>JGI24158J21664_10011289_pt1 | contig 11887 bp, 10 predicted proteins | sample Ectturendosymbi3_FD_21664 | JGI IMG/M metagenome (IMG submission 21664)
TTGCAGATCAAATAGGCATAATGAAAAGAAAACAGAAAACGAATGAACGCAGAACATGGTGAAGAAAATGTACAGGTGAAAGCGCATGCCTATGTACATAAGGTTTAGGCTTGTAGGTTGAGAGTTTTAGGTTTAGGCTTGTAGGTTGAGAGTTTTAGGTTGAAAGCAGCACCATATCAGAAAGTCTTCCTTGTGGGTTTTACATTTGTGCAGGGGCTTGACATTCTAAAATTGACAAAAACTCCACTGATTTATAACGTGGTGTTACATATTACAGTTTAGAGCTATTTGTGGAGGGACCAAGCCCAGTAAAGCTATCCTGTGGCGACAGGACTGGTTGAGGGTTTTAGGTTGGGATTTTATTTCTTGGTTGAGGGTTTTATTTTTAAGATCAGGGTTTTATGTTGAGGGTTTTAGATTAAGGTTTTAGATTAAGGGTTTTAAATTTAGGTTTGGGTTTGTATTGATAGAGGTTTGAGGTTCAGGGTCTTAGGTTTAGCGTTTTAGGCTTACAGTGGGCTACACACTAATCCAAAGATGTAACTGTGTATATTCTGCTTGCAGCATGACATGACCACTTCAACCAATCATGTTCCACGAAAGGCTAAATAGTCTCAGCAGATATTTTTCCTCGGAAGGCAAAATAGCCCCGGCAGATATTTTGCCTCAGAAGGCAAAATAGACAAGTCTGCCAATTGTTTATTGGTCCATGGACTGGCTGGTTTGAAATGAAATAAATGTTCTCGGTCCACGGGCGGTTAATGGGCTTGATGTTGCAGGCTATGGGCGGTCCAGGCCTGAAAAATCTTGGATCGTGCCATCTCTACGCAATTGGTTTGTCACAAGGTATGAAAACAGCACGTTTGCTTTCAAAGCAGAACAATGTCAGTGGTTTTCCAGCAGTTCGGGTTACACAGGAAGCCAGAGCACTTGCCACTGAAAACGTTTTGGCGCCGTACATTCTACTGAGACATTCTTCAGAATAAAAAATCATCTTAACGTTTAACAATGTCGAGGTATCTTTTATGCCCAATGTCTCAAATCTGTTGTCAGATGTAGGGAAACACTGAATTATAATAAATAACGAGACTTGCATCCACCGCACATGGCGAGAGATGATGTCATGTGGGTGGCAATGGCGTCATGACAGGAGCATGATCTAGTGCAGTGGTTTTCAACCTGTTTTGCACCGCGACATATTAAAGCAATCTGTTTATAAATTAACGAGCCCAAAATCCACGAATTTCGTCGTCCATTCGCAACGAACATGTTAAAATTCGTTTTTAACAGGCGCAACTCAAGAGCTTGCCTTTCTCTAATTGCGACCCTCCAAAAAGAGGCTCGGGACCGCAACAGGATCGCGGCCCTAGGTTGGAAACCAGTGGTCTATTGAAAAACTTTCTCTTTACTACTCTAAACACGCAAGCTTTGTTTGGAAATGTGCTAAAATCCGAAACAACTTTTTTGACCTTTTTGTGCAATTGACCCATCTCTTCGCCTTTACTGTACGATTACCCTTTCCATCTATGTCCTTTTTGTACAACTGCACCATATCTTTGCTTATTTTGTACAATTAACCTCATCTCTTTGCTTGTTACTTGTAATGTGTTTTGGTTAAAAGCACAATGATGTGTTTTGGTTCAAAACACAAACCATATTTTCATAAATGCGACGATACGAATAAACATTCGTAAGAAAACATCTTGTCTGCAAAATGCATTGAAATCAACCGCAGTCTAAAATGCGATTTTAACCAATTTTGTGGAGGAGAAAATTGAGTGTATATCCTTGCTTCAGTTTTTTTTTATTTTACTTTGGTGAAAGGGCCTGCAAGACAAATCATGCAAATGAAAGCGACAAAAATTTCCACAAAACACAAAAAGTACTTTTCACGAGTTTGGGGACCACTACGCACTTCAAATGTCTCTAAAACTGGCAAAGCTCGAATTATAGTTAAAGTGTTGCTGAGAAAGCAATGTCAGATAAAGTTTTGAAGTTTGTAAAATACTTCACAATCGTGGAACATAGGTTTTCAATAAAAAAAGAAAGAACAGCCAATCTATGAGAGCTGTGAAGCAATGGATTCTCTGATGGCTTTCGATTAAACAAAAGAAACCGCTACATTAATATTTTCTCTCGTTAACTCTTGTAAACTTTACAATGGATGTTGTCTGAAAATGCCCAACATGTTGCAGAAAAGCAATAGAAATATATGCGAAAGCTTTCCGTTTCAAATAAGTTTCTATCAAAAATTGTTTTTATTTGTTTTGCTGATTAGCCGACCTTACCACCGTTTTCCAGCACTTTCGACCTTTTCCAACTCTTTACTGTCAAAATGTTGCTATAAATTTTTTCCTATTACGAATCATAGTTGAATCATATTATGTTTGAGTTATGCTTCGCCAAAAGCATTTCAACACCTAACAAATCATGTTGGTTGATGCTTCTTCCCAGAGTTGTTTCAGAAGCTCGGTCAATCCAACAAGCCCTAGCTTCTCAGACGCACCCGTAAGCGGTGTTTGTACATTGGCTTCAGCAAGTAGATAAAAATAGTTTACAATTTTTTGTAGAACCGCAAAAAAGGCACACGCTGCTTACGTGTGCTGGGTAAAACCCGCCGGCTTTGCACCTTAAGGTGCGTAAATCCCTGCGCAACGCGACCGGCGAAAACGGAAGGTTCACTGCAGGGGCGGATCCAGGAGGGGGGCGATTGGGGCGATCGCCCCCCCTAAAACCTAAGAAAGTAACTTTAATCACCATGATTTTGTGCAATTCGGAAAACAACATATCAAAACCAATTCTGAATAAGTCTTCCGTCATGTTCGAATTGTCTCATTGTTCGCCATGTTGGAATTGCTTCAATCGTCCATCGTTTCGTCACAGCAGTGTTACGAAGTGTGCTTCATCTCTATTGTAACGGCGAAGCCGTTGATCCGTTATGAGACTTTCAGATTCCAGCAAGCTACTAGGTCTACACGTACATTAGAAGTGTGTCAGCAAAATGAAACGAGGCAAATCGCAGACAACTTTGGATGTTTATGTGAAAAAAGTGAAAGGTTGTGTATCAAAAGTACAGTTAGAGCATAGTTGTGATGCCAGTTTCGTTACCATTGGAGAATGTTCTACTTCACCTAATGATGTCAGTGATATGGATAATACTTCCAGTCGACATAATGACGTTGGATGTTATATTGATTCATTTTCTAATATTGGTGACTTAACAAAATATGGGTTACTAATGAAAACCTGGAGATCTCCGCGTGGTTATGCTCTTCCATTTTCTACTCACCGTGAAAAAGGAAAGGATGAAAAAAGATACTTGAACCAGACCCATTTGGACAAATTCCTGTGGTTAGTGTATTCTGAAGTCAGAAAAGGGTTATTTTGTAAATAGTGCAGTTTGCTTATTATTGGCGGTGTTGGAGGATCTCACAAACACGTACCACTTCACAAACTTGTTACAAAGCCTTTGACTGTTTTTGCGAAGCTTCATGGAGATGATGGCGAGCTAACAACTCGCGAGAAACAGCAGTACCATAGAGATGCAGTGGAAGGAGGTAAAGAGTTTTTGAAGACTTTCCACGCACCAGGACAACACATTACAAACCAGCTTTGCTCGCAGCGACAAAAGCAAGTCCAAGAACACAGAGAACGATTGAAACCGATTGTGGAGTCGGTAATACTTCTGGGCAGACAAAATATCGCCTTTCGAGGACAACGAGATGATGGTGTATTAGAACAAGAGGCAGGAATGCCTTCTATCAACAAAGGTAATTTCCGAGAGCTGCTGAGGTACCAAATACTTAGTGGCGATTCTACATTGAAATCGCACCTGGAATAAGCAAAGTCCAATGTCACATGTATCAGCAAATCTACACAAAACAAACATATTGAATATTGTGGAGAAGAGATCAGAAGCATCATTCTCAAGCGCATAGAAGAGGCAAAAAATAACTGTGTATTATTTGGTGAAACCACAGATATCTCACATTACTCCCCTTTATGTGTGCTACTTGTACCACAACAGAAGACATGAAGATTTTGTTGGACTTATAAATGTTCAAGATTCCTGTTTTAAAGGCATGTCATCGTCTTACGAGAAAAAGGTGAATGGAAAAACTCTTGGGCAGTTAGCCTTGAAAAAAATGAAAGAATTGCATTTAGATGTGTTAAACTGCATTGGTGTTGCAACAGACGGGTGTGCGTTGATGTTATCGGAGCAGATAGGAGCCGTGGCTGAAATTAAAAGGAAAGCATTAAATGCATCCAGGTGCCCTTGCCTCAACCACAAGCTTTATTTGTCTCTGTCCAAGACATCATCAGTTTCCAGTGTTCGTAATACCAGTGGAACAAAACAAGTTGTTTCGTTGTTCAGCGCTTCTCCGAAGCGAAATCATGTTCTTTTAAATATAGTTAAAGCTCAGTTGCGCAACAAGTACGAAAGCAGGTGGGTTGAAAGAACTGAATCATTGGTCCAGTTTCTCTACCAGTTGCAAAAGATAGTTGAAGCCCTTGAATACATTTCGAACTGGGATGAAATGAAAATTGCTTCTCAAGCTAAAACTTTGATTTCATCCATACGGAATGTGGAGTTCGTCATCACATTGATCTGTCAACTATCTGTGCTTATGCTGTGTCTGCCACAGAGCAGCTTGTTTCAGAAGAAAAATCTGGATTTATCTGCAGCGAACACTTGTAACAGATTTAAAACGTATTCTCACAACCCGGAGTGAAAATTGTGGAGATGAATTCAGCAGTTTATTCCAAAACGCATCCCAAGTATTGTCTGATTTGGACATGATTGCTACGTTACCTCGAATTAATCAACGGCAAATTGACAGGACTAATATTCCATCTTCATCACCTGAGCAATACTGCAGAAAATCGATCTATATTCCAATGTTGGATTCCTTCATACTTGACTCAGAAACACGATTTTCAGCTCAGACTTTAGCATCATGTCACCTAACCTCATTGCTACCCCGAAAGTGCTCAAGTATCGATCCGCTAGCCTTGACAAAGGTCATTTGCAATCCCTACGGCTCCCTGCTTGGTCATGCATAGGGTGTGGAATCTGCTCTATGCTCAGAGATCCAACTATGGAAGGAAAAGTTGGCAAGATTGCTGAATAACAGTTCAGGAAACCGCAACTTTACCGATAACTCTGGAAGAAACTTTGGAACAATGTGATGAAGATGTGTACTTAATCGTACACACCCTTCTAAAATATTTTTAACCTTGCCAGTCAGCCTAACGTCAGCCGAAAAGGAGTGTTTCTTGTTTGCGATCGTTGAAAACCTGGTTGAAGAATAACATTGGCGAGGAAAGGCTCAACGGATTGGCGTTACTGCACCAGCATCGGGACATCTTAGCTGAAGCGGACTCTATGATAAATCGATTTGCCAAGAGTGGAAATCTGCATTGTAGTCAACAATATGTCTGGCTGTGTTACCAGCAAAGTGCCCCTTTTGATCTCTGTGTTATTTGTCAAATCTAAGAAAAAATTTCCTGATTTTGTTTGAGCATCGTTTATGTCATTGTTGGAGTTCGTTTTTTATTTGGTGCATCAATTGAGCATGGCACATTTTAAAGTAGGCTATATTGCTTTATTCCTGTTTTCCTGTTTCTAACTGTCTTTCCACAATTTAATGAACAAATTTTAGTGTTTCGCTGTTCGAAAATAAGAACTTACTACAAATGCTAATACGACTACCAAATATTACTGAAATCGCCCCCCCTAACGTTGCTAGCTGGATCCGCCCGTGGTTCGCTGAAAGTGTTTCCGCTGACGGACGACGCGGCGTGCCCGCGTTTTGACCTTGTGAAGCAGAAAGTGATTCAGCAACAGGACAAACTCGTTCCTCCAGTTGCCCTTGCCCGTAGTTTGCTTCTGTAACACTAACAACCAAACCAGGGTTCCGCTTAAATCGCATGAGTCGCAAACATAACGGAAACAAAATCCTCCGGCAGCCTAATCCCTCGATGTTTTGTGTTTCAACAGCGCTTTTCTCTTCGCTCCAGTTGCAACGCAGGTGCATTTTCGGCATCGTTTACGTGAAACCAAACCCTTCACGCTTTGCTGCTGTTTCTTGTCGAAGCGTAAAGAGCCTCGGAACGCTGGAAAGGTCGGCTAATCAGTGAAACAAGCTGCGCCATTAGTTTTTCTTGAAACGCATAGGAAGGGTTTATTTTGGAAATTTTTTCATTTGTGCGTTACATACAAATGACGCCCGGCGATTGGTATTTCTAAACACTCGTTTAAAGTAACCAACCAAGCAAAAATGTTATTAATTTTGACGTTACTGGTTCGCTATACTGCTTTTTCATACGCATGCTCAAATTTCAAATTTTGAAAGTTTTCAATGTCAAGTAAAATAGTATTTTTGCCGCGAAACGTGTTGATATCAGAGAAACCTACCACGTGGTTCTCACAAGCAGGCAAAAAGTTTACTGGTGAGAGAGAGTTTCTGGACTAAAGACGGCTTTTCACCTGAACCTTGTCAGCGCCTCGAAGCATTGGTCTGATACATAATTAAGTACGTTGCCTAAATTTGAAAGTCAGCGACGAATTCAGGACCGTATCAGTGTATCTTCAATTTACTGCTGAGTTAATATACTGTACTTTTCCGCCATCTCTATGCGATTGGGCAGTGCAGCAGCCACAGAAGAGTCAGTGTTATCTTAGGAAGGCTGTACGGTGTCAACTTAGTGCTTCGTCGGTCATCCGCTACTTGAAACAAGGTATTTTTCATAAACACGAAAAATGCGATCAAATTGCAGGCTAAATTATGCAGGAAGTGTAACCTTCCACGCGCACTTACAGCTGTTTTACTGTCGCCCTTTTGCTTCAGTGCAGTGTACTGGGCTTTTTGTGACGGAGCAATAGTTCACACACTCAATAGATTGTGTGATCCAATGTCTTCTTCAGTCGATTCAACCATGAACTACCAACACTATATAGCTTGTTTACATGGCGCATTTCATTGTGGCCTAATTGTGGCTTTTTATTTGCAGAGTCACGCTTAAGAAAGCCACACTCTTAAATGTGACTCCGAAAATAAAAGCCACAATCGACCAAAAGCCAAAATTTGGCCACAATTAAATGCGCCATGTAAACAGGCTATAAGAGATGCCATCACTTTTTACACACAATGAAATGCCTACGAAGTCCAATGAGAAAATAGTTTTGATGTTCAAAGACGTAAGTCGCTAGCGAGGAAACTGCTTACCGTACGCCAGCCAGAGACCAACAGTGGCTAAACTTCTATTCGCAGGCCGTATAACATTCTAAAATTTGCTGGCGGCCCACATTGAGAGCAAAAGGAAGAACTGTTTGTGTAGAAGTAGATAAATGTAAATGAGATGTAAAAAATAAATTGGTTTGATTGGCGTAATGCGGGCAAGTTCAACAAACATCAGTGTTAAATAGCTTAACGAGCCGCAGTTCACCCATGTCTGAGCTATGGAGATGAATGGCAAGACACAACACTTGCTAAAGCTTTTCCCCTTTTAAGAACTTGCTTTCAAGCTTTTCGTTTGTTATCTACCTCCATGCACCATTCATTCTTACCTGAACAACTTGTAGTAACAGACCGCAATTATGCACAAAGGAATGAAGATGGCGAATGAGGTGAGGAAGATGCGATAACTCAAATGATTTGGGCCTCTGGTGTGGTCGTCCCAAGTGCACAACTCCATTTTGCAGTCATAGCTAAAAAATATTGAAGCATATCAACGATAAACATTGTTGAAACCAAGCAAGATCCTAAAATGTGTTATGAGTTTCATCACAGCACGCAAACATGTTTTCATCGTCTAGAAGGGGTATTTTAGTTCTTTTTCCTGCACGCAAACCACAGCGTGTAAAACCCGACGCTTCGATCAGTGTCACTATTCTATAAATCCTGATTATATGCTGCTGGATCGTTTAACGATGCACTGATGAAACAGCAGCGAATTTTGCATTTTAGGCTTGTTACTTTTGCTGCAGTAACTCCAATTGGAAAACTGGCAAACAAACATGCTTTGCTTTTATTTGAAATTCAGTGGTGTTTTACACATACCCATTTAACCTCGGCTGTGACGTATGGGCATTCAGCCGTCACGCACACACGGTAACACGCGTAACAATCCTTTTGTTGACGTGGGACTTCTTCCAACAAGTTTAATGCGGCAGAACTTTCCTCGAATAACTTTACTGACAGAAAAATCAAACGAACACTGAGGACTTCGTTGGCTTAATCCTACATCTACGCTTTTACGAAATTTGAAACAGACGAGCTGCAGTAAATGACCAATAGGATGGAATGCACAGATATCACGAAGATTGGGCGCGATCTATGTGTTTCAGGTCGTTTGGCAGTCACTTTGCATAGTCCCGAAAACCGCTGGGACTTCGTAAATGTGACTGTTCTTCTAGTGTACAATGAACAGTCACATGTTTGGCAAACAACAAAGCTGGGCGCGCTGTATTGCAATGAAATTGATCCCAGTGTTTTACCCGTCCTGGTGAGAGGCGACTGCAACTTGTGGATTTTCCAAGCCGAAACAAAGTTGGGCGGTTTCACACAAGCAGCACTTTTAACCAGAAGCAACCAAAGCGATACGCAGGGTGTGATTCAGGGGAAGATATGTTGAGAAGGCCATGTTGTCTGGCCCGGTTGAATTGCTGGAAATGTGCGAGGAAGGAAGCCGAAACCAGCAACCTGACTTACAGCATTCATCACTGCAAACAAACGTGTTGTTCTAACTTCGCACCGATATTTCATTTAATATTCCAGAGCCGCTTTCTTCGGCGTTGTCCGTTGTACAAACAAAGCAAAAATTAATTTACCAAAGAATTCTGTAAGTTTTTAAATAGCCTCGCACCATTTCTAGCCGATTTCTCGGCATCCTCACCACATAAACACATCAGAACAGAAATTTTGGACAAGTGTGAAGCTGACTTGACCGTGTAACCAGGCAGCAAGAGATCATCATGATGAAATAATCACCTGACTTCGCTCCATCCAACTAAAGTAGGCATAGAAACTCCATTGGACCATGCCCACGAGCCCATCATCATCCAGTAGACTCTCTTTCGATTGAAAGTCTTTTTATATCTGCTGCTATGAACAACAGCCCAGTACCTGAAATACAAACGACAACATGCAAAGAAAAACTGAATCCTTGCCAGCAGACCAGTCACGTCAAATGTTTTGTCCGTGAGAATTCGATGCACACGCGACAAAATTAACCGACCGTAAGCCTCCGTCATTTTCTTATTGTAGGTCAGGCAAAAGTAAGGTTAAAGGTCGGGCTAACTTCCTCAGCAAATGCGACGTCAACAACAAACACGTAATAACGAAACAAAGAATCATTCTTTTTATGCCTGCGTCAGCAACTTGTGCATGCTGCCCTTGCTCAAGAAAATACAGAACTGTTGTGGGGAGCAGACAACTGTCAGCAGAATGAAAGAAGTACAACGAAAATTATTCGAGTTAAAGTTTCAAACTCAACTGGTAAAAGTGTTGTAGCTTACTTGCTGCAAGTAGGCCAAACAAGAAAACGCAAAACTTTCCGACAAGGCAGAAAGTTATAAGACAAAACGTGAACATTGTTTAACAGATGGCTATGCCAGTTGTGGTTTTATTTTTATCATTCAAAATCTGACTTCACTGGGTGTTGTTTTCCCTTAGTTCTGGGTGAAGCAATAAAATAAGAAATTATCGGTAAGACAAGACTGCGTGAATTTAGTACAAATATACTCACAAAGCTAATATTTCGAACACGCCATTTGAAACACTTTTTCCCCGTAACTTGTTGAATACCTACTATGTTTCATTTTCACATCACTACCTCCCTTACGTTAGAAACCAACAAAACATGTAGAACATAAGAACGTTTCCACGTTGTGTGTGTCATGTTTCCGAAATGAGTTTAAGCAAAATATTGAATATATTGATACCTTATAATGGGGACACTTTTAGCCTTTTTTCCAATCAAATATGATCAACTTTGAGACGAAACTAGAACGTGGCGTAATTTTTCACAACTGTGCTTGATTGCGATAAACATTGCTTTGCGTCTAAATTTTTTAGTGCAAGTGAAATATTTTGCGTCAATGTTTGGACCAAATCCAACGGTGTTGAAATATTTCGAAATAAGTGTGAGTTTTCATCTTTCCAAGTCAACCGATTTCCTGTCATAACAACATTTCATAAGAAAAGCACAAATGGATTGGTCGATCCAGTCATATCACAACTTGTAGCAACTCGGCGTGTGCCACTCAAGCCGTAAAATCGAAGGAAGTGACGTCACGCGGAGTACAGCAGACTAAAACATGCATTGAATGGCAAAAAAGGAAAGGATCTGGTTACATCAGGCATCAAGTGAAGGAAGCGAGGGAACCAAAGAAGAAAGTACAGTGGACGTTGAAAACCAAGCGTTTTCAGGTTTCAAAAGTGGGCAAAGAATGCTTTTAAGCTGCCTTACCAAGATATTCTACCAGGTTTTACTTCAAACTGTTCTTGTCGGTCACATGCACAGTGCACGAAGTATTTGTTTACAAACAGCTTTCACAATTTGAAACTTTGAATTTGTCACAAGCGTATTTTCTTTGTTAGCGAATTAAACCTCTTAGTAGTGAAAATTTTCCTTTCCTCGTCGGAAAAACATTGCCATCGGGAACGTGTCAACGCTGAAGCAATAGCGGTGCAACAGACTGAAGCAAACCTAAACACTTCCTTCGACAAACATCAAAAGCTAAATGCAAGATAACGCGCCACTACAACTTAAAAAGAAATTTAGACAACAAGTGTTGAATCTGTATAAACAGTGGGCTGGTTTCCTTCATTTGAAGCAGGTGTTCACTTCTCATAAGCGGCGCTTGCGAAATGAGAACCCCTTCGAATCCACTCTCATGTTACGGATCAACTATCTTGTCAAAGCTCAATTTCCTTTATATATGCTTAACATTAGTTGACGTTTTCCGTCGTCCAGTGAAAAAGTGAAACACTCTCGTTACCAACCCAAAGTCAAATCAGAGACGACGCAAGCTCGTTTTTAGTGGTACGGCCAAGGTTAGCAAAAATTGTGGATCCAGAGAACTATTACTCCCCAAAGCAAGCGGTTGTTTTGCGACTTTGTACTCGATAGAAAAGATGATCTTTTCTATTTTCAGTTTTTATACAAGTGTTAGCTAGTGGGCCCTCTACAGAGACTATTGGGCCCTTTTCAGCTACGTTTTATCCCTGGATTGAACCCGTTGTTACACCACTGCTTTCTGCCACAGAGAGGTTGCAGGTCTAAATCCCAAATCCAACCTGAACTGAAAGCTTGAACTAAAGATTTACTGCGTGAAGGCTATTCCTTTCCTCGCAGTTCGAAAAGGTGGAGGGAACATTGCTCTCGACTATTTTACATTTCGAATTCTGAACAATGAAAACCACTGCCTGCAACGCATACTACAAAGTTGTTGCACTTGAGCACTTGAGTCAAAAGACATAAATATAAAAACATGTCTTCCAGTAAGTTTGTAATGTTACGAGCCGACAAAATTCTCAAACTGCTCACAAAAATAAACCAACATTTCTCAGTGTGTCTTCTCTACTGGAAGCCTGATTTTCACCAATTTTGTCTGAATCATGTTTGTCAACTTGTTCTTTATGAACATGTAAAATCATCAAATCGTTCAATCATTCTTAAGTTATGGTTGTACGCAGGGCCTCTGAAAGAAACTTTACCTGGGGGTACGAACATAGGCGTAGCCATAGGGGGGGCAAAGGGGCCATGCCCACCCCCAAATTTTTGGAAAACATAGTCATTTTGTGCTTTGAGAGGCGTTTTTCCAACCAAAATAGTGTTATTCGCCTAAAATCAAACATTTTGGCCCCCCAAAAATTTTTGG
>JGI24158J21664_10011292_pt1 | contig 11885 bp, 7 predicted proteins | sample Ectturendosymbi3_FD_21664 | JGI IMG/M metagenome (IMG submission 21664)
TTCTGTTGCATGTAACACTTCAAGCTTCGACCAGAATATAATTTTGATCTTCACCCGACTGTGAACAAAGGCTACTGGCCAAATGTTTTATTTTTTATCTTTTGTTGTTTTTGTTTTTGGTACCCATTGCATTATTCGGGCGGCAATTACGTATTGCCATTGAAATAATAAAGTGTATTCGACATCCAACAAGTTAAAATTTTAGGTTCAGCTGAGCTTCAGAATTATTGCTGACTTATTCAAATATGTGACCGTGCTCCCAAAACGTTTCAATATGCCTCAGTGATAGCGATGAAAAGTTTTTTGCATTTTTAGCTGGGGTACTGACTTAGTGTTTTTTANAGACTTTAGCAAGCCTTTACCAGCACGGAATTATATATTTTTGTGAGCGAAATATTGTGCAGTATAAGTTTGTAGTAGGTAAATAAATAAGCTACTTCGAATTCAATCCTGATTCAACTAAGTTTGCTGTGGCAAATTTTGGTGGCATTCGTGTCATATTTTTGTGAAGTTACTTTGTATTTCACAACCTTAAATTTTTTGGAACAATTATGAATGTTACTGATCGCTTTGTAATAGAAGTTACTGCATGCTTTGCTGGATGTTAGTCTAGAAGGCACTCAGCCAAGCGCACCAGTAATGCATGCATGGATGTGGGCCGGTGCAAGAGCGAAAACGCTCATGCATGGGATGGCAGTGTCGTGACCTTGTTTGCGCGGACGTCATTCTGTGTTAATCCGAATTAAGCCTTACTGATGTTTCAGAGTCTGCCAGCTTCGAAAAAGAGTCCGTTTCAGCTAACAACTGAACTCTGGAATTAAATCAGAATCTGAAGTGTTAAATGTAGTAACAATGCATCAGCTTATATCGTAAATTTATTTGGCCAAGAACACTTTCATAACTAAAGAACCAAATCCACCAGTGCATTGCTTACAGTAAATAATCAAAACTATCAAAGAAGACTGCAATATGACAGACTATTTAACATCTTTGGCATGGGTTGATGCATTGGCATGTAAGTGTCATTCAATCAAATGCACTGGGTGCAGATTAACGCACATATATGCCAAAGTGATAACCTTTTTCATACTAGTTTTTTGCAACAAAAATTTTCACAGATGTTCTTCATTCCTACACACATTAATCCTGAACATTTCAGNCAAATTGTACAAGAATTATTAGAGATAATAAGCTTTTCATCCAACCACCTTGCTAGGCCTAGANTACAATANATTTTGCAAAACACTTCAGTTCTTGCATGTAACACCGTAACTTTTCTTGTAAACTTTTTTCGTACACACTTTTTTCAAATGAAAATTTATAAGAATGTTCTCCATACCTATCTGCATTTGTCCTAAGAATGGTGTGGAGTTTTACAACCAGCAACATTTGCTAGGCATAGGCTACAAAACTTTTTTCAAAATAGTTAGGTGCTCACAGGTATTTTATGTAGCACAACTTCTTTCATACTAATTTTACAATTAAAATTTTATTTCATGCCCATGCGAAAATTTGAAATAATTTGACTAACCAAAACCGAACTTCTGAAACAGACCTTGAAACACTCAAGCACAGAAGCTAGAAAACATGACCTCGAATGGTTTGGGCAAGTAGTTGTTTTATAAACCACCATTACCATCAAAATTTACAAGAAGCTTTGTCTGGTTTTGATGCATCTTTCCTGAAAATTTGAAAGCATTCCCGCTAGAACTTTTCAAATTATCAATATTTGATAATCGCAACTGGACTGCTTGTCACAACTTAGTGTAAGCCAGCTAGCAAGAATATTCTCGAATATTCATCTTAGCTGAAAATTTGAGGTAAATCAATCAAGTACGTTTTGAGTTCTGTAGCTATTGCACAAAAACAACTCAACTCAAAAACCATTCCACACCAACTGAATAATCATGCAAAATTCACACCATGCAGGTGTCAGTGCACACAATGTACTCTTGCACATGTATCAATCAAATACATGTATCAATCAAAAAAATCTCTTGCACATGTATCAATCAAAGAGTACAATGTACTCTTGCACATGTATCAATCAAATAAAATATAAAGGTGACAACACAAACACAACATAACTTGCCTGCATTGCTTGTTGTGTATAGCTGGTGAGTTGCTGGACACTCAAGTACACATAGTTGTCCAGCCGAGCTATTTGGTGAAAAGCATGTTCTTGGCTGAACTGTTTCAAATGTTGCAGTACGGAATGCTGGACAGACAGCTATAACAAGAAAAAAAATTTCTCGCAAGCGAGCCAGCTTGGAGTGCTTGTGATCACAGTCTCACGTAGAGATCAACGGATATGGTTTTTTTGAGGCCGATGCCGATATATCGGCCATTCATGAGCCGATTTATCGGTAAATACCAATATTTCCAAAATTTTAAATCTTGTTTTCTGCTTCATTATCAAAAATATCATATATTTTATGCCTTACCTTCTTTCAAAAACGTAAATATCAGGATTTATAAGCTAGAATTTTTGAAATTGCAGCAATTTAGTTAGCCTACTTGCTAGCATAAGTATACACTGTTTACAATGAATGAACACAGTGCCATGAACGAAATAACAATGTTGAAGTAACAAAGCAATAAGAACAGAACACTGAATGTAAGAGAACTGTCTACGGTGTTTAAACCCGAAAAAGCAAAAACAGTCTTTAAACGTTGAAAGATGCTGAACAATGAAAAGGAAGAAAGAAGTAGAAAAAGGAGCCATAAAGTTGAGGAGGTTAAAATTAGTACAACACTGTATTCAATTAACCATTGCCAAAAATGAAAATATTTCTAAAACAGCAGTAACTTTTTTGGTCTTTGATAGTATGTTCGTTAACAGTTACTGTACTACATAAATCTTGTGAAATTTTGTTTTTGTATACATTTCACAAATCAACCTTTCAGACTCTTCTGCAACTCAGTGGGTTTTCAATTTGAAAAGTCAATCCAAGTCGCAGGAACCAAATTTGGAATTTTGATTTGATGTAATGTAACATTAGATAACTGCATGTCCTTAAAAAAGAAAAACTAGTTCCATTAGTTACTGCAACTGAAGTACTGGCATTGGTATGAAATTAAATACCTAGAGTGATTTATCAATTCTTTAAGATTGTCATGCAGAGAGTACAGTTTTTCTGCATTTTCACCAAATAGCCTGCAGTAGGTTAGCTGGTCATCTACAACCTAGCCCAAACAAAAGCAGCATTAGGCTATAACCGATTACCACCCATTCGCCAGAAGTTAATTCCGTAAGAACAAGTCGTCATGACAATAGCTAAGGCACACATGTGCACATTACGCATCCAATGATTGTGCAAATGCTCCGGTAGTTCTGATCCAATTACAAACACTGCGCTTTTAACTTGCGTTGTTGTAAACACTGCTTTTGCTGGTTGTGTTTAACAAACGGACAACAGCGATTATGATGCAACAATTAATACTGACTACCATGCTGCTCTCGGACCAAACGACAAATCACCACTTCAAAGTATCTGTGAAATGCTGGAGCAGCGCATTCGTCAGGGCATACTATGGTATGGAATGGAAGGAAAAAATCGGTATGGAATATGGAATGGCTCAAGTATGGAATGGAATGGAAGATTTGATGTATGGAATGGAACGAAATGTTCCATATTCCATGCAAATTCCATACTTGCACATTTTGACACAGTGTTGCTGAAGTCCAGTTTTTCGTTCTTTGTAATCTCCATCACAAACAGTAACGTTTACGCGAAACGGAGTCCACTTATTCTGATCTCATGGGGACAGGGGACATTGTCACCAGACTTCTGCATGTTTACTTCCGTGCTGCCAACCTGCCATTGTGTAAGACGAGATAGCTACCTTGCTAGCATTGCCAGCAATGTTGCATTATAATCGAAGACCTGACTTGGCATCCTGTGACAAAATAACGTACATTATTTTGAGGTGCAGTAACTGAAAGAGAAACTGTCATTGCTCTTTGTGAGCGAGCCATAAAGGCGTGCTCGCTGACGGGGCAACTAGTGGACTAGTTTTGTTTCAGATACTTTGTGTAATGTTAGGCAGATTCCTTCAGATCTGTTTCAACACATTTCTGTAAGTTGAAGTTAGTCATGCTCAGATTGATTAACACTTTGGCATCTGGCCGAATAAAAGCTGCCATCGGTTGAGAGCCGATGTACGATATATTCGTACTTCACTGTTCCAAAGCCAACCGATGAGAGCCGGGCCCCATGCTTTCCTCTGCAAGGTACGAATATCTCGTACTAAGTATCTAGCAATCAGAAAAAGGCATTTGTCACGTGATTCGACTTTTGGTGTGGTCAGGGGAGCATTTCAAGCCAACGGTCTTTTGCTTGCAGTCGAGTTGGAGGACGGACGTGTGCTTCAACGCGGTACGCATAGCCCAATGTTGGCTGTAACCACGTGGCTGATTGTCTCGCAACATTTGCTTCCATTGTCAGCGGTTGCTGATGCAGAGTGAATAAGTAGCCAACTTACAGTGTTTTGATGTGGAGATTTTACAGTAATTTCAGCATTAGCCTAACCTTGTCAGTTTTTCGATGGCATCCCGATCAATGGCTGCAGGCCAACAGTTTTCTGTAAACTATTTGAGAACGCATGTCAATGCAATGTGAATATAAGTTTGTAACAATTTCTTGCAAAGTTAGTAGACATGATACAAAGATGTCACCTTTTTTGCTGGAGCATAACCATTTTTAAAGGCCATTTACTGCTTCAGTCAAATGTTTGGTGCAGCATAAACATGATTGCTATGGGCTGATTTCAAACTGCCTGTTTGCATGAGCCATTTGTGAACACATGTCATGCAATGATTTAACACCTTCTGCACCTGCGTACAAATGCTATATATTCGTACTTGCGTGCCATCACTTGCACACCGGTGTATGAATATATTCGTATCTGGAGTTACAACGCAACAACTTCTTTTGTACTAGGTCGTTTGCAACGAAAATTTACGCGAATGTTCTCCGTAACTACAGGCATCAGCCCTGAAAACTTCAAGCCAATCAAACCAGGACTTTTGGAGTTATGCGATTCTTTATCACACGCCCTCTGCTAGGCGCGGGCTAGCCATTTCGCTCAAACTAGTAGCCTAAGGTGCAATCGCTTGTTGCATACCAGGCAGACACTCTTTTTCTGCTTGGTCGTTTCCAACGAAAATTTCCACAAATGTTGTTCATATCTACACGCATTAGCCCTGACAAATTCAGGTAAATTGAGCAACCACTTTTTCAGTTGGGCGATTATTTATCAAACGTCATGTGTTAGATGCAGCTTACGCCATTTTGTTCAAACTAGTAAGGTGCAATAACTTGTTGCATACCAGGCAGTACCATTTTAGTGCTTGATTGTTTCCAACAAAAATTTCCACACACGTTTTGCATACCTGCACGCATCAGCCCTGACAAATGGAGGTAAATCAAGGAAGAACTTCTTGAGTTATTCAGTTTTTTTTTCAACCCTCATGTACTAGGCGCAGGCTATGCCATTTTTTTTCAAATAATTAGTTGTTGGCTAGAACGCGATAACTATTTTGTACATGGTGTTTTACATAATAAATAAAGCTCGTTTTTTTTGAAGGCCAGTTACTGCTTCAGGCAAATTTTGGGCGATGCATAAAAATGTTTGTTGCTATGGTCTCATTTCAATATGCCTGTTTGCACAAGCAATTTGTGAACACATGCCAATGCAATTGTTTCTTCTAGAGTTTGCAGACATTATGTAAAAATTTCCTATGTTGTTTGGCACAAAGATTTTTCTCGGCAACTAAATTTTCCAGGCCACGTGTTCTGCAGTTATTTTTTTCCGACGGCACCAAAATTTTCCAGTCACATGTTCTGTAGTTGTTTTTTTCCGACGGCACCAAAATTTTCCAGTCACGTGTTCTGTAGTTCTTTTTTTCCAACGGCACCAAAATTTTCCAGTCACGTGTTCTGTAGTTCTTTTTTTCCGATGGCACCAAAATTTTCCAGCCACGTGTACTGCAGTTCCTTTTATTTCCGACAGCACCAAAATTTTCCATTCACATGTTCTGCAGTTCCTTTTTTTCCGACCGCACCAAAATTTTCCATTCACGTGTTCTGTAGTTTTTTTTTTTTCGACGGCACCAAAATTTTCCAGCCACATGCACTGCAGTTCCTTTTTTTGGACCGCACCAAAATTTTCCAGTCACTTGTATTGCAGTTCCTTTTTTCCGACGGCACTAAAATTTTCCAGCCACATGTGGCGTCATTCAAGCTAGCTGATATTTCAACCACCTGGCATAGTTCTTTTTTTTCTTTTTTTATGACGACTGTAGCGGCAATGTGTTCAGCGGTTCTTCTAAAACATTCACTCTTGGCAGATTTTAAAAATCCTGCAATTGCAATCTGAATATATAATTAGCCATGAAGTTTCTTTCGGTATGATGTAATGATTTCATGTTTGTAGCTGGAACGAAATTTTTTCGTAGACATGCAACCCTAAACCACATGTTCGCACTCCTTGAAAATTGTTGATTTAACAGTAAAATTTGAAACGGCATATTTGTGTAAACGATGCATACAAAAAGCACTAACGCTACCTTATGATTTTGGCAGTGTAAAGTAAAATTGTAGGTTGGATAGAGTGAAACTGCTATGATGAATGACTCAGCTGCAACAGATGCTATACTTGTGATGAACGAAGATTCCGACCTGAGCGACTTTGAGTTCAGTGTCGATGAGTCGTCGGAAGATGAGTCGTTGGAAGATGAGCCCAGCCGGTTGGATTCTGCAAGTGATTCCGATGATGATGCGCCAATCAGGCTTACCGGAGTTTGGGGACCGGCTGGAAGACAGCCAGCGTCGAATGCTTTCCTTGGTCGGCAAGGGCCTTCTGCTTGCAGTCCTACGGACGTTGAGAGTCCCCTTGAGTACTTCCTCCTGATGTTCGATCGCGAGCTTTTTGGGAAGGTAGTGGTTGAAGCCAACCGCAATGCTGACCAACACCTCAGGGCTAATCCTCCAGATTCTGCCTCAACTTCGAAGATGCTCCCATGGAAGGAAGCGGATGAAGACGACCTCCGAAAGTTCATAGGCCTTATCATGCTCATGGGTTTTACGGAGAGACATGGGTCATTGTAGTCGTACTGGACTACAGACCCATATCAGACTATACCAATTTTTCACCAGGTAACACTGTTAGCAGTCATATGGTTTTGCAATTTCATCTGAACTTCAGTTTTATTTGAATACGTAGACGTTGATTGCTTTGGGGCATGCTTATTCTAATTTGCTTATTTTTCAAGTTATTTCACCTATTTTGGGAATATTTCAGATTTATTTGCTTATTTTTGTAAAATAACGTGGCATCAATTACAGGTGATAAGTCGATGTCGGTTCCTTCAGATCAAGCGGTACCTAAACTTCAATAACGAGGATCTGCTGGCAAACCATGATGAGGACAGACTGTTCAAGATAAGACCTGTGTACGACCTGCTCACGGAGCGTTGGCAATCGCTCTACCACCTCAGCAAGCATGTCACCATCGACATAGGTATGGTAAAGTGGAGAGGTAAGTTGTCTTTCAGGGTGTACAAGGACAAACCCACCACGTATGGAATCAAGATCTACATCCTTGCGGATTCCCAATCGAAGTACTGCTGGAACATCGATGTGTACCACGGCATGTCGGAAGAGTCTCAAAGAGACGATAACATCTTTGCTTACTCCACAGAACATGTCTAAATGGCATAATCTGCACATGGACAATTTCTATAACAGCGTGTCCACAAGTGAGCATCTTCACGACAACCAGATACACACTGTCGGAACCCTCAGAAGCCACCACGGCTAACCTCGTGAGATTCGTAATGACAATTGAAATGGTATTTTCATGCGTTCACATTGAGATAACTGTATTGTTTTGTGTATGCAGGCAGAAAGAAGGCTGGTGACATCATCGCCCGTGACAACAGCAAGGTCCTTGTTCTTGCCTGGAAGGACAAGCGGGTGGTCAAGGCTATTTCCACCAAGCACGATGCCTCCACAACCATGGTCACCAGGAGAAAAAGCGCGGTGGGGGGGGTATGGAGGAAGTCACCAAACCCACATGCATTGTTGATTACAACAAGGAAGTCGCTGAAGAGGACCACTAAGGTCTTCTATCTCATGGAGATCAATGTGCACAACGCTTACGTTCTGTACCTGGCGCAGAGCAGAACGAAGAAGTACAAGCACTTGTCCCAATTTGTGCTGCAACTCGTAAAGCAGTTGTTGCCCTTAGAGGAGCCTGATGCAGCGGAGACTGGTGGTGAAGGTGGGTGCACTGCTCAAATATATATTTCGCACTGTGTCCACTTTGCAACAATGATTTCTTCCGTTTTTGTTTGTTTGCAGCCGAAATCGATGAATCACTGAGGCCATGCAAGCAGCGAAGAGATGACGATCCAAAGCAGCTGACCGGGGGAATACTTCAGCATCAACAAACCACCTTTCCGCCAACCGCAGGGAAGCGGTTGCCGAGCAAGCCATGCAGTGTTTGCCGGAAAAGAGGAAAACGAAAGGATACCAAGTTTTTATGTTCGTATTGTCAGATAGCTTTGTGTCCTGGGACTTGTCATATCGACTATCACACTAAAAGGGTTTATGCCTAAATTTCCACATGGTCGGAATTTCTAATTACGTTTTTCAGCTTCAAGCATTTGGGCACTTTTACATTTGGAAACGAAATTCATAAAACAATAATCAGTGATAGAGTGTCAAGACTTTCGGCAAAATGCACAAATTTTGAAGTCTCGGTCTCGGAGTTTTTAAGTCTCAGTCTCGCCTCGAAATTTCAACCAGGTCTTGGTCTCGGAAGGTTGCAGACTGGACTACATCACTGACAATAATTTAGTGTGATAGTTGTGTTTGGTAGATTGTCGTAAACGTTTTCCCCTTTTTTGTGCGGTTGTGTGTCTGCTGTTCTAGTTTTGCAGGTTAGCAGTGTCCTAGCACCAGGTTGGATAGGGCTTCCTACTAGTAGTAGGAGGTGAAGGAATCCTGGCTAATAAAAAAATCCTAGTGACACTAAGAGGAGCCTCACGAGTATGGTTGGAAGACCTCTACATCAATACCTCAGGATAAAGGAAATACAAGTGCGCACATTGCTGACATGATTGACAGTGTGCTTGTGCTGCAGCACGTAACTTTGAACATGCTTGTTTGTTTGAAGCGTAAATTTTTTCTTAAAATTGTAGCAACCTAAACAAAGACGTCCTGAAAATTTTAGCAAGATTGAGCGTGATTTCTCTGAGTTGTTTACCTTTGCGCCAAGCATCTCAATGCGCGTGCGTCGCATATCTTTGCAACAGTCTTAGCCTATCGACGACCGGCTGACAGAAACCGCTGTAATTTTTTTTCTGCTTGTTTGCTGCACCTCAAACTAAATACGATGCTTCTACAAGGTGATAACATCTGTACTTTTCAGATTTTTCCTGCAACTAGAACAGAAGCGGTGCTGTTTGTTTCAGCAGTTGTGAGCAGACAAGCAAAGGGTGGTGGCCATGCTGACATGATTGACTGTGTGCTTGCGCTGCAGCATGTAACTTCGTCCATGCTTGTTTGCTTGAATGGTAAATTTTTCTAAAAATGGTAACAGTCTAAACAAACACGTCCTGAAAATTTTAGCGAGATCGAGCGTGATTTCTTTGAGTTGTTCACCTTTGCGCCAAACATCTAAATGCACGTGTGTCACATGTCTTCGCAACAGCCCTAGCCATCGACGACCAGCTGACAGAAACCGCTGTAGTTTTTTTTTTCTGCTTGTTTGCTGCACATGAAACTAAACACGATGCTTCTACAAGGTGATAAAAACATCTTCTGTGCTTTTCAGATTTTTCCTGCAACTAGAACAGAAGCGGCTTTATTTCAGCAGTCAAGAGCTGACAACTGTCCAATGTTCGGGCAATGTCTAAATGCATTCAGCTTGTATTTGGGTTGTTTTCGCATACTGGATTTTGTCCAAATACGTTTCGTTTGCAGTGTGTGCAACAAAAATATACTGAAGCTTGAAGTTCATGAACAAAGTGCTGTTGCAAAATTTATGTGAATTGAACCTAGGGACAGCGATTGCTAGGCGGTATGCAGAGCCTCGGAGTGCACATGCGATTGTGTACTCAGTCGAAAAGCAGAAAATCCCTTCTAGGCTGAGGTGTTAAATAAACAGTTATAACTTTTCTTCCTCTAAAACTTATTACTTGAAACTTCACAGGATACTTAAAAATAGGTCTGGCAACATACTCTGTGAGTTTGAAAATTTTGCAATGCTTTGAATAAGCGCAGTGAACCTTCAAAGTAAAAAAAAAGTAAATCCACCCCAGTTTTCACCCAATATACCCATCTAAACAAGGTGGAAACTTTTCTTGGTTTTGTTCATCAGAGACTAGACGATCTGCCGAACATTTCATATGTAGGAAGTTTATTTCTAGCATGCATGGTTTTCCCAGCACAGCCTTTTCAAACAACACCTTGCCTGCTCAAGCGGCACGTGCGAAACCATACCGGCTGCATAGCGATAGAGCCAAGTACGAATATATTGTACGCCAGCTCTCAAAGTGTTAAAGCGAATTCTGTTGCCACTGTCAATACTGTAAGCTAAGTAGGTTGAGTAACTTACGTCAGCTTTTGAGGTCACTCTTCAAAAGTGATGTGAAGTGTCTTGTTGAAAGCGAATTTAGCTTTGCGCACCAGTGCTGTAAAATCTTTTATTGCGACACTAAGCTTCACTTACCTCGGTGTGCCACAAAAAAAACGATCATCACCAAAAATTGAATAACTTCCAAAATTGTATTTAAATTAACACAAAGCATCAGCTACACTTCACCAAAGTTTCAAGTCTGTACTACAAAAACTCTTTGTTTCACTGGCGCTCAAAAAATGTGCTCCAAATGAGCTCCTCGGCGCTGCAGGCATATTTGGATCTGGCGGGCAAAGTTCTCAATGACCCTCCATTCCTCCTGTGGGATCGCTCTTATTGCTTTGATGATTGCTGCCTTCAGGTCAGGGATAGTCTGGGCGTTGTTGGCATGCACCCTGTTCTTAAGGTATCTACACATGTAAAAATCTGAGAGGGTCAAGTCCGGTGAATGCAGTGACCACTGCGGGTCACACCTGCGGCTGGTCAGTCGGTCAGGGAAACGTTGCTATAGCCATGCCAATGATTCGTTTGAGGTGTGGGGGTTGGCACCATCCTGCTGGTTCAGTGAACAACATTTAAAAAATGATACAGACAATGTCCCAACTACTATAATTCCAACCTGTTTTTTTTGTCATGACTGAAATTTTTTTGAAATGGCTGAAAGAACTTAAGACCTTTCAGTCAAAATGTTTGAAAATACAATGAACACTGTTATAGTGTGTTTTAATGCCATAGTAAAAAAATGAACAAACCCTCTAAAGACTCGTGAAGGTATGTAGTTTGCAATAAAAAAACGTTTCAGTTTAGGATGTCTGTCTTTTTTTAATGCTTATATAATGATAGGATGTTAATGTTAATTTTTGCTGACGTCAGCATTTTTGCCCGACCTCCCTTTAACACTTTGGCGTCCGCTAGGATTCAGGGATTTTTGAGAAAAAAAGCCTAAAAGCACGTGGCTTTGCATGGGAATTTCTCCTGTCCGGTATGCTCTACAAACCCAGTAAAAGTCTCAAAAGACGCAGAAAGTCTTCTAGACAGCACTCGAAAAAAAATTTTTTGCTTGGGGGTGCGGGTTTTTTTGTGAGTGACGTCATAAGTGGAGGACTTTTAGGCCACTTTGCCTGGCCCTGGGCGCCAACTTTTAGATGGTAGTATTTCGCTGAAGTTTTTACTGGAAACTAGGCTACAATCCGAGTCTTTTGATACTTTGGATGACCTGCTGGGGTTTTGGGTTCAAA
>JGI24158J21664_10011293_pt1 | contig 11885 bp, 8 predicted proteins | sample Ectturendosymbi3_FD_21664 | JGI IMG/M metagenome (IMG submission 21664)
ATTCCGTTCCGAAAAAGAGAAAAACACCTTCCAGTTTTTATGTACTACATGCTTCCTGTTCTGCAGCGGCAGCAAATTAACTTCAAAATATACATCATAAATCAGGTGAACTTGAATGAAAACAAGCAGATAGCGCTGCCGTGTGTTTCACCATCGGGGAACCCCGTTTGTTTGCGATATTGGTTTGATAAAGGCTGCTACCTGTGACCAGTACCGGATTAACAACAGTAGCAAATGTCGCAATTGCTACGGGCCCCGTGTTTTTTGGGGCCCTGCGGTTCATGGTGTGAAATTTGTTTTTTATTATATGCAGGTTATATGTTAGAAAGTAAGTGTCCGAGGAAAACTCTCAGAAATTGGTGGCCCTATATTTTACACATGCTATACCGAAATTTTATTCGCTGAAAGCAAGTTGAATTTTACATTTTGTCTGGGAATTTGCTTCTGCGTGAAAGTACATTTAAATGTAAATTTTTCGAATTGATTTTAAATTTTTCTTTGTCTACACATTCCGTTGTTGAGGGACCCCTTCTTTTGGCATATTTGCACATAGTTTTTGCTTTATTTTGACAAACACATGACTTGCTTCAGAGCTAGTTAAATGTGGCTCTAAGTTATTAAAAAACTAACGCAAAAGGGGCCCTCACCGCACTTCCGGACAGGAGGCTAGAGGCGTGTCTTCGTTAGTCTCCCCTAATATCCACCCCTGAAATATCCACCCCTCGTTAGTCTCCCCTAATATACACCCCTGATTACTGTATATACACATAATTTTTTAAAATCTCATTGGCAGCTCTGCATTTGGCATCTATTCACTAGCCTATGGGTAGTGGACTTGGAATCTTCTTTTACAAATGTGGGAAATGATTTGCGCACTTGTTTCTCTCTCATAGTAACCAGTTGCAGTGGAGAACGGTCATTTTGTAAACTTAGATGGTAGAATGATCAAAGGAGCACAATTAGACAAAACAATTTGAACAGCCTTATTGTAAAGAGTATGGATCATGAATTTCTATGTGAAATAGACACTACCAGTATTATAGACAAATTGGCTATGGCACAACCAGAAACTACACTCTTAAGCAGTAGGCCTAAGTTTGCTGCTTTTGACAATCGACTTTCGACACATACTGACAGTACACTGTCTAGAGATCTAGCAGTAATCGAATTTGTTGAGTCTGGAAGCATTAATTACTGTCTCTGTGCTCCACTTGTGAGCTGTACAATAATGTATTCCTTTTGGGTAAAAGGATAGGCCTACGCATATACATTTGGGTAAAAAAGATATGTAGCCCATAATATCCACCAGTTGCTACTTAGGACCAGGTTTTTCGTACTTACAAAATTCAGTATGCTTAATGGTCACATGGACGCCAACAGAATTTGTTTAAATATATTTTAACTTAGGGCCCCGCGCTGTTAATATGCTGCAAGCCCCGCACCACCTTAATCCGGCACTGCCTGTGAGAGGTACTTCCGCGTTATCCATTGCCACAAAATAACAGTACAACTGCATGGCGGAACTAGGAAAAAGAGTGAAATTGGAAATTTCTCAATCGTATCGCCTGTTCCCACTTCACACAAGTGCAGAGTTGTTGCTACGGGAACTTATTTTATCGACTCTGACTTTTTTCTGTAACGTCTGATTTCTACTTGCCTGGAGCTTTTTGGGTAAAAAGAGTTGGTTTCTGGGGTAAAGTGTCTTAAAAATTTAATTTTTTAACAATTTAAAACAACGTGGTTGCACGAAATATTTTTGTGCATTTGTGTCTGATAACCGCGATGCTGTAGTTTACAAAGCGTATTGTGACGAAACTTCCAAACGAAAGCACGTACTGTAAATATTTGGCTCCGTATGATGCAACATAAATAATATCGGTGGTACAGAAACTTGATCAACAACTAAAATCAACATACAGTATCTGTGAGCAGCAATGTACTGCTGCGTTCCGAGAAAAAGCGGCAAACGGGTGTTAGAAAACAAATTAATGTGACAACGAAAATGATTTGAAGGCAAATTGGAAATGGACTTGGGGGAAAGTTTTGTAAAAATTTATCAATAAATACATTTGCTTTACAACTTATTTAAAGTCAGGGGGGTGAAACAAAGGACAATCACTTAAGGGAGGCGTGGTAGAGAAAAGGTTAAGAAGTAAGAACCACTGGTTTAAACTATAAGTATAAACCTTTCACCCGACATTCCGTTAACTGTTCAGCGAAAGAGTAACTAACAGTTTTCAGCCCCTGACAAACTTAACAGAATGTTGCATCTCTGGGTCCGTTTCGTTTGCATCGAGCCTAGTGTTAACCGCAACGAAATCACTGCCCCAAGTATTCACAAAACTAGGGTAAAATTTATAGGCGACGGCAAAAAAGACAGGAATTTTCATCTTCAAAATTAAACTTCGTGTTGATATAGTTATAAGGTTTAATTGGATGGTGTCTACAAAACGCTTGTTTTCAGAGTTGTCAAGTTTATTAAACTAGTCGTTTGTCTGAATGTTGAGTCAAGTGCAGTGGCGTACGCAGATAATTTTCATGGGGGGGTTTCATTCAGTGGCATGTGGTGGTCATTTGTTTGTGGTGTGCGGTCTTTGTGACGTCACAATTTGACTTCATATTTTTGTTTCCAAACCAACGTTTTGGCGAAATTTGTTGACATAAGATGCATATTCTTCAACACGCACCCCCCCTTTTTGTGTGTCATTGCACTGAATATAAACTATCAGCGCCCCAGGTCAGGATATCGGAGGAAAATAAACTCAATGCTGCGACACAGGGGTTCATAACTGCAAAATTTTGGCTGCGAGTTGAAAAAGGGGAGTAAAACACACTCATCATTGCGTCAGAGCAATTTACAACTGCAAAATGAGGCTGCGCTAATGTCTCGTCGAATACGAGCAGTCGAGCATGGGTGTGGGGCTGGACTGACTGGCGCACACCCCGGCTTGCAAGATGGAATCTTGCTAAACTACACAACAGGATTGCCAACCTGTCTTCAACAGAAAAAGCCAGACTTTGTCCCAAAAAAGCCAGACCACACACAATAACTCGTCAAAAACATCGATATAACACAAGTCCAATCTTTAGAAGCATATTCTTCCCCACAATTACACTGTCGTGCATTTGTTTTTCATCAATAACATCGATCATTTTTAGAGGAACAGTAACATTTCTGTAATATTCTGTGCACCCTGGATGATAATATACCTTCGTCGCAAGAGATTTGTAATGAATATGCAGCTCAGACAATGTTTTGCCAAAGCCAAGCCTGTCCGACTGAAAATAAGCCAGAAAAAGCCAGATTTTTCTGGCTTTTTTATTTCCAAAAAAAGCCAGAGGTGTTCAAAAAAGCTAGAATTTCAAAATCTGGCTTCAAAAAAGCCAAATTGGCAACCTTGCTACACAAGAATTGAAAATGCGCATAAAGTACGCAAGAAAACTTTCAATTTTTTGTTATGTATACAAGTCCAGAAAACTTAGTTTTCCTTTTCCCTTACTAAGGCATTATGAAATGCCTGAATGCTTCCATGTTAAAAACTGCTGTTTTTGAGCTCGTGCAACAGTTCTTTCATGCTACAGAAATTGGTAATGTAGCCCATGCGGTCAGCGCTTGCGCTGATCAGTCATAGCAGACAAAATAACGACAATTGTTTCGGATAAAGTGAATTATCGCAGAACACAATCTTAAACATGCGCAGTGGACGAAAGGTCTGCAAAAAGTGGTGAGATGGTTTCTGGACGCACACGATAGTCCTGATTTTCACCAAAACCTAATAATTACTTTTTGGCCCATTTACAATGTTCCTTGAAATTTGCATGCAAATTTATTTCATGGTATTTGCATTAAATCGACAAATTAACAAGCAAAAAGTATGCGAAATCATTTAATTTCCTTTGCGCAGGTAATAAAGATTTTGTAAAATATCAAGCTCAAAGGAGGTGTTAACCCCAACCCCCCCTTGCGTACGCCCTTGGTCAAGTGCATGATGAGTGTGTTGATGCGTGAAACTACGACTGAATATGCAAACAGAGTTATAACTTGAAGTTTTGTAACCTTGTTTATAACATAAAATTATATGACTGCACAGTTTAACCCAAATTGCTTTCCACGACAGATTGCGAAAGGTTCATTTAACCGTGGAAAACTCTTGAACATCGGATTCACTGAAGCGGAGAAAGATTATCCTTACGATTGTTACGTATTTCACGACATCGACCAGATCTTGGAAAACGATAAGAATTTATACAGATGTCGTGAAAGACCGATGCACTTATCAAGGTTTTACAGTGCCAAGGATTACAAAGATGCAGCAAGATTTGGTAAGTATGCTTTCCAAAACATGCTAACGGATTGTGTTATAAAAATATAATTCAAGCTGCACATTTCTTCGATAATAATTGTGCACGATTGTGTTTTAACACTTTACACTGAGAAACTTTTCCTGTCATGGAAGCTATGCTATCTTTAGCGAAATGCAAACTCGTATGATATTTTGCAAGCCCAGTCCTGCCTACCACTCTGCAGATCCAAAATTATGCACTTAGTCGCTTATGCACTGTTCATTTGGGCTTTGGGAAATGGCCATGAACTTGTTACAGTGGTTCCCAAAATATGAGTCGCTACCCTTGTCAAGGGTCGCGAAGGATAAAAAAATGGGTGGCACCGAGGCGATCCAAACCTGAGTTTTATTTTCAACGTTCCTTTTTCTCCTTTTTCCAATTTCTTTCAGTCTCCATCATCATAGACTGAATTGTTGCACCATACAAATTTCATCCGGGGGTTTTAACAGCACCGTCGTAATAGGTAATGTGCATGGTTTATAAGTTATTATTTTCTCTGTATTGAAATACATTGTTTGAGGCTTGGATTGCGAGATGCTCACAAATGCAGATTTGGGTGGCGCTCAAAATAGCTTGGTATCTGCTGTGCGATGTGAGTAAATGTGGGCCACCTCCCACCATGCCAGTAAGCATAAAGTAGTTCTTTGCCTTGCATGAGTCTGTGCTACAAAACCCTAAACAAGAATTTTGACTACATCCCCAAATCCCAACTACACTCACCGTTTCTTCAGATATTTGTTGCCATTTATTCGGTGTTACCGTTTCTTCAGATATTTTGAACCAAGCCTATTTGGTTTTCTTAATCATTTTGCATGGCCAGTCGTCAGCTTTATGCAAGTGAAGCTGGTCAGTGTTCAGTAATTAATATGTTTTTCTCCTTTTCTGTTTGTCCTATCACGAGGAATATTCGTAAATTTTCAAATCAGCCCCCTCTATTTGTTTGCAAAGATTCAGGTTTTAAAAGGTCTCCAGGAAGATTTCGTGAGCGCTCATTCCAAAGCAACCGAGCATAAGCAAGTGCAATTGCGTATGTCAATTTAAAAACTATTTGCACAGACGTGCCGTGCAATTCCAACATCTTGTCGCATTGTTCAAGGTAAAGCATTATCATGTTCAACAGTTCAACATTGAAGGATATAGGTTTGCTGTGCAGCTTTCAAGGAATCTGCCTGCCATGCTCTGCTTTCATAACTTTGCTATGACTCGGACTTGCACATTTGCAGATTTCAGTAATAAGTCTCCACAAAGGTGACGCATTCGAATCAGTCAGCAAGCTTTTTTTTACGGGAAATCGATTTCACGTAATTTTGAGCATCTTCGGCCGTGAAACTTGCAAACAAATTAAGAGTGAAATTATGAATAACCAAAGCAAGATTAGGGACAGCAGTGGTGTGGGAGCAGGGGGTGAAAGCGAAAATCGCACCTCCAAAAATGTTGATTTGTCAAAAATTTGGGAAAAATCTCAAAAAAATTGGGCAAAGAACTTTCGACGTTTTTAAATAAAATTAATGAAATTACACTTCTTTGTTATTGAGTGTATAAATAAAAGTGTAGTATGTCATATAAAATACATTAGATATATAGATATATATATAAATCAACAAAGTGTTTCTATTATCTTCGTGTTTTACTTTGTGAGAGTTGATGAATAACTGACTCAACTTGCAAAATTTGGGCAAAAGAAGGTACATGATTTCATTTATGTGCTTTATTCGTTGTACACTGAGATAATGGAGTATGTTGCAGGGCATCATCTTTCTATAAGTAGAGCCCATATCAGGCAAGTACAGAAAAGCTGTGTGTTTAATTTTAAGTACAGTGTTTGGATGAACACATTTTGCAATACTGTTTCTTGCATATACAGTATGTGCAGTTGAACAGACAATGTTGTGAAACCCACGACATGGTCATAATATAAACAATATGATACAGGTCACATATCACATACATGGCCACAATTTGGTGGGGGATACGGGGTACGTGTCCCCCCACTTTTTCAAACAGCGGGGATATTTTTTTCACGTTCAAAAAACATTTTCTCTTTACGTTTTGTATGTGGAGAGGCTTCAAATATAAAAGTGACGTTTGTCACGTTTTGTGTGAAGAGCTTTTCATGTTAGAACAGTTAGACACATAGCCAAGTTGATATTGAAACAGAGTTTGTGTGGTATCATTGATTCTGTTATTTTATAAATTTTAACCTCAATAAAATGATTTTTAGCATTTTTCAAGTTTCTAGAGACCACGAAAGATGGTTAACTGCTTCTGTCACACATTTTACCCTGTGTTTTATACTGTTACGAAGGTAATTTTCTTGAAACAATGAGTTTTACAGCTGCGAAAGTGAGAGACCACAGTACAGCTTTTATTTGTTTCGTGCAGAAATGTAGCTGGCTTTGCTGTAACTTTGGTGGTCGCGTATTCAGAAATAGTCAGCGTAAGTTTTAAAGATGCAAGTGTTTAAAATGTTAGAAAGACACAATTTCAGGCAAATCTGCGAAGTTTTTGCCGAAGACAAAAAGCAGGACTTTTGTGGAGATTTAGTTTTATGATGGGCAGCTCGGCAAGAGGATGTCTTCAACCATTAGTAAACAGGATTTCAATCAAAACGTTGGAGAGGTATTTACCTAACTATATATTGACCTATAGCTCAAAACCTAGGGACTTGACTAGGAATTAAAGATAAAATGGAATTAAAGTTACAATATACATTTATCCTAACTTCTTGTAATGTCGCGACAATGGTGACCAACAATCCAAAATATATTTTTCCTTGACTCTTACACTTTGTTCTTGTGCTGAATACATTGGTTCGTAAGTCATCTGATTTACCTGAGTTTAACCAAACCCACAATGCAGCAATGTTTTCATCCAAGTGCGAAACATTTTGCTTTACAGGTACGTCACACCTAGTTTTGCTGTATATTTTTTCGTGTTAAAGCAGGTGAAACTTGGTACCTTTGCCAAAATCACCGTTGTGCTTTTGATTTCTGTTTAATCTCAAATATCTTTTGGTGTCGTTATGCAAGTAGAACTCTTAGAATGAAAAATTTGACATCATTTTCATCTATTAAAATCTGATGTTAAGTCTGAATAATTTGAGAAAAAGCTAAGTGGCATCACTGGCTAAAGTCACAAGACAACAGTCACCAGACTATTAGGTATGCAGAAATTGCATTGTTACTTTCTAGATGGGTATGTGGGTATGTATGCAGGGCCTGAGAAGGGAAGATTGAAAGGTTATATCCTCCACCCACCAGCAGTAAAAATAGACTGAAAGCATTTTGTGAAGTAGACTACGCTAATTTTAGGCCTAATTTTTTTGCTGCTGGTAAGAGGATACCAATGGAGATTTTGGTAGGTGTGGGGCAGCATGCATTGGCAGGGGTGGGGCAGCATGCATGATGCCCAGCAGCATTAAAAAGATTTGTAGCTTAAAAACCCAAATGTGCAAGAAAATACAGTATATATCGTCTTTGTAACGTTAAGCAACTTGAACAAGACATCAAATCGCGCTGTCACCCACATTTCTTATAAAATGCATGAATATTCTGTTCTATTATAAGAGTGACATGCACGTGCGACCAATGCGATTAAGCATTGTGTGCACTCCAACTGACGGCTCTGATAAAACCAAATTGATGTACTGTACTATATTGCTGTGCTTGTTTGTATCGAAAAACGATATTAATGCAAGCAGACTGAACTTACGGTATCGTGTTCAGCAACACATTTGTATATTAATTTGTAAATCGTCTGCAAGTATAAAGCAAAGCGTGATCAGTGTTGCTTTCAAAACACCTGTAGAAGCAAGATTGGGAATCTGTATTTGTAAACCTTCACTTCTGCATCAACCCGATGACTATATTGGTTTCACACCAAGCTGCCCCCCACATTTTACAACAAAATTGCGCCCATGATCACAAGTATGTGTTCAGAGAAGAAAACAGCTTTAGGCCTACCTCAGCTTGGTATGAGGTTCCTTGCTGACAGCAACAGCTGGAATGTGAATGGAATGCTAAACGTCGGAACTATGAGGCAGATGCTCAAGCGTACTAAGCCAACTGGCTTCTGACAATCTTCTTGCACAACCTAGCGTACTTTTTTCAGTTGAGTTATTAAAGAACCAAATATCAAGTGCCATATTTTCTATTTTCAATTATATGGCAACACATGGTAGAGGAAAATATGATGTACCAACAGTCGTAGAGGAAACTATATTGTAGAAAGTTTGTTGCATGAACGTTTTTCTGGCAAATTTGGCGAAATTCGAGCAAAACATCCCTTGAACTCCCAAATAATTGCCTGCCCCTACAGCTATATGGGACAGAACGTGAAATGTAGTCTCAAACACGAGCTTAGACCATCAACCTGGTCTCACTGAAGCTTAAAAGCAAACTGAAGCCTATTAGGAACACGACTTGATTCAAGCAATGCGACGATGAGTCAAACAATATATGGGGGTAGCGCTATATACGCATATGAAAATATTTTTACGGCATCTATTGTCATTGACGTGCTTTGTTAGCTACTGCTGCTCACTATGACTGGGCTGTTAATTGCGTAGCCAATTGTAGTTTTTTTAATTTTTCTCTTAAAAAATGCAATTGGCCACGCAGTCAATAGCCCATTTATAAAATGTACTATGCAATACGACGCCTTACAGCACCATTGTTTTGCTGCTTATTTGGAAGATAAACCTTTATTTTTATTGCTCATTTAATTTTACTTTACACCAGGGGTCTCCAAAAAAATGGTCCGTGGGCCAAATCTGGCTCGCGAAGATATTTTGTCAATAATGAAAAAATAATGTATTTACGAAAACGTTATTTATATTTGTAGAATGTAACATATCCCAAAGCAACCTCGTTACGCAAAATGTTCGGCCCTCGAACTGTTGTGTAACAGCTTACAATAATGATCGTATTTATTATGCTTCAGACTCATGGTACGCATCACGAGGGTAACAGATTACTGCAAGAACACAAAAATGGTAAATTATAGCGCGTTACGGAGCAGGTGTTAGATGATAAACAGAAACAACGCTTATGTGGCCCTCTGACAAAAGTTAATGGAGACCCATGGTTTATACCAGTGCTTCTTAACCGGGTGAATGGTTCACACCAGGTTGAATTAAATTTTTGCAAGGGTAAATGAAATCCCTGTTTCTAATTTTTGGTATCCTCTGGCAACATGCATTTGTTTCACTTTTTTTCCCAAAACATACCAGCAATCGTGAATAAAATGGCAAACTTCAAGCGTTCTAACTTTGCGTCTTCAGCAGTCAGCAACTTATTGCTTGAGAGAAAAAACGTACTTTGGTGCAATTAACTACGTCTATTATATAATGGGATAGATTTTACCGAGAGATGCTATGTCTCATTTAGTCGAGTTGTGGAATCTCTGCTGTGCTCTCTGCATGAGCGTCATTTACTCCTGTGCAAAAGCTCTATGCTAGAATCACAATACGTTCAAAAGTTTCAGACACCTGAACAGTCATCAGAAAACCATATCAGCTGATGTGCAGGCCTAACTAATCGATGTAAGGGAGTAGCCTAATTGTGAAATTTGTTTGTTACCAGTTTGGTATTTGTTCAAACGTCTAATATGGGTTTATATCTCAGATAATACCTGCAGGATGTCTACAAATTACGTACAAAAACACTTTGTTTTGATAAAAGCAGGCCGATAGCCAGGTTTTATGGTTTGGGGGAGAAAAATACATCTTTAGGGGGAAAAGATTTTTATTTTTATTATATGTTTAAAAAGAATTTACAGATTCGCGCCATGTTTGATTATTCAAAATTGGCGACGATGAGTCTTCAAGCTTTGCGATTGGGTGTTGTATCCGACCCTGCCTCGGATCGTGCTGTGTCATCGTCTTTGCGTTGGAAGATACGCTGTACTTCCAGGTCCAAGGGGTCGGTTGGAGACGAGTCGCTGCTGAATCGATGCCGCAGAGCGGCGAGGTCATCGCTTGCGTCCACCCTTTCGAAGTCGGCACTTACGTTGCGGGCCACTAAACCCGTCGGAACAGTGCCCAAGCACTTATCAGAGAAATAACCCCTGCATCTCTTTATGCACACTGTGCTATACACTTCCTTAATTTGGCAGTGCCTGATTGATGCGGTATCTCATCAATTCGTAACTGTAGGGTAACAATATCTTCAGTTTATAATATTTTTAATACACCGCAATGGCAAAAGGATTTACGCAAGACAGAAGTTTTACCAGCGCCAGGATCTCAAAGGATTTTTCAATTAATTATTATGTCACCAGTTGCATGGGTTGATCGACACGAAAGTGGCAGCGGTTTTTTAATTTTAAAAACCCTGTCGTCGAAGCTTAGAATTTTATCGTGATCAGACATAGAAACTTCATAACGATCAGCGCAGTTGCATTCAGCCATTAGATAAAGTGTATTTTTCATTGCTCATTTGGTTTCAAAATAAATATTTGAATGTAGTGTTGTTCTTTGCCAAATAGCACAGGGGAAGTTAATAGAGGTGTCGGTTGGTACAATTAGAAGACATTGTTACTGAAATAAGGTCGTTAAGAGGAAATGTCGATCATGAATTTTTGACAGCCGTGTCTAATTTCAGCTGATCCAAACGCCAGCCTTAACGCAAAACAAATCGCAAGCATTTAAGCTTTGAGGGAATTTAACAGAAGTAATTTCATGAAAGCTCCCGCAGAACTAGTGGCTGAACTGAAATTACAGTATGTCATAGAAAACAGTCTCGGCTCAAATACAAACGAGACACCAACGGACGCACTGAGCAGCATCAAATCCTGCAGTTCTGACGCTTTTCCAAACATGTTCGCTTTGCTTGGAATACAGTAACTTGTTCGTGACAACGTGCACGCACGAACGATCTGTTTCTACGTTTCGCAGAGTAAAATCATACTTACGAAGTACTGACAATAGTATCCGAATGAAAGGACTTACTTTTGAAAAATTTTCAGAAAGCATACGCCTTCTCTGAAACATTTATTAATAGATTAAGTGAAACATGGCGCAGGTGTTTCAATATGAATATGAAAATATTTGGTCGCTGACCACTCGGAGATGGGCTCCCGGGGAGGAGACTACTAGTCCCGCTCCAACTGTGAGTATAAACATTGGCGTAGCCAGCCCAAAAATTTTGGGGCCAAAATGGTTGCTTTCAGGCGAATAACACTATTTTGTTTGGAAAAACGCCTCTCTAGCACAAAATGACTATATTTTCTAAAAATGTGGGGGGTATGACCCCTTGGCCACTCCTGGCTACGCCTATAAGTATAAAGCGAGTAAAACGAAACTGAACTGGTTTCGTGTAATGTAAACCATAGTCGATAATGCTCTTGATGCAATATATTGATTGCAAGCCTAGTGTCGTAGCTTCGTAACGGTTTCTTAATTTCATTTTGCTTTTTTCATCTAGTTATACTCAAAGAACTATTTCGGTTGCAGGTGGAGCTGTGATCGTGAGGAGAGAACACTTCATTAAAATGAACGGCTTCTCCAACGAGTTTTGGGGTTGGGGCGGCGAGGATGAGAT
>JGI24158J21664_10011294_pt1 | contig 11885 bp, 7 predicted proteins | sample Ectturendosymbi3_FD_21664 | JGI IMG/M metagenome (IMG submission 21664)
CCTGATGGATTTGGTAAGCTAGTGTGATGTATTTCAATGTGAATTGCTGGCAGTGCATTTTTCTGATGTGATACATTATAATTATTAGCAGTTGTTATTTTTATTGAAATCGAATGTTTGCCTACTTTGTCGAAGGCATTCGCCATTACTGTCCCAGTCTGTCCACTGAATATTCCTTTACGTCTTTCATTTTCAAACATTTTCAAACAAATCTTTAATAAAAACTCTCTCTAATCAACCAAGAGTTTTAAACTAAGACGTACTTCAAATGAAATTTGTTTGGAAACATGCCAGTTCACAATACAATCTGATCTAACAGCACCAGTCCTCGAATGTTGCGCATATGTGTAAGATAAAAACTGAAAAGTTTCAAATTAACAGGTAACTGCTGTGCAGGATGCAAGTGCTTATAGTGCACCGCGAAGGTGTGCTGTGCGTTTTGATGATAGTTAAACTTGCGCGGCAAGCTGATACAAGGTCGAATCGAATGTGAGTTTAGGATTAGAGGACATACCCAGAAATCTGAAGGTTTCGAAACCAAACATCAGAAACTAACAGCTTCCGTATTTCGGCAGAATGCTTCAAAGCAGTGGTCGCCGCCTTGTGGCCCGTGTGGCTTGTGTGAATTATTTCGAAATGTTTGTATTAGCTTGAGATTATTCTTGGCAATTCCAGCTGAAGTAGCATCTGCTGAAAGATTTTTCAGCAAGCTTAACCTTCTAAAAAATTATTTGCGGTTTGCTATGTCACAAACTCGACTTGTTGTCCTAGCAAGGCTAAACATTGAGTCTAGCATTGCCACACAAGTTGATGTTGATAGCGTTATTAGAATTTTTGCAAAAAGAAAGCCAGAAGAGTGCTTATATAATGGTTAAGTGGTCTTTTTCTAATTTTTTCCTTGATAAGATTTTACTATGAACATGCAAAAGTCATGTTTAAAAAATTGTAATATTGTCACATTACTTGAATACCGGTATGTTTAACATAATGTTTCATATGATAAATAAACGAGCACTTCTTGTTGAAGTATCATTCACATTAGTTAGCCTCAATTTTTATTTATTTCAAAATAATTTTGCAACTCTTAGGACCCCGAAATGGGTTATGCTCCGCCTAAAAAGGTTTCTCTTAGAGACCCTGAATGAAAGAATGATATTGAAAGCATTGTTGCAAATCAAAAATTCAGAAAGATTTCTTTTTGTTTACATAAAGAGGATCATATTATAATAATAATCACAAATATGTGCTCTCGTTGCATTTGATGCACATGTGTCTTAGGTTTTGTGCGTTTCTCTACGTATATGCCTCTTAGTATTTTGTGCGCTCATAGAAAGTGATTTCAGGCAATTTTGTGCTGGTGATTCGATGCAACATCCTTGTTTATGAATAGAGTAGCAGTCAACATGATAGCTTGCTAGCATGTACCATGACGCTTGATTGCTGTTTCCGGTTGCGCCAGTGAACATTCGACGCTGCTGTTCGAAGTTAGTCTACGTTGAACTGCTGTGCGCTGCATCGCTTTGACTTCATGCTGTATCGGTGAGTTTGCTGTCAAAGAAAGTATTTAAAGTTATGAGTTCTTCTGGAAAGGTGCTTACAGACAAATTGGTGAGAACTTTCAAACCGCCTCGTTCCGCAATCTCAAGACTTCAGGTGGCTTTGTTGCTAGGTTAACCCGCGCTCCAGCAGAAAGTAGTTTGATTACTGAGCTGTAAGGCAGCGCAGCGCTTTAGAAAACAGCAATAGTTCTTCAGCACCCATGGAAATTTACTAAAGATTACGTCCCTACACTTGTGCAAAACAGGGGCATTGAGAAATCTGAAACTTGTTATTTAAAGCCCTTGATTCCGCATGAATTTGAATGTTGTCCGGTCGCTGATAGTGCTTTTAAAAATGATCAGTTGTGGCATGATAAAGCTGATTTGAAACGGAGTACAAAGTAGTAGGCTTCTATTCAGATGCATAAGGTATGTTTCAGTGGTTACAGATTGTCAACAGGAAGCAATAATTTGCAAAATATCGAAAGCACTGACTTGTATTCTAAGACAACAGATATAAGTGCAAAACTCTTCGTATTCTTTTTTGAAAGATATGACCCCTATGAGCTAAAATCTATACAGATTATACTTGATCTCAAGTATTTTAATTAATCTTTGCAGTGCATTTATTTTGATGTGAAGTCTATATTGGAGGTAAATCGTTTTGTAGTAACTTTTGACAAGGTTATATCTATATTTGAAGTTATTCTTTAGAAAAATAATAATATACCTTAAATTTTTTGCATACAGATTTAAGAGCACCAGACGCATTTCCAGTCCATTGTCATAGTCAAACATTTCAGGATAGTTTGAGATTTGTTCAAGAACAACTAGCGATGACCTTATTCCAACCAACATGTGAAATTAAATGTGTGTTTATTACTGTATTTTTTTTTGCTTGTCTGTTTGCATTAAGCGCTGCAGTACCTGATGCAGGACACAAACAGTTGGTCGAAGGTCTGAGTTTGTGAAGAGTTTCCGTCACAATATTTAAGAAAACAATCTAATATCTAACCAAGACCGTGCTTTGAAGGGCAATATCAATTCATGGATGTAGCAAATTGCACATATAAGACGGAATAATGAACCAAATACAATATATAAAAGTTATTAAAGGAAGTCTGTTGCGACAAGCAGAGGGAGTGATTCCTGGCGGGGAATTCACCAATCATCAGGACGATATCNCATTTTGGTAAGACCTCCATGAAATGGTTCAAGGACAACGAAAGTAGTAATAAAACTGCCTGGAAACTTTTCAATATGAATTCCANAGAAACATTTCTGGGANATCCTAAAACATGAGATTCAATCAGAACCAATAACCACAAAATCAGAGCTGATGAGACAATCAATCATGGTTTCACAGCCACAANGTAACCAGATTTTGCAAATCCATTNATAAAAGCAGTCCGGGCAAGAACAAANCTTGGAAAACCACNATGCGCATAAGCGTCGGATAGGGGCGCCAGGGGGGCCAAGCCCCCCTGGATTTTGAAATATTTAGAATAAAAGGTTGTTTTCTTAGTTTTGAGTGCGAAAAAACAAATTTCACCACTTTTGGCCCCCTCCTGGAAAAAAACTTCTGACGCCCATGACCATGGGAATAAGCCAAATACTGAACTACTCCAGCATTTTAATCAAATCATCTTCTTTGATTTTGTATCTTAGTGTTATTGACGTTGTGAATAAAAAGGACAATTATGTGAAACGAAACCCATGGAAAATTCTCCGGTACTGTAGAATAGAAATTTCTTTAACCATGCCTGCTGGATGTGATGGTGATTTTTTCTAATTACATGCAGCACGGATTCTCTAGCTAGTTTGGTCGATATTTTGGGTAGTTCTCTAAATACGTCCTAAATACTAAAAGACAAGGCAATGAGTTTGTCCAAACCGGCGAGAGTTGATGCACAACTTAGTGGGAAAAGAGAAATGAAGCCATAAGAATATTATTGGCGACTGTTTTGCTGATTGCATTGTGACATCAACAGGAACAAGCCTGAGGGGTGACTATGTGCAAATGCGTAAATTTCTAAAAAAGATACATTTAAATGCATTTTTATAACTGAGGGCATAATTGGGCAAAATAATTGGACAAAAAATGAAGGCAAAATAATTATTTTCAAACACACAATTGCAAGAAATATTTTCTTTTCTACTTTTAAAGTAACGATAGATTATTTTGCAGCAATGAGAACCGACACCGAAAATCTTCAAACATCTTCACTGTCCGTGTTAATAACATCTGAAGCAATTATTCCTTTCTAATTTCGTCTTTGACTTCCCTTGACGGCTTAACTACAACTGAAGCGGGGGCAATTTAAATGCGAAATATGCGTTTGCTGTTCTAGTTTTGTCAACCCCGAAATTCTGTACAATTCGACTGGTTTCTATTCTTAACGAGAAGTGAGGTTTGGGGTCTGGTGAGGTAATTGCTAACAGCAAATTGATCTCTATCGAACAAAGGGTTGAACAAAAGGACTATGCTCAAAAGAGCAACTTGCCTAAGTGAGGACAAAATGTGATTGCTATTCTTGAAAAGCTATGTGCTTCACTTCCAAATCGATGTAACAACATCGCTTTGAGTCTGAAACAGCGGTGTAGGCGCTGGTTAGGAGGAAGGGGGTGCAAGCCCAACCCCAAAAATTTTGATTTGTCAACAATTTGGGCAAAGTCCTAAAAAAAGTTGGCAAAGAAGCTTCGAGATTTTTTAGGAATATTAATGAACTTAGACTTCTTTGTCATTGAGTGTATAAATAAAAGTTTACTTTGTCATAGAAAATACCTTAAATATATATAAAATCAACAATTTTTTTCTACTAACTTCGTGTTTTAGTTTGTGAGTGTTGATGAGTGACTGACTCACTTGAAAGTTTTGGCAAAGGAAGGCATTTCGTTTATGGGCTTTATTGATTGTACATTGTGGGAGTGGAGTGCTGAAAGGCATATACTTCATATTAGTAGAGTCTATACCAGGCAAGTACAGAAAGGTTGTGCTTTTAATATTAAGTGCAGTGGTTGGATGAACACGTTTCGACAAACTCAGTTCATTGCATGTTGCATATATGTCCTCGGCTTGGTGTGAGGTTTCATGTTGAAAGCAACAGCTGGAATGTGAATGGAACAGCAAACCTCAGACCTGTGAGGCATATGCTCAGAGTATTGAGCCAGTTGGCTTCTGACAATGTTCTTGCATAGCCTAGCTTACTTTTTCTCAGTTGGGTTGAAGTACCACATTTTCTGTTATCAAATTTTAAGTACCAAATTTTTCTGTGTTGAAGTACCAAATTTTCTGTGTAACGGCCACAGCAAGGTGTGCATGGCATGCAGCCGTAAGAAGGTTTGAAAGGCACATTCTGTCAGTGAAATACGCACGGTCAGTAAGTGTTACCTATGCAGTACTGACAAACGGAATCTGTACGCTGCGAAGGATTCGTTGTCGGCTTATGCTGTGTCTGTAGAATCAACAGCATAAAATCCATGCGATGTGCATACTCTGTCAAGATGTGTGCGTAGGGCATATGAAATGTTTGTCTGCAAGATACGCAAGTAGGTGTGTATGAAATATATAGGTAAGGTAAGATGTACACATTGGTTTTGAAGAAAGGAGAAGTATAGGTCTCGGTCCAGATTTATCTATAAGCTTAGTAGGGTCTACTTGGGTTGTCACACGTCGGGAATTTCCCGGACATGTCCAGAATTTGGTGCTAAAATCTATGTCCGGAAAAAATTTTAAAAAATGCTCTAATGTCCGGAATATTGACAGTTAATGATTTATGAATGCAAGAATAATTTATGAATGCAAGAAGGTTAAATATTCAGGAGTGGGAGAGAAAAACATGCCTTTTTGTATTTTATCGCTGTAGCGATTTGTGCAACAAATCTGTGATATTTTTATTCTGTGACTGTTTTGCCGTGGATTGGTAGTTGCAATAACATCCTGTAACAGGCGCCGTATAGCGTTTGTTTGTTGTCGCGAAAAGTAGCCATTGTGACTCTCAGGAATTTTACTTCTTCAAGCCTAGGGCCTCAAGATCCAAGGAGGTCACCAGTAACCTGTGGTGCGCATAGAGTCAATTTCTGGTGCAAGATGAGTTCAATAAATATTCGTCAACAATTCAGGTCGTAACTATTCACGAAATTTGTTTTTATTCAACCAATCCGATTTCGTGTTGCTAAGATCTCCGTGAATGTCAGCAAGATCAAGTCAATATGAAAGGCTATCGTGCTGTTATACTCACAACTCCGCTGGCGGTGTTTATTGAATCGTACAAATTGTTACATTTGAATCAGGTGAAGGACGTTGTGCAGGGGTGACCAAACCTGCTCTATGTATGAGCCGCATATCGTAAAATCCAAGTTACAAAGAGACGCAATAAAAAAAACTAAAAACACTAATTTATTTGCTATCTACGCTTCTGTGACATCAACTCTTTTAGGAACGACCTGCAAAAGTAATACTGTACGGCATGCTTGCTACCACAGCATTATTTTACAAAATTTCTACATTTTGCAGTAGAAATAAAAAACAAATATATAATTTTTGGAAAAGCTCAAAGAGCATGCAAAGGTTCGAAGAGCCGCGTGAGGCTCGCGCGCTGCAGTTTGGCCATCCCTGCCATATAGGTCTCCACCATCTAATAATTGTGAGAGCGACTGGTTATTTATTAATTTATTTATTTGATTCAGACTCATGGTTCATATCACAAGGGTAATCGAATAACACAAGAGGGAAAAAATGGTTAGTCATAGCGCATTACAGAGTATGTGTTAGATGGTAAATACCGTCAACACCTGAGAGAGCAACAAAAAACTGAAACCGCGCCTCAATTATAGCACCATTCGTTCATCGTCACACAGGAATCTGGCTGTGGTAGAAAAATGAAAACACTCTAAGTTCAGGTTTTGAGGTAAACGACTAACAAAAAAGTCTGATGGGGGTTCTCAGATGCGCACAAAAGTATGTAAATTGTTTTTATCAAGCTTGCAAATGTTTTTGCGAGATATTTAGCTTGAGGCTGCTAAATGTTTGTTTTTGGCGGTTGTATTTTACTAGTTATAAACTTACTATTTCCATGATTGGCTTGCACACATCGTCTACATGCTGGGGCTGACACAGGGGCGGATCCAGCCAGTAACTTTAGGGGTGGAGCGATTTCAGCAATATTTGGTTGTCAAGTCTCGTGACAGCTTCACTACTGTAAGAGAGAAAACGTATGCTTCACAAAACTGTTGTAACAAAACAATAGACGACGAAATGGCCTAATATCGTGAATGTTGTTTTCCAAATTGTAAAAAATTGTCGTGAATAAGGTTACTTTCGTAGGTTTTAGGGGAGCGATCGCCCCAATCTCCTCCCCCCCTTGGATCCGCCCCAATCTCCTCCCCCCCTTGGATCCGCCCCTGGGGTGATAGAAGAACGAAAATAAAATTGAGAAATACAATGGCCCATCATTGACGACGATGAGCTCGGCTCTTCTCCATGTTTTTCTGTGCAGCTTGTGGCTGACAGTGAACAACCATAACTCAAAGAGGCACGCCATCTATTGCGGTCACCAGCAAGTGTTTCCCATGACTGTGGAGAGATGTGGAAGGCCACCATGTCTCGCTTGATGAGGGATTTACAGCGTAGCGTGGATCTGCCAGTTCTGCAAGGCGCGTTATGGAATTCGCCTTAGAGGATAACCTTGGGCAGGCGACCATCTCCCATACAATGAGCATGGCCCTGTAAGCGCAGACTACTAGGCTCATTCATATTAGCCCGAGTTACACGACAATTGATCGTTGGTTTAATGCGATTCCAATCATAGTTTTGCATAATACCCTGATGCATGGTCTCTGAATGGCTTTACAATTTCTACAATCGTTGCATGACTGTAGGTGAGTTCCCAGACTCCTGAAAAACTGTCGAAATCACACAAATCCCTAAAGTTCATCATCCAAGTTCTTCATCTGAATATAAACCATCTCTCTTCTCCTGGTATTACCAAAGTTATTTCGAAAAAGTTCTTTGCAGTAGATTCCACCCTTTTGATCGAACACAATATGATTAATAAAAGAAAATATAGTTTTAGAACGAATACCTCAACTGAATTAGCCGCTACAACCATTTATAGACTACTTAATAACTTTGACAAAAAATGTATTACCTGTTCTTTATTTTTAGATATATGGAAAGCTTTTGACTGTGACCACGATGTTTTACTTGATAAACTCTTCCACTATGGTGAAAGGGTTGTTTCAAAAAAAACTATTCACCGATTGTGTGCATAACAGAACGCAGTGCACCCAAATAAGGGTCTTTGAATTTCGAAAAAGACATCTTGTGGAGTCCCTCAAGGTGGTGTCTTTGGGCCTATACTTTTCCTTTGTTACGTCAATGATATCACACAAGCTTGCTCTTTTCATACTGCCTTATAAGCTGCTGATATTAATCTTTATATGTCCAATCCTTGTTTCAGTATTCTTCAAACAACTGTTTAACCTCGCATGTAAAATTGACCACTGGCTGGGTGCCAACATATTTTCTCTTAATTACTGTATAATAAGACTGACTTTGTGCTATTAAATTCTCTGGAACGTAACCATATCTCATTTAAAATTACTATCAGTAATCACAGCTTTTCACCCAAAGATAAACTGAAATAGCCTACCCGGGTGTTCTTCTTGACAATAACATAAAGCAAAGACACAAATATCAAGAGGTTGTTGAGTTTTGTCTAAATTTAAACATTACACAACACAATATGTACGGAAAGTTGTTTATAACTCATTATTTCATCCCTACGTCATTTACTCTATCCTCAATTGTGATCGTGATTCAAACGCAACCTTTCAACTTCTCATTACATTTCAAAATAAAGCTGTAACACTAATAAGACTAACTAACCATACCTCCTTGGAAGAATCTTCTAGCAAGCACGTTAACCATCGTATGCCTTCCTACACTCTATTCATACGTAGGTAAATTCATGCATTTATATTACAACGAGTTGCTGCCAAACAGTTTGGATGATTAATTCATTTCAATCAGCTCCATTCATTCTCACTCCCCAAGACCATCCACTTCTAACAACGATCATAAGTTATTATCCAAAAATCAATATGGTTTTAGGCCTGAATTTGCAACAACGTCTGCAGTTGAGTATATTTACTCAAATCTAATGAGTACTGCTTATCAGTGGTGCAAGTGCTGGGGGTGCAAGTGCTGGGGATGCAAGTGCTGGGGTGCAAGTGCTGGGGGTGCAAGTACTACCCTTAAAGTTTTGATTTGTCGAAAATTCGGGCAAAATCTCAAAAAATTTGGACACAGATGTTTTGGGGTTCTCTGACAGTACAAAAAGAAATTATGCTTTTATTGTTATTGGGTGAATAAATAAAAATGGTTTTCATGCCATAAAAACACGTTAAGTATATATGAAATCAAAAAACTGTTTCTAGTAACTTTGTGTTTTTGTTTGTGGGAGTTGATGAGTCACTGACTCAATCGAAAATTTCGACATAAATAATGTAATTAGGTCATTTAATTTGTGTGCTTTGTACACTGCGGAAATAGAATACGCTGTAGGGGACCTGCTTCATATTAGCAGAATCCAGGCTAGGCAAGTGCAGCCTGGGACAAAGGTTTAGGGACACTTCGCATTTTGCTATAATTATTTGTGTAAAACGCCATAACTTTTGTTTCACCCAATGCTTTCACATGATTTTTGTATTTTATAATTTATTAGTTACTTAACACAGTTAAAAACGTGACAAGCTTACACAGATTTGAAAAAATTCGTTTGCAATTAATATTTTGTGTGACCATCCTCGTTTTTGATGACTTCTTGCCAGTGACGTGCCATGCTGTCTATCAGTTTGCAGCAATAATATGGATAGATGTCTCTAAACCGAACTCCTTTAATTGCTGTTTGAAGTGCATTAAGGCTTAATGGATGCTTTTCTGAAACTTTCTTCTTCACACACTTCCACAAGTTTTTTAAAGGATTCAAATNCGGGTCGTTTCCTGGCCACCCCAACCTTTGGATACGTTTTTGCTCTAAAGAAATTCTTCACTTCCTTGCTGTGATGACATGGAGCACCNTCATTGCATGAACATTTCGCATATGTGGACTCTCATGTGGAGCTCAAGCTCGCTCTTTANGAAATTAACTTTTTCACTGCTCATGGTGGTTTCCGGTGCCAAAAACTGAAGTCCAGTTGTCCCCTGGATGACATCGCTCCGATATCATTTGACTAGGGGGGTGTTTCACTGTTGGGGTAATGTACTTTTCCTCGTAACATGTTCCAATAGACCCCCAAACCCGATATCTTTGCACAGAAAACTGCTGTACAGTAGACTCGTCCGAAAAATGTACCTTTTTCCACATGTCTATGTCCCAGATGGAATGTCTCTTGGCGAAATCAGTACGTTTTTTCTTCATCGCTTGAGTCAAGCTTGGTTTTCGGGCTGGCTTGCACGATTTGAGGCCAAAATCCAGAGACAACTGCGTTGAATCTTTTGGCATTGACTACTGTGCCTCTTTCCATTCCTTTAGCCTGACTTTTCATGGAAGAACTCATTGGAAAGCGAATAACTACCTGATGCATGACACGGTCTTCTCTGCAGCTGGAAACCCTTGGTCGGCCAGACCTTTTTCTGTCCGTGAAAGTGCCCTCATTTTGATATTTCATGATTGCACTGTGCCTAGCTGTTTTGCTATCCTTCACCTTCGCGATTTGACTTACAGAAAAGTTTAAATTGCGTGAGGTTACAATTAGAGCCCGTTTTTCAGTGTTAAGTGATGTTTTTTGCCCATTTTTAGCACTTAACGATTTACCCGATTTTGACTAAAACACATCCTTGCCAGCATCTTTTTGAACTGGACACGAAAAGACATTGCAATACAAAGTTTCTACAATAACACAATAGCACAATAATGCATTATGACACCACTGTACTTATTACTCATGAGTTATGAGCATTTAAAGCTACACTTTTCGGTTTTGTGCAGTGTCATTAAACTTTTATTCCAGGGTGTAAAGAAAATCTTTTTTCTTAATTTTTACTGGAGTGTTTGGATGGACAAATTTTGCCATATAGTTAGTTCATAATGAAAATCACGGCCAATGAAAGCGATACAAACGACATATTGCAAACGTTCCGATAACTCCTGTTATCATCATCAGTGCACTGCAAATTGAACTGCAGTGATCATGTAACGCGATCACTGCAGTTCCATTTGCAATGCACTGTTGATGTTAACAGGAGTTATCGAAACGTTTGCAATATGTCATTTTAATTGTTTCCATTGGCCGTGATTTACATTATAAGGCTATTTGTCACTTGCACTTTTCGTGTATCATAGTTAGTTCATGTTCAATAGATGTACAGTTGAACAGACATACTTGTGAAACATTAATTTGGTTGAAGTCATGTCTTACCTCACACTGTGTGTTTTCATTCTGGCAGTATCACTCCTTTAGCTAAATCTTCATACAACGTATTTTCAGATCAGTGTTTAATAGTTATTTTTTAACTTTGGGTCTTGTTCAAATCATGCCAGTTCAAACTTGACAAAAAAGGAGGTATTGTTCCTCCATTAACATTTCGCACTGTGGATTATCAGACCGCAGCTCAGTCGCCAATTTGTAAGGTTTGCGTCTCATTGAAATGCCTTAAATTGCGTTTTCACCATATCTGTGTTGTTCCTTGGAGTTGGCACTTCACACTACACATCTCAGTCTAGTGTTCCCTGTTAGGTTGCTATTTGGGAAAATTTGTTGTCTTCAAGCCATGGCAGGTGATGTTTTAGTTTAGGCTATGTTTTCATGAAGGTTGTATTGTTACTTTTGACTGATTTCTCATCCTCGGTATTTTCAGATAAATGTTTATTGTTTTAATGCGATTTTTTAACTTTTGCAATTTTTAGAACTAGTGGAAGTTTCAAATTGAATCGGAGCTCTTGCTTCGTCCTTACTAGCAAGAGCTTCGATTCAATTTGAAACTTTAGTTGCAGGTAGATCAAGTAATATTAGTAATATTTTGCATGTTATTCTTGGATTCTGCTTTTTTAAATACTCTTATCATAACTACGTCAGAACATCTGTATAGCCCAGTGGTCCTTAAAGTTTTAACGCCTCAATACCCTTAAGTCAAATTTTCGTCAATCTGGATCCACCTTTTCAACAGAGTTTAATGACAAAAAACTGTAAGAAACAAAACCGAACTGGTAAATAAAACAGAACAAAGTCAACGAGACTCACATCAAAGTTAAAGTTCTTAGAAATGAAGACTTGAGTCCGGATTTCGACTTTGCTTCTCAACACTGTTGATTACCCCAAACACCTAATCTCAATACCCCTGGA
>JGI24158J21664_10011298_pt1 | contig 11883 bp, 8 predicted proteins | sample Ectturendosymbi3_FD_21664 | JGI IMG/M metagenome (IMG submission 21664)
TGTTTTCAAGCGAAGTTTGTTGACATAATAGGCATTATCTTCTACACACACTCCCCTTATTTTTGTAAAAATCAAGCCCTATACACTCGCCTTACAATAAAGTTTTCGTAAAATATCAAGCTCAAGGGGGGGGTTAGCCCCAACCCCCCCTTGTGTACGCCCTTGGCCATCATGCCCGAAGCTTGGAGTCATAAGCTTTCTTTTAAAGAAAAACACGCCTTCGTAGAAGTTTAATACCTTTCCATTGGTATGGAGTGATGGATACTCTCGCCAAAAAACAAGTACCACAGGTAGTGGATCGTGGTGATTACCTTGTTCGCCTTGGCGGTGAGTCATGAAAATGAAGTTCGCATAACCTTGATATAAAAATATGCCCATTGAAAAATTATAAAATATTTTTCATAGCCTTGATTAAAATGTGCGGTCGCATCACACGCATTTGACACGGCGAGGCCAACAACACCCCGGTAACACTACCAAGTAGCCTTTTCGTCAGGAGCGTAACGAGGTTGGATGGAGCCCGGGCCAAGAAGCAAGTTTGGCGCCCTCATGTTCGAAGCTGAGGTCTTTCGGTAGCAAGTATACTGCACTGAAGAAAGTACTTGCAGCATTGTTGGAACTTTCTGGCGCCCCCTACAGTCATTCGGCGCCCATCGCAGTGAGTTGGCGGCCCCATTGCAATTCGGCGCCCGTGGAATTGTTCCCCCTTGATCCCTTCGTTGCGCCGCTGTTTTTCGCGCTGCACTTACTGCTGCAAGCGTTTACACAGATCTTAACCAGTGTTCGAACAATAATCGATTTTTAAGTATAGAAGAGATCAGTCAAGACGTTTGCATAGCTGGAGGTCTGAAGGTGTTTGCTTCGAGGAAAAACTTATTGCTTATCCCCTATGCACATGACACAGTTAACATTTTACAAACAGTAAACACAGTAAAACGTTTTTTCCCAATCCTCGACAAAATTCATCCATGGTGCTTTCATCCTTTTTGGTTTTGTACTGTACGTTTCGTCTCCACCGCATAAATGCTATCTGTCACAGGCTGAAGCAGAAATTCGCAATTTATTTTCTGCTTATATAAGTCGACAAAATGTCAGGTGGCACGATCAGACTGATACGACAAAATCATTTTCAGTGCAAGAGGCAGGTGTTTTTTCAGCACTTTGGTTCAATAACGTAGATGGGACTCTCGTAGTTCAGATAAAGAGATATGAAAAATGAAACACGTCTGAAAGATAGTAGAAAAAAATTTGAGAAGCAAATTGGAACGCATTCGTTATTATAGAACAAAGGCCACAAAGCGAAATGCCCAAAGTAATTTGGATCTATTTCCCTCAAAAAAAAAAAAAAAAACGCTGAAAACGATGTAATCCTTGTGACGTCTAAGATTAAAAAAGTAATACGAATTTTTTTTTAAATATCAAACGACGCAAGGGATGTCTATCGTGATTATACCTGTACGCCACGTATAACAAACTCTATTATACGGTAGGACGTGTGATAAGTTAAAATAAATCTTCTTCCAACACGTTTTATTTTTAACGTTACTGCTAACTTGCAATTACATTTATGATACCAGTGAACAAAGATAAAAATAAATCTAAATTTATCTTCTAAAATCCCAGGCAATCGCAAATAATGAAAACGTCACACGCAGCTCCGGGAGCTGCGAGATGCCTATCGCTGTTGAAAAAGGTACAATCTGGCCTCAACGTCCATTTCGCTAACGTATCAAATTCATGTCGTAGTGGACAGCAGATTAACAAAGTTTACATTTTATTCTAAATGGAAAGTAGGAAGTCTGTGACTCATCTTATATATACTGCGCGTTTGGCTTTCACTGACGCAAATTATTATGAGACAACGTGACATACACTAAAACAATAAGCTGTGCATGTAAATATACGAAAAAGGAGCTGTAAATACTGTATATGCGGATGTGTAGTTGTAGATGTGGTAATGCTTCTAAATCAAAAATGTTAAATGTTAAACATATTCTCTATCATGATTAGCGCAGAACTATTGAAGTGTTGGACCTTTTCGAAGGTCGTCGATAGGTAGACGCACATGTGTAAATGCTAATCTAGATCTCAGTGACGCAAAAAGCCAACACCGCTATAACAAAGAAAGTTCACGCGATTACATAAATGCTAACAATCGCAACCGTCGCTCAACAAAACACTTAAAATGATTAGTATCAGCGCAAGTGCATCTCTTGTCTCCGGCAGAACAAGTGTAGTTTGGATAGTACTTGTGACCAGCAATGTAAACAAAGGCAGTCAACTTGCTTACAGGCTGTGGTCAAGTTTTGAATTGCAGGGTGTTTTGGGCCATTTTGCAATCGTACTGCGATCAGAATCGCTGGATTGCAGGATAGCGCAGAGCAGTCTGTGCAAATCAAGAGATTATCGAACAACGATTGCTCTACCCACCTAGACCTGATCTTTGTCCTACAGTGATAAGCACACACTGGGTCAGGTGCACTGCAAACACCCAGTATTTGCAAGCTTAGTTTACTAAGAGCTACAGTGCTTCTTGAAACGATTTTCCTAAGATGTCGAGGCTTCATTTACAAAACGATCAATCAAAAAGTTGAATGGAATTGATTTTCTAGTTGATATACACTATTGCAAGATTACTGGTAAATTGTATACAAGATATGATATGCGAAACAGCTTTCACGGTGCCAGCTGTAGGGGTCACTAGAAATCGCTGTCGCTGACAGCCACATGCTCGCATCACCTTCAATAACCCGACCTCGACGGTACAGTTTTAATGCCAAGCAATTTGAACGACGATTTCTCCGCTTTTGTTTCCGAAATTAAAAGTTTTACATTCGTAATTGTTATCGCGTTGATGATTACGCACTACTGAGTAGGGCGTCCTGGTACGCACCACGTCGTCGCTGCGCTGCTAAAGGCTCCTCCAGTGGGCACGCACATGACCAACGCTCGACCGTGACGCAACAAATGATGCGCTTTTTTCCTGAGGCGCTGACGACGCGTACACGAGCAGTTCATATCAACCTCTTCGCTGAAACGATATACTGCGTTCATGGTTTGCGACTTTTGCTGGCGTTAAGCTCGATCCATATACCGCGCATCTACGGCAAACGGAAATAAGCCGAATCGTTCGTCTGGTTGCAAGAAAACCAGTCCGACTGGAAAGTGCGGAGTGCCTGAAACTCGTCGGAGCATGTTGTCAAGCATCATGCAAGAACAGGATTTTCTTGACATGTGAGTATCGGCAGCAGCCTCTTTGATTCTTGCTGCGCGCTTCGAGTCCTGTTGACGTCTAATCGGTTGGTGCTACTCGCGTTGTCGAACGAGTTCTGTAAACGAAGCGACTGTGCCAGGAAATGTGATTTTGATACGTGATTTTGTGTGTTGGTATTTTTTTTCGGAAAACTTGAATCGGGCAATGACGAATGACTAAGCCGAGTTCCACAGCAGTTTCTGCGTTGCAGGGAGTGTTGTAAACCTTATACGCCTTTTTTGAATCATTCTCGTTGCCGGTATTTTGTTACTGCAAAGAAAGAAGTATCTATGCATGGTTTAAGACTTACGAACAGGATTCTCCACGGCCTAGAATAGCTGCTCTCAATCATGTTTGTTTGTACCCGCTGAGGGTGCTTGACGGGATTTTTGGGGGGTACTAACTTCTCTGGCAGATTGCAGGCAATTTATGCAAGAAACAAGGATCAATGGTTCAAAGAGTGCGAAGTTAATTTTTCTGCATGCAAGGGGTGCGGGATACAGAACGAATTGAGAGCCGCCAGCCTAGAACTTGCGGATCTTGACGAACATACACGTTTCATATTCTGTTGCTGTTTACGTGCCGGCAGATTTATGGCTGTGGTACCTTTTAGATGGGGTATCTTTGTCCGCTTTATACGGGATGCTTGAGCGACTTTAAATTGTAATAGTCGCCAATGCGAACACTTCACAGTTTGGAACGTTCTGCTGTCTTCCTGCGCTCATTGATGGAAAAGCCGTAGCTCTCAAAGAGGTAATTAAGCGATGGCCCATTTTGGCCCGGAGAAGGTTTATTTGAAAATGTTTTCCGTATACGCCGAAAATGGCTCGCGCGAAAGCGTATGTTACGTCCGTTGACGGTGTCTTGAGAATGTACCTCGTACAAAACAGAAAATAAGGTTGCAGCTTAACTGGTAGTGCGGAAGATTGTGTGGGAGCTTGGGCAAAAAGGTCTTAATTTTAGTCGTCGTCATTCGTTTCCAAATGTAAGAAACGGTCAAAAATACGTGAAATTAAATATGCTGGCCTTCTAGCGCGGTCGCGGTCCTTATAATGGCCCGCAAATGCAACAAGGATGTCCATCATTGTAAGCAATCAACTTTTATAACCCGATTGATCAGAGTCAGGCACTAGAAACCGTGGTGATCTTTTCTTACCAGCCAATCCAGAAGTTGCTCAACATATAACAGTAAAACAAACGGAGGTTTATGCTGAAAACCTTTCTACATAGTGAATAGCTGCTGTTGCTGCACTTAAATAAAGTTTGTTTAGTGAATCTCTCCGAAAGCATGTAACCTGGAAAAGCGTTTTTTCTGCACATTGCCAACTGTTTCTCAATCAGGAAAAGAAACTGAAATTTTTGCAAAAGCGTTGCAGCAAATAACGGCATGCCGAAATACTGCATTCTGCAACTGGCGTTTGCAACGTAATAAGCCAAAGTTGGCAGTGTCTCATTCAACACGTTTGGTTAAAACTGACGCATCCTTGAAGACTACACCTGTTTCATCGCTCGCGTTACATTCTTATAAAAAAAATAAAATTGTTCTGTGACTGAAACATATTGAACATAGAGAACGACCGTGTTCAATTTTTTAATACAGCATTTTTTCTTTCATTATTGTTTGCTACCCGTAAGGCGATTTGCAAACATCTGCTCTAAAATGGTGAAATTAGCTGCATCAAGCAATTTAGGGTGCTGTGCTACTCTTAACAGCTTGTCGAGAATACGCAATGTTAGCGGTTTCTGCGCATACAACTTAATGACAATGGAGAAGAGCCAGTCAAGGGCAAAACTGTAAAACAGCTCGGTTTCAGCTTGTTGAAATGCTACACCGAAACAAACCTACGAGTGGATCAAGATTGTTCAGAAAGGACATAAAACGTGCCATCGAGCGTGATATCATAATACACGTAAGGAACTGCTATTTGTGCTGAACTGGCAAACCGTGCAAAACAGCATCTGCCATTCAGGATTTAAGCAGTTGGCTGCACTGCTCACAAACACACGTTTTGTGATGTGGTAACCTACACAACTGTGGATTGAGGAGAAATGCCGAACATACATTGGTCGTTACGATATTATTTGTGGGACTGCAGAATTTTTAACAGAACTGTTAACTTTGTGTGTTTGACGTAGGGATTAAACGAATATTCAAGGAACGTAAGCATTGGTTCACTGTCCTTCAGAAAACGTTATATTCAAATTGCTTCCAAAATATTCCTGCGAGTGTAGTGAATTATTATTTACCTGCAGTCAGTCGCCGTGTAAATTGAATGGTTTATTCTGTGCGGCTGTTTTCGCTTACTTTCAGGTCGTAAAAGCATATTTTACATATTTTCTGGTCCCTGACATGAACTCACTTTGAAACGCTTCATTTACAACAACAAAAAAGTGTTGTTGCATCTCAAATAATACCACTGACTTATTATGTCGCAACAACTATACCATGACTTATTGTTTCTCAACAAACTTACAACTGACAACAAGTAAATGTTATGCGTGTGCGAAAGTTTGGGGACAGCTTGAAATAAAGGTCTCGTGGCGACTCATACTATTTTGATGCCTGTATTTCCATGGAGATTAAGCATTCATCATAGATATTTGCTACGACAGCACACAAGATGTGCTTGTAGCAGACATTTGTTGACTGTTTATACCCACTCTTCTTGTTTACAACGCACAGTGCATTCCTTGATTGCTTTTCACTTTTGCTGTGATACTGCAACTCTTTCTTTCGAATCCAGGCTGACTCACGCTGTAAACTGGTTTGTCTGAGGCTTTATTGCTGAGATGCTTTCGCCGTCGTCCGGGCGAGGCCACGGAGCGCTGCGACCTGCGAAGTCCGGTCGTTGCCTTGCCGTCGGAAAACATTCACTGAGGTGATGTTGCGTGTGGCTTACGCACAAGCGTCCTCTGCATCTATTTTGCGAAGCAAAATTACGTTTTAGCCACCAGTAGCTTCCTTATGCACAAAGCGTTTTTCACGTGCTTTTTGACTGAATCGATGTGAAAACTGTTTCTGCAAACTGAAAATTTGAGGACTCGCAGCTCCGGTGCAGATGCTTGAAACGCGTTGTTCGATATTCGACGGAGTGCGAGGTTTGCGAAGGTATTGTTGGCTCCAGTTGAGCCTGGAAAGTCGCAGTTCAAGCTTTGGATGAACGAAATTAGGCATAAACACCTTTTGGCAAAGGTTCGCAGAATTGCACTGTGCAAACCTGAAAGGAATCTTCAAAACAACGATTGAGCCTTGTAAGTATTGCGTGACAGTTGATTCGCTGTATGTTGTCACGCGACGGCGGAGTGTCACTGACCAGCAGAGTACAATGCAGTGTCCTACTTGTCCAGGCACGCAGGAATTTAAACAACTGCAAAACCTGGCTGTTTTTCATGTGTTTGTGGCCACCAGCGCAGTATATTTCTGCACGGCAAATGCCTGTGATCATAACCTCCTGCGGTCAGCCATTACTTAGACGAGAAGATCGCGACGTTCTGTAGAATGATGAAAACAAACTTGTTTGCAAATTTTCGACTAGAAAAAGTCATTGTGGCGTCAGTGTAACAAACAATATGCAAACCTCATCTTTAGCTTTTCAGTGTTGCTCTTGGTGTTTTGGCGTGGCCTGAAAGTTACGTTGCATTTCGCATTGTTGTTGAAAGCGCGTTGAGAGCAATACGAGCTGGGTCAATTCTTGAGATTGTCCTATACACGATGCTGTGTCGAGTATTTACGATTGAGTCACAATGAAAACGATGTTCGAAAAAACATGTTCTGATCATCAAGTGAAAATTGCCAATAAACGTGTTCCTGATGTAAAAAGCGAAAGATGCTTTATACCAATAGCGTTTATTCTGTCCATAGTTTTTACCGCCAAATGCTATAACGCTATCAGACTAAATAAAGTTATAAGTCTATTAGGAGATTCATCACTCGCTGCAATGTCTGTCAAGGCCTGATCAATTTTAGCACCAGTGCCATTCGCACTTCACCAAACATTTACTGCCACGTTTGTCAAAAGCGTCTGCACTTACATATTTATTTCAGTTACGTAGCTCAAAACCATCTACGATGTTTATTTTCAATAAGACTGATTTATGTCATAAATATGGCGTTCCAATATCTATGCGCTGTTAATGCTTCAGGGTGCGTTTCCAACATCTGTTTTTCAAATCTAAGAACATAGGGTTCAGACAAAATTTATAGACGGTTTTGTCGTACGCATGTCTGTCGTGCACGTTTTAATTGTACCTTTTGTGTAATGAATGACATTTTTGCGTTTAGCGTCTTAGCGTCTGCGTTACTTCTGTGCATGCGCCTTCCTGGGAACCTGCACGTTTCTACCCAGGACTGCTGCATGCAACCTGCATTTTACTGCTGCTGTTGCCTCCCGACCGTTTCATCACTGCTTTGGGGTCTGTGTTTGTCGTTGGGGTCACGTGAGCAAAACAGAGTTTTACAGTTTTTTTGCAAGCATTTTGTCAAAAATCCAATAATAACTTAGATCAACATTCTTGTCTCTGTGTGGCAGTAAAATGTTCAGATATTAGATTTTCCGTTAGACGCTGAAAATTTTCACTGGGGCGATGTCCTCTACCAAAAACAAAAAAGATGTCGATCTTCAACAACAACACCATGAACAAATGTATTACCTTCTAGCGATGATGATAACGGTTATTTCCAGATGACTCTAAATTTATTCGCGTTATCAGACGGTGCCTACTTCATTTGCTTTTTCTGCACTAGAACAAACTGCTACATGCCAGAACCATCGCCAGAAAGTCTTCTATAGGGGGTTACGTTTTTGGAGGGTTCTTGACATTCTGAAAATGATAGAACTCCACTCTTTATAGTGTTTCATATTGCAATTTGGGGGGCCGGAAGCTTTGTTTGGGGTGCTAAGTCCACCAAAACCCCCTGTGGCGACAGGAGCGCTACGTGCCTCGTGTAAACTGCAGCGGTGGCAACCCACTGTTATTGGAACCGAGTTATGCACGACAGAGTTTCCAGCACGACAGAGTTTCTAACGTTTTTCAAGCGAAATTTTGAAACAGCTCTTCTCCCTGTCATGGCGAAATGCCTGGTTTTGCTCGTTCATTCATCAACATGTTCTCAACACTTTTCTGTACGGAAAGAACTGCATAAACTGTAAATTGTAACAAAGACAAAACATTGCGATTGATTTTTGATATAATTTATTTAAAAAACTTTTAGGGCAGCGGTATGCTTTGCTTTCACGACATAATTGAAAGTTACTTGCAGAGGACAAAACACGGCGTATTTTGGTTGATGATGAACAACCAGGATTTTGATAAGTTGAGTCAGCCATATTTTCTCAAAACAGCGTTTTTCGCGGTGTGCTGAATTATGCAACTGAAATATTTCGGATTTCTGCATTCGACGCGGGAGCCACTAAGCTTCAACAAGGCATTAGGGGTTCTCCAGCAGCAAACGTTGCGTTTCTCTCTACAGCTCATTCACGTATTCACTTCGGTTAGTAACTCTGGAACGCTGTCTTCGTTGATTGTTCTTTCGCCCTTTGGCCAGGTCGAACACGTGATACTTTTAATTTTGTGTCTTTATGCCNAGGCCACTGAACCAATGTCACGTGTCCAAGGTCACTAAGCTCATGTCAAATTTATCTGTTTCATTGTTAAAATGACTGGAAGCAATTTCAAATTTAAGTACGGTTTTGCCCTGGAGTGCTTGCGTTCCTTAAAATTGTCATAATGTTTGTATTGGACGTTTTGCTCATCGTTCCCGAGAAAGTTTTCCTTCGTAAGCCATCGTTGCGCACAAACACCTTCAAGCTATACATTCCCGTGTGTCGAGCAACTCACGTGAATAAGCGTCATTCCTAATCCCAGCAGAAACTGTACTGGCGGTTGTTTCAGATTACCGGCGTTTATTCATTTCAATTCAGTTAATGCCAACCATGTTGTTATGCTCGCTCTGTCTGACACCATGTTTTCAATCTGCACCCTGCCGTAGGTTCAACTAACTTCATTTAAAAGTCTGTTTTGAGTAAAGGTGTTTTGTGGCATGTCCGTAGTCAGGTGGGGAGGAGAGACACAGGCGCCCTACGTCCCTATTTCGAAGAGGAAAAAAGCAAACTTTGACAAAAACAAGAAAATCTTTTTGAAAACGACTCGCAAACACCGACATGTTGCGTGATTTGCTGATATTTGTGTTTGGGACAAAAACAAGCGATGTCGTTTCTTTCGTTTCAATGAAAAAATAACAACATTTTGTACTATTTCTGCCGATAGAAATGTTAGCAAGTTATTGTTTTTAAAATTGCATCAATTGTATTACTGAATTCAGGTTTATTGGCCCCAATTTTTTCAGAAACCTTTTGTATAAAACCCTTATATAAGAAGTGAATGGCGAGCTGAAAGCAGTTTTGGTACATGCGGCATTTAAAGCTGTTTACAGCACAGTTGCTGAAGAATAGAAGATTTTAGTCAGGACAATATTTTCTTCCAATTGATTCAAATGAACTAAACGCGAAATGCGTTTTGTCAGTTGACTTCGGTATACGAGTCCTGAAAAGCGTGCGAATTATAGCGCACGGGAGCACATTTTATTTGCGTCTCAAACCTTACACAGCGCAAGTAGTGTTTTGTGCAAACGATTTTGGACAATCGCGATCCAACATTCTTAGTTTAAGATTTTTTTGCAACTGAAGCGCAGGCCCGTTGTGTTCATGGGGAATGGAGGCCTTGGTCTACACAAAACCAGCTGATTTTGGATGATTCATTCTTGAGATATTTATCATCTGGTCGGTTCCCACAGTTCGTCGGGCGATAACGGTAAATGCACGTTTTTTTAAATCCGGGAGCGTATACGACAGAAGCAGAGACGTTTGAAGGTCTCTGGCCTCATGCTCGTGACATCAGATAGCTTGCTGTGGGTTCGCAAAATCTAAATATTATCCAAATATACATGACAAACACCGGTATGATTGAGACGTACTTTTGGTTCATTGTAGAGCCCAGCCATGTCAGTTATTGCAATCTCAGACTTCAGAGATAGATCTGTAGTAATTGGAATTGCATTATGTAACTGCCAAATATTTGAATCTGAGAGATACTGTACATGTTCATAAATTCTACTTTTCATGTTTTGTTTGTTTTTGAAAGAATAAATCGAAGTGTTGCGTTTGTTTTATCTACTTTGACAAAGAACTTATTAAGTGCTAATACTAAAGTTTTGTGTAGTTAGTAAAGAAGCAAATACCTAGCAATCACTGTCAAGTATTAGCACAGTACCGTGAAACTGCCATAACACCATGGGGGGCACTTGGGCCCTGATCCTTGATGACGAATACAGACGCACCGAAATTGCATCTACAAAAGGGATGATATCTCAGACAACAAACTTACTGCTCTCTAAGACGCGCACAAGTCCGAAACAACTGACAGCAACAAAACAATGCGAGGAAAATGCGCGGAAACATATTAAAAATAAACAGGAACAACATCAAACAAAGAGCAGAAGCGCAAGCGGCCAACGTCACAGACATCGGCTCAACGTGATTCACACCAGAGGCTTATTTAAATCTAAGCTAAAAAAGCTGCTGAGCGAAGCACCTTAAAAAATGAGTAATTTTACGGTTGCCACGTTTTGTTTTCAACTAGTCAGCTACAATCGAGCGTTTCAGGCATTAACCTCTTGTTACGCCCTGACTTGCGCAGGTGCATAAGCAGCAACTTGCAACTCTGCTACATTGCACGTCCAACTATACGCCGCGGGCAAGATTGGTTGCGATGGATTAGGGTGTGGGCGTAGGGCACGTCCTGGCAAAGTCGAATGTATGTGATCATTTGCGCGAGCATGGATTGTAATGGGACCGTGAGCAATTCTTTCGTTGACCAGAAGCTTTTTGAAACCTACAATCTGACTTTTCGTGATAGCCTGTGATGTGAAGCAAAAAGTGACCAATATAAACGTGGTCGTATGCAATAAGTTACAATAGGTAAGTACTATAAACGCAGGGTACACCAATTGTATGCAATATTTTCAAAAAATTCGTTCTCAGTTTTGAACATCGCAACAACCGGTTGGCAAACTCTGAGCGCGGTTGCAAATATGAAGAACGCTAAACATACGCTTTGTTGCTCCAGCACTGCAATGACAGCATAAAGTCCATACACACTGCGAAGAAGCACACTTGTCTTATATAAGTGCTGTGCGTTGGCGTTTGTGCAAAGCGGACGCGTTAAAGCTGTTTCGCACCACTATCGGTCTTCGGCAACCAAGGTTGTACATAATTTCCCTTTAATGAACATGAAGAAGAATGCGGTAAATTTTAGACAAGCGAGCAAACGTGGCGGGGGTAAACGTGCAAGCGGGGGTTTTGTAATCGCTGGTAGTTGCGCAGTTTAAGGCCCCAGGACGTTCAAAAACGGGTGTCCGACCCTGACACTTACGAATCCGTGCATCAACTGGACTGTAGTCTCTTGTTCCCTACAGCAATGGCCAACGGAAGCGAAAGGTACAACAATTTCTTGTTATCAGATCCAACAAACAAATAACAAACGTCAGCGGCGAGTGATCGTCAGCACGGTTTCTGAAACACAACAGAAACAAACTAAAGGCACGCTACCGACGCAGCTAAAACTACCAAGAC
>JGI24158J21664_10011300_pt1 | contig 11881 bp, 9 predicted proteins | sample Ectturendosymbi3_FD_21664 | JGI IMG/M metagenome (IMG submission 21664)
CTTTAAACCACGATAGAAATTTATGAAACTTTCGAGGGGCACCCGACGAGACAACCTGTTTTGCAGGTTTTTTTCGGTGTCCCAGCGCCTTAATTTTGTTTTTGCATGAAATTGTTTAATGTTTGTCCCAATAAACTCTCTCTCTCTCTCTTATCTACACAAGGGAGGGGGTCTAGCCTCATTGAGGAAATTCGGCGTGGTCAAAAATATTACACACAGTATGAAAATTAAAAAATAAATAATGAACTAAAAAAACAACTGTAGTGTACATGGGCGTCCGCAGGGGGGGAAAAACGGGAATTTGCCCCCCCCTGGAAATTGGGACTAAGAACCAAAAATGTTTAGTGAATCTAAAACCAGCAGCTTATTTCCGATTAATTGATAAAAGTAAGGCGATTTTAAACTACTGGGCTTGTTAGAAAATGTCTATGCAGGCTTATGGGAAAACGTATCGCTGAAGTTTAATTCTGACTTCAGAGTGACTACTGGCTGCAAAGCTGTATTTGCTGTTGCGTGTCTTCATAATTCATCTCCTCAATTTTTAAAGCCTGCGTGATGTTCTAAATCAAATTATCGTAATATACCTGGCTACATGGCCGTCGGAAGGAGGCAGGAGGATTTGGACCCCCTGGATTTTGAAATTTTATATTTTCCTATTAAACTTTTAGCAAAAAAGGTTGTTCTCTTAGTTTCGAGCGGGTAAAATGAAATTTCACCATGGTTGGTCCCAGTGCCGTGGCGGCCCAACTCTGGCCCACTTCAAAATGTTTAGAGGCACCCCCTTATGGTGGTTTCTAAAAAAATTCGAAATCATAGGACATCCCGAGGCTGAATGGCCTTCACAAAAAGTTTCGTAATTTTTTATTTTTTCACCATTTATTTAGTTCACTTGCAGACACAATTTCGGCAGAACCATCGCCAGAAAATCTTCAATTGATGGGCTTTATGATTGTGCAGGGGGCTGGACATTCTGAAAACTTATATTTAATTCACAACATTTGCAAACTGTACGAATTAATCATAAAATTATCAAATATTTTCCCGCAAATACCCATAAGAAGCTCGTAGTTTGTAACTAAAATTTTTTGAACTCGGCTTCAGGCAGGATAAAAATATTAAACGCTGAATGTGTCTCGCCTTGCGAAGTGCTTCCCGTCTGAGCGAAGCTGGCTGTGCGTTTCTAATTAGTGCTTCGGAAAAGTCTTGCTTGCGGCGCCGCAAGCTTCAACCAGACAAAAGTTTGCACTTGTGAAAATAATCTTTCGCGTCACAACAAATACTTTTTGTTGCGAACATACGTATACGCCCCTTGGCAATTGCAAAGCGCGACACATACTTTTCAGAGAAACACTTTTTTTCGGTGAACTGTGGGTATGCAAAAAACAAAAATCAACAAGCCTGAATCAGGGCAGCAACCTGTCAAATAATTCGAGATGGCCAGAAATATTTTTATAAGAACGGCTTTACAGTAGATTTGGTAAAAAAAGGTACCAATAAGTTGAAAAACCAATTCGGAAGTCTAACACTTTGACAAATTTTTGGTCACTCTTTAGTTTGCTCCAGCACTGTGGGTCTACGCACAAAGCAAACGAACTTTATGCCGCTGGATGACAATCGTGTAGGCTTTGGTCATCCGGTGATTTCAGTGTCTCCTGTCACCTTGCGTATACGCCAACGTGAGGAACGGGTCGAAATTTCATCAAAAATAGTCCACGAAACAGCTGCACCACCTTTATGTGGCTTGCAAGCAAAGCGGTCGACTTCTTCAAAATCGTTGAAACTTAAAATGAATGTGCAACATTCTCTCTTTCGTGAGAAAGAGATTCTCTCTTTCGTCCAAAGGAATACGCGCTATCAAGTCAAGTTTGGGACCAACCAGTACGTTTTTGTGGTGAACTGCTGCATTCTTTTTCCGCTTGTGCGCGGCACAGTCGCGAGACCAAACTCCGTTCTTAAATAACGCCGAACCGGAATGTTTTTCACCAATACGCCACGAGCTTGTTTTCATGGTACATCGAGCGTGCTTTGCTTGGGTTGGGTTTCGCGCAGTTCCCCATGGAGTTCAGCGTTGAATGAAGATGAGCAGGCACAAGCTTTGTTAGACCTATGCGGTGCCTTAACTGCTGAAAGAATGCTGATTCCGCTAGCTGCTGCCAGTGTTGCACATTACCTGATTTTAAATGATACGTTTCTTCATGAAGGTTTGGTTCGCAAAAACTTCTGCGAACCGATCACGTACTAGCCACAGGTCAAGCTGCACGCCTGTTTAGGTGTACAATTTGTTTTGAAGTTGCCTTGGGGCTGTGCATCGAAATTGTTCCGCATGGCTAGTACGTGCAAAGCTCGTAAGCAACATCTGCTCCTTATCGTACATCTGCAGAAGATATTTAGAAGATGTTTCTAGTGTAGGGTTTTCCTTATACTAGAAAACTAGACCTTTTAAGACTAGACAATTTCAAGAGCTTCAAGACAAAGGAATAGCTGTTAAATAGATAAGAAAAATGCGGAAGCCTTGCAGTCTGGATTAGATTAAACTTGGAATTGGGCGATGCAATGTGAATGTTGCTATATAATCTTGCTGCAGGATACGAGGGTGACTGTCACCCTTCAAGAGTATGATTGCTTAAAAAGTGCGTGCAATTCTATGCTTGGAATAGTAGTGATGGAAGATTGATTTTTTTAGATTGGTGGAATGGGCAAGCCTGTTTTCAAAAAAATTTAGATAATTTTTGTATCGGTCTAAATGTTATTAAAAGAAATTTTTGCTTGCGCAAATGTCATCTAACAGCTTTTGCGCATACTTTCACCACATGTTCGAGCTGCTCCACCTTGAGTTGCAAGCATTATTACTATAGCACTTGATGTTGAGAAGTTTGCAAACAATGACATTAATACAGCCCAGTGCACATTTCTGTAACTGTCAATAAGTATGCGGAATGGTCTTCTTGAAATGCTATACTTATTTTGTTGCTATATTTTTTTCTAATCATGTAAAACGAAATATGCGTTCTTTTTTCATTGAAGCAGAGGTCCACAAGTGCTGAGGGTCTTGGAAGGGACGTCACCGACCATTAAAAGCTGATAACCGCTGACGTAAACCATTCGTGTTGCAATACCATAAATAAATAACTACAATAGAAATTTTAACTTTTGAATCAAATGCTCTCGAAGTCATATCCTGTGTCAGTGGGTGAATAATGCAACAACACCTGATTTTGTTGTTAGTATCTGGATCAACTACTTCGAATTTTTAGCAAATTTTTCAAGCTCACCTAGGTAAGGCCGGTCACAGATATTCAGTTTGGAGGCAGATCCAGAATGGTTTTATTTCTGTTTGGATACGGTGGCAAAATTCTTTCGCAGGGCTGAAATACAAACATGAGAAAGAAAGAAAAAGAGAAAGAAGAAAGAGAGATAAGAGAGAGTAATTTATTTACTACCATTGAAAGTCGTCCGTCTCTCAGTGGACCAAACAATTGAAGAGTCAGCCAAGGCAGATGCCGTCAAGCAATCTACAGCAAACTGAAACAAACCTTTGCTTTGTGGGCAGTGTTTTCAAACGAAGTCTATCTCGGCGTCGCCACGTCACAATCCATGATTTGGATGCTACAGTGAAAATAAAGCATTTCATTCACATTAGCGACATAATTTGTTTCCAACTTTTGTAAAATATTATCTCTTCAAGGTTTTTCACATGGGTGGAATCTAAGCCTGGTCGGTCATGAATTATGGTATGAACCTAGCCGGTAGATGAACTGTGGCTATTGTTAATATCATAACTTCTCTAGATGTGTCTACGTTATTTTGAAGAGCTCAAGAATTTTGAAAGGAATTTGACGAACGCTTGTCTATATTAGTCACAATAAACACTAATTTATTTTCTCACACTTTTTTTCGATGATTTAAATTTGCCTTGGAAAAAGGCTTGTGCGTTTTATTAAATGAAAACAACTTTGAAAAATGGGTAGTAACTATTTTGTTGTTCATTTCCTGTTAGTGTTTAAAAACCTGAAACAGGTGAGGTTTGTCAATTGCAAGAGAATAAATTGCTTGCAACAAACATCATCATTGATTCGAATTGTAGAGTCTTAACCACGCCCCATGATTTTAACCATGTTCTTACCCTATAATCTTGACAATATCCTATGATAGTACCGGGCAATATCTATGAAGTATTCCGGCGATTTAAAAACGTAGTTAAAGAAAAAACTGAACTTGCAGTGGCTGATAAAAAAAAATTCGAAAAGAAAGACTTCCATTTTTTATAAAACAATGCAACATCACTCTACTACAACAGCTAAGTGCTCCAACAGGGATATGGAAAGCAAAGAATTGTTGCAGTATGCATTGTATGCAGTAGATCAGGATTGCGCGGGCGAACCCGTAAGGAGACAAAAAGTGTTCGTTCAGCCAAGACAAATCGAGGGAAACGAATGTGGCGATTGCAATATGTTGTTTCGTTGGTGTGTGATTGTATTTTTTTATTTTTGGTTTAAAAAACACTTTTAACTTCACTTTCACTGCAGTTGTTGAAAGAAATAACTTACCAAAGCGTCTTGGTGCGCATGTGAGCGAATGTGCTGGATGTTTAAAATTTAATTTACTTACGCAAGATAGAAAAAATTAACATATTTTGATGTAAGGTTTCCCAAACTGGGGTCCGCGAACAACTGTGTGTGAAGATATGACAACATATAAAAAGTCGAACGTATGCATTGTGCAGTATTTACACTGTCATAAATAATTACCGCAGTGAATTGTAATTGCAATGATTTCATGTCACTTGTTTTTCGCTTTGTATTATCCTTCCGGGCTGGTTGGGCGGAACAATTGATGCGTAATAAGACTAGGGTTCAGGAAAAAAAGGATTCACAATGGTCTTTGGGTCCATAGCCCAAAAAGTTCGTGTAACCTGGTCTAACCAACACAAAAAGATGAGGCAAAAATATCACATACATTCAGTTTTTGTGTCATCATAAATACCCTAAATACTCTTTTAAATGAACACAACTTCCTTTTCGCAAGGAATTACTTATTCTTTATCGAAAAGTGTCTGACCAAGTCATACACAGTTAAATATTTCGTTAAAATTAAATTGAAATCTTGTGCTTTGCGTCCAAGAATCTTCGAAAAGCCCGCATCTGTGTTTAAACGCTACCAATCTAACAAGTGCCGGTAGTAAATACTGACATGAGAGAAGGCCGATAGACGCAATATAAATTTCGCGGTAAGCTGACTTATGTTATTTTTTTGCTGGTAAAGCCTGTACCGATGATGTTCGAATTGCTATAAGTTACGTTAAGATTGAAACAAAAGCGTAACTGAGAGTCGAACTACTGAGTGGATAAGCCGGAAGTGCCATGTCTTTCTTCAAGAGTCTACAGTGCTTTGGCAGTAAAGCAGAACCCAAGCCAGGTAAGCATGTGTAAACTTTCCAAACGAAGATTTTCTCTTTTAGGTTGTGGTTGTGGTTGTTTGCGGCGATCTATTTTATTGCTGGGCCTGATACTCTCCGAGAAAAATTGGGTCATCAGCACCAGTGGTGACGGTAGTTAGCGGCAGGCCGAAGCCTGAAATTTGCCGGGGCATTGAGGTGAACGCTCTTGCCCAAGGAGCTCTTGCCCATGCTACGGCAATTTCCTCAGTGGCTGTGGTTCGAAAACCCAACCTGCCAATTGGGAGGCGGGCACTTTACCATTGAGCCATTTCCGGCCCTAATGGCAACTTTGGCGATGTCGATGTAGCTGTACACCAACTAATGCCACCATAATTTCCCAGCAAGAAACTAGCAAATGTGCTTTACTTTTCATTGCTGCGGGAAACGTGGGAATATGTAAAACAAAGGCACCGAATGTAAAGCATCCGTTGGCGAGTTTCTTACGCATAGTTTAAATGTTTTACGGCCGCATGTTATTGGCTGTCAAGTCACTGTTTCCTGCTGAGAAGTTTGTGTCTGTGTCGGCGGAGTTAAATTACAACAATTCACCGTGGGTGCTGGCATAGGACAAGCGTGTGTGCTGTCAACACTCCTCTTCATAGTCAATATGAACTGGATAGACAGTCACAGCCGAATCGACGAGGGTAGTATCATTGATGGAAGCTGCAGGATGAACGTTTACTTTTTGCAGACGATTTCGTGCTGCTTGCATCTTCTCAACAGGGCTTAAACATGTATTTGATAAGTTTTGGGCTCTGTACGACCAAGCCGGAATGAATATCAGCACTAAAAGACCGAGGTATTATGCCTCTCCAGAAACCCGAGGCAGTGCATTGGCAAAGGAGCGGCAATACACTGCAGCAGGTGGAGAGGTTCAAGTGCCTTGTGGTGGTATTCACGAGTGACAGAAGGCGGGACAAGGCGATTGATACCCGGATTGGTAAAGCAAACGCTGTTCTGCGTGAGCTTCATCGCTCTGTGGGCACAAAACGGAACTTACAAACAACGTAAAGCTCTCAGTTTTTAAATCGGTCTCTGCTCCGATCCCCATCTATGATCATGAGTCTTGAGTAATGACTGAAAGAATACTGTGCCAAGTGCAAGGGGCAGAGGTCGGATTTTTGGAAGAGTTCACGGTGTGATACTTCGCGCCAATGCGCAGCTGTGCAATCTGTAGAACCTTGAATGTCGAGCCACTTCTTCGAATCGAGAGATCGCAGCTACGTTGGTTCGGCCATGTGTCCAGAATGTCTCAGAAACGATTGTCGATGCAAGTCCAGCTGGCTACACTCACGGACAAGCGGCCCAGAGGTCGTCCCAAGGATCAGGTGGCGTGATTACATCTCCGAATTTGCTTGGTTCCATCTTGGTGTGGAGTCAGCGGAACCAGTACAGAATCCTGAACATCGTGAGGTATTTCGAGCCCTCCTGGGGATGCTGCTCCCGCGACTCTCCCGAGAGGAAACGCGGCTACTAAAATGAATGAATGGGTTGAAATGTTATACGCCGTAACTCAATATTACATTTGAAATAAGAAACAAAAACACGCTTTACAACAAAATATCATTAACTCTTCGGTGTGAATAATCACGCAAGTACGTACAAAGTGGAGTGAAGAGTTTGTCAGGTATCTACAATAATATTGGCAAAAATAAGGAAAAGTTATGGGCGCATCTCTTAGGAAAACATCACTGAACTAGGCCTAATACCGACAAACGCGTAACTGCTACCGTCTGGAGCAGTGGTTCTTAACCTGGAGTAAATTTACCCCAGGGGTAAATTTCATCTTTCAAGGTGGTAAATTTAATGAACTATAAATTGCAGCAAATGTTAATTTTTCTTAAGCCATTCTAAACTGTAAGGGTTTGTTAATTTTGTATTTTTGATAAATGAGCACCATTGAATGTATTGTGGACAAATCTGATAATCTTGTTTGATAAAAGGCTAAGATATGTAAAAAAGGTTAAGAACCACTGGTCTAGAGTCTAGACCAGCTATGTCCAACCCAAATGGTTTACTGAGCCAAAAATTGTGTCCCTATCTTAACCAGGGCCGCACATTGAATGATATATTGAGGGCCGCATATTGGATCGCTTACTTTGATCTTAGCAAACTAAATTTAGTTTAAACTAATGTACTGAAAGCGTTCTAATCCTAACTGCAATGGTCCAGACATGATAAAGTGGCACTGAGGACCACCTGCATCAAAAATGTCAAATTCAAGATTATCAAAAAGGACAGGTTGTCAATATGTAGGATACTTTTACTACAGCGAAAATCTTAACTGGGCCGCACGAAACGTTCGACTGGGCCGCATGTGGCACGCGCGCCGCGGGTTGGACATAGCTGGTCTAGACGAAGAGTCTCAGGCTACAAGCCTGAGAAAACTTCCATATCACACCACCCAATGCAGATTTTTGAGGGAAAGTCAAAGAAAATCTCTACATGTATGGTCTGCGGATGATTCTCGTAGAATCACTATTAGTCCATTATGTGTCAACAGCGCCAACGGGTTGTTGCAATGCTCGACATTTTGCTGGCTTCATCGCTTTCTTTTTTCTAGGCGGCGCCTTCGCACAAACTTTCTTTCTTTGAGGGCTCAGCCAGCAAATTCGCGGCCCCGGAGATTTTCTCGATCTGGAAAGCACAAGCGTATAGTAAATTGCACAGAGTTTTTAAGTGTTTTATTAGACCAGTGTGCGCAACCAATGACGGATTTACGCGTAAGCCAAATAGGCCATGGCCTAGGGCTCCGTGCAACTCTTTCCTATGACGACTCATTATTAACTTAAAATTTGCGTAATTGCGCAGAGGCCAGGGGCGTAATGAGGGGGGAAGGGGAGCGCAATTCCCCGGGAGCCGAGTCAATATGGGGCCCCGAATCACTGCGGGGACGCCGACAAGTCCCAAAAATGTCACAAGTACTTTCTTCGATACAGTGAATTTGCTTCCGAAAGAGCTCAGGTTCGAATATGGGGGCGCCAAATTTGCGTCTTGCCCCGGGCGCCATCTAACCTCGTTACGCCCCTGGCAGAGGCATAACTTCACAATTTACTTTGAAACGAGCGAAAATGCAAACATCTAGACTTAACAGTACAATAACAACACGATCATATTTTTTGCTACGCAATATAAAAATGACAATTCTGCTTTTCATCGGAGTTCTGTAGTGTCTAGCGGTCTTGCGTTGTTGCAAGCTTTTTGTCAGTGGAAGACTGAACATCAAGTAAGAAAGTGCTGTGTGAAAGGCTTGATACTGAGGAACATGGCTGGGCGCGAGAGAGATGCAGGCTGTCTGTATGAAAGCGGTTGCAAACAGTAACGTAGCCAGCCCAAAATTTTGGTGGGGCCAAAAATACTTTGACTTTAAGCGAGCAACGGTATTTTTTTCAGGACACTGCCTGTCAAAGCACAAAATGACAAGTTATGCTAGAAATTTAGAGGGGCATGGCCCCTTTGGCCCCTGCTGTGCAAAACTTGTTTTTATGGTGTTTACCATCAGTCTATTGTATAGTCATAGAGAATTGAAACACTATATTTTGTATAGCTTGGAAAATGACAACCAACCTAAAAACGGCAAAAATAAACCCTGTGTCCACTGAATGTATTGTGCTTGTTTCGTCCATTAAATATTTGGTTACTATAACAAAGGAGTTTACGTACAGCTAATCAGATCGACAACCAGACAATATTTTCGAGGGGGCAACACGGTCCCACATGAAAATGTATACATCCGAAAAAGAAACCTACAAGTAACGCTAGAAATCACGAAATTCAACGAAGAGAATTTCTGAAATACACGAAAGAGCTGTAAATTCCAAGAAAAATCTTATTGCCATTTGTTCTTGAGAAGAAAGCAGTAAAGGCTTACATTTCTGTTGAAGATCTAAGGCAGTCGTAGAACCAAAGTCGGCACCACATAAGATAGATTTTTGAGGAGGGCACTACACATAATGGGGCATACTTTCACGCTTTTCAGACAAACGGCCAAATAGGCCACACTTGCGCGGGACCTCAAAAACTAAGATGGCCTAGGGCCCCGCCCTCCATAAATCCGTCCCTTTGGGCAACGTTTTGCTCTCGTGATGCAGATGCTTTTATGTGATAGAGGCTTGGTCCGTAATCTCTTTGGCTTTGACTGCGTCGCTCTTATCGTTCGGTAGACGGTATCGGTGGTAACATCTACTGTATGTTGATCATCGTGTTTTCAGAGTATTACTGGCAACCGACACTTTCAAACCGCTCTCTGGCTCACTTGCAACCCATCTTATGGCCTAATTGTGACTTCCAGTGTTGCCCATTCAATTGCCCAGGAGTGTTTGGGAAACGCTGCCAACAAAATAGGCCTTTTCGGAAAAGGTTTTTTAGAGTAGCCTTCTTCCCCTCAGTCTAGTTTTACCTGATTCAGTTGTTGTAGTTAACATTGTGTTTCCTAGTTACAATAACAAAAGACGCTTTGACGGTGTAACAATGGCTAGTTTCGCGTTGCAGCTCAATCACTATTTGCTTTGAAAAGAGAATCGCTTAAGGAATCATACGAGTGCTGGAGTTTTCTTGAGGCAGTAGCTAGTTTCAGCCGTCGTGAACAGAAATTTGTTAAGCTAAAATGAAAACTGCTAAAAACAGTGGATGTGGAGCATGTTTACCACACTGCTACTTTCCTTTCCGCTTAAAAAGTGCCGTCGGTAAGCTTTAAATAACTTTAATGCTAGGTTTAGTCTATAACAAACGCAACCTCTTAAGGAGGTGTTTCTAAAGATAATTTTCTAAGTGTTTTCGAGTAGAGGAACTTCATTCTGGAATTGGTAGGCACCTTATTGCTAGTAACTAAAGTTAGTGGAAGGTCGAATCCAGGTAGGCCTTCTTGGTGTTTTAAATAGAAAGCGCGGTTCTCTATCTTCTGAAGCGGTCATTAGATTATGGCACTAGCTCTTCGTCAAAACCTCGAAAAAAGGCTACTATGCAACAGAAATTTAATCATCTGTTCTGCATTTGCAGTTGAAGGTTTGGAGTTGAAAACCGTCGACTGCGACTACATGATCAAGGAAAATAAAGATGCTCATCATACCAGTGAATATGCGACTTCAACACTCGTATTGCGTCGTGGACAAACTTTCGACTTAAAAATGAAATTTCAGCGAAAATTTCATGCTGAAGCTGATAAAGTAACCTTGGAACTTGGCGTAGGTATGGTTCCGCTGGAAAGTTTTTCGAATTGGGCCGAAATCAAGAAAATATAGGAATTGTTTTTATTGCCCAACTAGGTGTGTGCAAAATGGAGTTGCATGCACACTGTGCAGTACTACTTTACTTTATAATGATTAGCACGAAAACATTTTTTATACTCAGTTTATCCATCCTTGCTTCAGAGTCTTCTCTTTCACACTGGAAAATGTAAAATTGGAGATATCACTATGCAGCAAAGCTGAATTTTCAAACAGTACAAATTACAAAGTGTAAAGCTGAAGGCGCCGCAATCTTGATCTCATTTCCGCAATTTTAAGTTATGGTGTTTAACTTGAATCCCGAGTTTTTGTTTCATGAATTCCTCACATGAGTTCACCAACACTACTGTTGGCGCTAAGTTCACGCGGTAGGTATTTTTACGGGGTGACGTAACCACCGTTTGTGGCTAAGCACGCATTCCATGCGTGCTTTGTTTCGCAGTCACGATCACTAGTGAGAGCAGCGCAGAACGACAATCGCCCGTTAAGGTGTTGACTGTTGAACTTTTCCACCTCGCCCAGCCCCGTTGCTGCATCTTCCAGCTAAAGTTGAACAATACACACGAATTAAAGGAAAGTGGCACGGTCTTGCTTTCTCACTTTATAAATATTTACCGTGTGTAAGAATTTCCCATGGTATGCATCTGCAGGTAGCTTTCAATTAAAAACAAAGTACAGTAGAACTCGTCTAATTCTTCATCGTTTAATTCGTCACTTTTTCGTCGGTCCCACCAGAATCCCTATCTTTTGTGTACATTTCTGTTCATTTTATTCGCCATCGTCTAATTCGTCAATTTGCTTAATTCGTCACCTCTTTCTATCCCTGAGAAGGGTTTTGTCCGTCTAATTGGTCATTTGCAATTTCGCTTTAGATGCCTAAGCAGCTAGAACGTGTGGGATATCAAATAAATTGAGGATCTTTATCTGAGAATTGTTGCACCTTGCAATTTGTTTATCGAATTTATACACGAGGTGCGAACCGCGACCCGACTCCCCATTGAGAGAACGCGGAAAAGTTTATTAAAGATTTAAAAGGTGTTTGATTAAATGAGGAGTCCAGATAGAGCAGAGGAATTAATTGTTGTATTCAAACATTACTGCAAATAAGAGCACTGTGCATGCATACGAGTTACTATGATAAAGTATACGAGCTTCTATGATAGAGTTTTCACCTGTTTGCGTAATTCGTCACTTTTTTCTAATCCCCTTGAGGTGACGA
>JGI24158J21664_10011301_pt1 | contig 11879 bp, 8 predicted proteins | sample Ectturendosymbi3_FD_21664 | JGI IMG/M metagenome (IMG submission 21664)
TTTTCATTTGCTCTATTGTTCGCTAACGATTGGCTTACTGTATGCGATGGCTTTTATGATGCTTCTGCTTGTTGGCTGAGTCATATGAAACAATAAAGCATTGACCATTGACCATTGACCATTTTACTCGCAGGTACAAAACTTTAAGAGCACTTACAAAAGCTTAGAGCTCACCACAGCCACACGTTTGCCCACAGTCATCCACCATACTCCTGCTAAGTTCTATAACGCTATATAAGGACTGCGATCAAACGTCAACAACGACCCAACACTCGATCAACCAACCGTGTGGTGAGCCACGCCACTGCTTCAGAAATAAAAATTTGTTCAATTTGTCTTCAATTATGTTATCAATAAAAGTTAAAGATATTCATCAATGTGAAGATACTGATCTTGTTTATGCTATTGTCAGAACAAGCCCGCGGGCAACTCAAGTGGCCTGTGTGGTTGGCCTGGTGCCCGCAGGCACCATGTTGGTGACCCCTGCGATAAGCCATGCTCGTGTGTGACGCAATAGTCGTCTGTACGATTAGTCGAATGTTGTGCGCAGTTGCGGCCCTTGTTATCATAGTGCTATACGTTCGTCGGTGATCGTGAGCACGCTTGTGTTGCGTCTGAAAGCTGCCGAATCTTTCCTAGAGAAAAAAATCCGGACTACGAGATGTGAAAAGAGAAGATTTTATCCGGTATTGGCGAAGATCCAGATTAAAAATCCGGATAAACCGAAGATTTTTATAAAGAAAAACGTTAGAAATCATTCGTACCAGCAATTTTATCCAGTTTTGTGGAAGATCCTGATTAACCACATCCGCATTAACCGAGGTTTACTCTATTTATCGAACTGTTCACATACCAGCAATTGACTCTAATCGTACCACAGTTTGCTGAAGGTCCTCTTGGATCTTGGGCCCCTAGGCTTAATGCCTATATAGGCCCTGAGTAGGCGTATAGTTGTGAATTGCGTCAGAATTGAATGAGCTTTAAAAAGTCAAGCTCAAATTCGTGCTTGAGTTCGAATGTAACGTAGACTTCTGAAAAATGCCCTCAACATAAAAATTATTTCTGACATTCATACTGTCCTTGAAAGCATGTAGTAACACCCAATGCTCCAGCAAATCCTAAACTATGGCTGCTTGCACTTAATCATCGAAAATTGATTCACGCAAATGGCAACAAATCGCAGCATCGTTCTGTTAGTGAGTATTTGCAGGAATAACAATTGCTTGTCCTAAGTGATAAGGCACTCCTTTCTCTGGTAAGGAGGTGCCATATGATCACCTGTGGGTGTTTCTGTTATCGATACATTGAGTCGTGCGACTGGGATAATTGCAGTTGGAAAATTGTGGCGTTTTATAAGACCACCACCGTGGTACAAAACAAACGTTCTTTTTCATTGAATGACTGTGAAGAGACTGTTATGCGTAGGAAGGGCAGACTTCAGTCGATCAGCAAACAGCGAGCTGAATGTTGTTACAAGTGTCGGATTAATATGTGCTTATAACACCAATCATTCATCCCGCAGCATGTCACTGCAGCATAGCAATATCCGGAAGCTTCACAATTGGATCGTAGATGAAAATCGTCATAGTCATAGCAGTCCGCGCCGCTGTAGAATGTCTGATGCTTATTAGTCTTTATGAAATCTTTGCAGGGAGGAGCTGCAGCACCCCCACGAATCACAGTTACGAACCGGCCGTCAATGATTTTTATTAAAAAAATATTTATTTCATCTGTTTTATCGTTTATGCATTCGTTTGGCACGCGCTTCTGATTGCTTGTGTGGCTTGTTGAGTGGCGCTTGGAATACTATACATAGGCAACTGAACTACATAGTGTTTATCTTACGTCTGGTTCACTGTCATACGTGTCTATTTGTTTTTACTTTCAAGTTGCATAACTGTTACCGAGATATTTCATTGTGCTGGGGTATTTCGACTCGGTAACTGGAAGGTTTTTCGGTGCCCTGGCTGCAAGGTTTCACTTTATTCTTGTTTTACCGAAATAAAAGCAGACTCTGGTTCAGTGGTTCTTAACCTTTTTTACATATTTTACCCTTTTTACCAAATAAGGTTACCAGATTTACTCCCAGTACATTCAATGCTGGTAAATCTGCTCATTTATTGAAAATATGAAATGAAAAAAATTCTACAGTTTGGAATGATTTACCAAAATTTGCATTGGCTGCAATTTATAGTTCAGTAAATTTACCCCCTTGGAACATGAAATTTACCCCCAGGGGTAAATTTACCCCCAGGTTAAGAACCACTGCTCCAGTTCATTAAATTGCTTATTGGTATGTTGCTCCCATGCACACGGTGCCGGTGTATAGCGCCCTCTCGTGCGTGTTGTGGCGCGTGTGCTTGCCTCGTGTGTGCTGAGGTTTCGCATATGGTTCTATTTTGTTTTATATGTGTGCTGGCCCACGTCTTGTGCACCTTGCGGCTGAAATAAATACACACATAGTATTGGTGACGGACCAATGGTAATGGTTTATTCATACATTTTTGTGACTCAAATCACGAAACAACAATAACGCAACAAGAGGAAAAGGAACAAAATCGAAGATCAGGATTTAACGTACGCTGATGAGAATATCAAAACATCCATGTAGCGGGAGATCATCTGGTCAACCAACCCCATTTACTACTTTCTGACAAGCGTTCAAAAACAACAGATGGAAATCAAATAAGCACTTTTAGAAAAACAAACAAACAAACAATAGAACACGGTGAAGTAAATTTACAGATGAAGAGAGCATGCCTATGTACACGAAGGAGTGGATCTAGTGAAACCGAGGAAATTTGGTGTGGTGAAACTAATGTTAAACACAGAATGAGAAATAAAAACGTAATTGATGAAGTACAAAAAAAATATGGAATGTAATTTCATGCATGAAAATGGGATGTGCACAGGAAAGAATAACAATCACCATCATTACTAAGCGTAAATACCAGAATTGAGCTACAGCTAGTGGAGCGTTCCTTTAGTTATAGTAACTATACTGTGAGATGAATTTGCAGGAGAGTTGCAAAGCTCGTAGATTTTCACAACCCAGCCGCAGAGAAAGTTGAAAGTTCGATTCCCAACTTCGATCAACATTTTTAAGGTGACCGCCGCTTGCCTTCTATGGCGGGTAGCTGATCGATATAACTATAAGAGATGAACGGATTTAGGATTTTCAAATCCAATCCGACGATCCATTTCAAAATACAAATCCGAAAATAGACCGTTTTAAAATCCAAATTCTGTTTAAATCCGAAATCTTATCACTATTATATTAATCTACATTCAACTCAATATGATTCGAGAGATAAAAAATCTTGCATCATAATTCAAATTAACTTATGCTGTACCTTTGTTTCACAACACCATAATAGTTGACACTTCAAAGACTTTAAGGTAATCACTTTTAGCAGCAATGCATTGAGAAGCTCTGTCAGTCATATGATTCAGTTTTAACCACTCAAAGCTAGAATATCCTGCAGAAGAATTGTAATTATAGTCTATTATGACCAATAACAGAACCAAGTTTTTGCTGTGCACACGCAACACGCTGTACACATACTTGAAAATATTTTCACTGTTGTTGCAGACCACATGCCCTTGTTAGTTGGTACTCTTCTAATTCTTTGTCTACAACTATAGACTGAAATTTTTCCAGACTGGACTTTTTCCCTGAACAGCAACACTTCATTTTTAATGTACTTTTCCTCCTCCAAAGCCATGGCCACATCACTTGTATCCGTTTTTGGCATTTTAAAATTTCAATCAACAACAATCTACATTAGGCCCTATTTACTCCACAGCTTGTAACTAAGACACGCTGTAATGAAAGCAGAAAGGTTAACAGGTAGAAAGCATAAGCAAAGTATTAGCATCAGGCTACATAAATAAATATTGGTCTGATAAAATGTGCTAAATGTAACTATAGGCAGTAGATAGTGTTATGCAAGGCAATCATGCGCGGAGAAAAGGGCATGGGTCAATGGAAGTCATATTAAATTGGTAACTTTGCTGACACTATAGGTCGGATCGGAACATGAGAGTAGACTTTTATCACTACTGTGCTCATCCTCAAGACCGAGCGTTTAAAACAACGCTATGTGCGTTGTACATTTCCGAACTGAATGACGTCAGAAACTCCACTAAACCAAACCTGAACCGATTTTCACAGATTTTCACAGAAGTGATCTGGAAACTGAACTAAACGTTATAAAAAAATTCAAACAAAATTACCAAATCCAAATCCGGTTAATCAGAAATTATAAAATCCACATCCAATCTAAATCCAACAAAAAACTACAAATCTGCAGGATTTAAATCCAAAATCCATGTTCATTTCTGATAACTATGGTAGCAGAGCGGTTTACAACAAACACTGGGTGTTGTTTCTCTGATAAACAAGAAAGGGTTGTTTGGGTGGGATCAGTGGCGGCTCCGCGCTTAGCTAGAATCTTCGATACGATTTTTATTGTAGAACGTGAGCTTGCTTGCCTTGAATGTTTGTGCCACCAACCACTTCACTCATTGTGTGATTTAGGTTGTTGACCTGGGCTCTTTTCATTGGGCCTGGTCATTATTCATATATTTTCGTTCCATGTCTGGCCTTTCCGTTCATTTTTACTCGGACTCATCAGTTAGAGCCCGAGCTGCCTTCTGCAGTTAGGTGTTTTTTAGATATAATTCATATCACATTGAATGTTTTTTCGAAGCAATAGGTTTGCATAGTACATTGAATTTGAATTCCAATCCAATGGGCAGTTCACGTTCAAGAATAATTTCAAACGAACGATAAATGTACAGTAACTCGGGCTAGAATCAATGAGCCCAACACGCTAGAGATGTCAGCAGTGTTCCCTCTAATGTGCGCAACTGCGCAATACCAGCAGACAATTTGCGCAGTGCAATCTCATTCTCGTGCACTTCCAACATTCTAAATTTCATACGGTATACCAGGCGCCGGTTTACCATTAGGCTGAAAAGGATTAAGCCTAGGGCCCCCGATTTCGGGAGGCCCCTTAATTTTGGGAGTAAGGACAATTTCCAGCATTTCTGTAAGCAATTACATTTGTAGTTTTGTTTTAGTTCAACGCACATTTTTATACTATGCCGCTAACAAAAGATCTCTATAGAACAATGAGCGCGAAAGATTGAAATGAATGACAATGAACATTCTCTTTTTATGGCGTTGAGAATTGGTTATTGTTACATACAATGTGTAGAACAAATGGCCTAAATCCATTTTTCAGATTACAAGAGGTCAGTGAGGTACTCAACAAATATGTAATGGGAGTGTGGTCAGATAACTTCACCGCTGCCTTTTTCGTTGGTTTCATTGTGACTGTTTTTGTTCCTGATATCGAGGGAATTCAGAATAAAGTAATGTGTTTACGAATTGGAACAACTTGTTCAGTAAATGTAGCGATCACGTGTAGTGCTAATTTGTTTGACATCAGTCGTCGCAAACCTCCCAGAAGGGCCCTCAATTTACAATAGTCTAGGACCCCGAAAATGAAAATTAGCCCCTGAATCAACTCTACGACACAGCAGTTCACAACCGCAAAAATATCAGCCTGCGCGTTAAAACAAGGGAGTACAACGACCACCATACGCAGTGCCGGATTTACCTATAGGCTATATAGGCTTAAGCCTAGGGCCTCAAGATCTAAGGAGGCCTCAATATCTGAAGGGGCCTCCAGCAAACTGCGGTATGTCTGAAGTCATTTGCCGGTGCAGGATCAGTTTGATAAATATTTGTCATGGATTTATGTCTTAACCATTCATGAAATTCAGTTTTATTCACCCATTCAGATTTCGTGTTATTAACGCCAGTGTCTTCTAACGGGTTTCCATGAATTTACGACAGTAGCTGCTGGTCACGCCACATGTAAGCTACCTTGTCGTCATGCTCATTGTTCTGCTACTATGTTTGCTGAATCATACCGATTGTTACGTGTGAATCAAGTGAAAGAACTTGTGGTTGTTTATGCTTAACATGTACCTGGCCAAAGCTTAGGACTATACCAGTTTTTTTAAGGCGTTTTAGGGACCCGATTCAGGCCCTAGAATTTCAAATCGGGTGCCCATACAGATCCATAACGGGTACCTAACATTTTCCTGAAAAAACCCTGGTTATACTGCAGATAAGATGTACGTGTAGGTACGGCCAGCAGCATCCTACAAGAAAAACATACTAAAATCCAACTTTCCATAGGCTTACCTTCTAAAAATGATGAGAGGAACTGACTTTAGTCAACAATGCCTGACCCTGAAACTAAAATAATTCAGTAGAGATTGGTTACCTTCAGGTATAGTTTGATTCAGAGTGAGATATCATTGAAAGTCTGGCGCACAATAACGACTAATAATAATGGTAGTGGTAATGGTTTATTGTTTCATATGACTCAGCCAACAAACAGAAGCACCATAAAAGCCATCGCATGCAGTAAACCAACCATCAGCGAAAATTAGAGCAAATGAAAACACAATGGCACAATAGCTGATCAATGTAAATAAAGAGGGGCGCTGTGTCATATAGGATTGGCGAAATACCGTGGCGGTCATCTGGTCAACCAACCCCGTTTATCATTTTTTGACAAGTGTTGAGAAACAACAGCTGGAGATCAAATAAGCATAGTGAGCAGTGCTTCTGAGCTTGAGAAGTACAGTAACTTTGTTGTTGCTTTTATGGTGCAAAACTCTTTTGATACATTTAGTTGTAATTTCTTTCGACTTATCTTCGAACTGCTGAAAAATTTACTAATCGTGAAACGCTTGCAGCATAGGTTCCCAACCTTTCTGGAGCTGGCTTTTCCCCTTTCATAAAAATAAGCGACGTTCGCGCCCCTCGTTTCAAAAAAAGCGCAGAAATCACAAAAAAATTTTGCAGTATCTTCAATTTCAAAGTTACTACTCGCAACACATACTGACAGCATAAAAGAAAAAACTCAGTCGCACTGTTTAACTTTCACACCTTAGTTATCTAACTTTCACGTTAGATTGAACTGCCCCAGTAAGAAGCATATTTCAGGCGCTGGCCTGCCGCTAATTGCCGTCGCCAAAATTATTAAAAAAAATATTTATTGGCACATCTCATGCTATTTTTCAATGTCGGTGGATATTTTCAATAACTGCCATAAGCTGTAACCCAGTCATTAGGTGGGCCTATCAACAAGTTTTGGCGGTTGAAGTGAAGAATTTTGTAAAAATAACTCTTCTCAGTTTCAATACAACTGCTGTTTTTCTGCATGATGTAATGGTGCCGGAAAATGACGTTCTTGAAGCGGGGTAGTGCAGTTGGTGCATTTTCGTGGGTATCTTTGCGCTCAGATTGTAGGTTACAACTGCACGTAGAGTGAATAAGAGCCAGCCGATAGGCAACGTGGTTTTCGTGAAGTCGCCTTTGTTCAACGGTGCACTTCAAACATTGGCAGTCGTAGAAAAAGTTATTTCAACAAGAAAAGCTTAAAGGTGTTGCTTTCATTTTGATGAATTTGAGGAAAGAACCTTAGTCTGAAAACCTAACGCAAGGGTAAACGATATGTTCAGATATGATTGTGGTTAACGCTTTTATTAGAAAGAGCGTTAATCGAAATGGTTGTACAGATTAGCATAGGCGTAGTCAGTGGGGGGTACAAAGGGTACAAGGCCCCCCAAATTTTTAGAAAATATAGTCATTTTGTGCTTTGAGAGGCGTTTTTCTAAACAAAATAGTGTTATTCGCCTAAAACCAAACATGTTGTCCCCCCAAATGTTTGGGCTGGCTACGCTACTGCAGCTTGGCAATAGCTGCACTGAATAAAGTTGTTCATCGCAACAACCGTCGAACGAATGAGGTTGTAATCTCTGCTGAGCATCCAAAAGCCTGTATGTCACAACTGGCATGGTTTGGTAATACAGTTTTCGAAACAGACATCTGTTGGTAACCAGTCCCGTCGCCACGGGGGCATTAGTGGGTTTACCCCCAAAAAAACTACAATTCCCCCAAAATTGAAATATGAAATGCTACAAATCAGCGGATTTTTGGTCAAATTTTGGAATGTCAGTCCCACTGCACGAACGCAGTCTCCAAATCGCAGACCTTCTGGTGATCTTTGTTGGTAACGAACAAACGCAAGGAATAACACTATGCAAGTGTGCTGTGTTTTGCGCAGCGGCAAGCGCTAAACGGGGAAAGCCTTCTGCGATAGAGCAGCAATGAAGATCACATGCCATGATCACTCCATGTTGCTTAGGTCTGCCAGGTATTATATACTTTTCAGCTAGCTTCGATATTTATTTGCGGTGCATTTCTTTTATCAGGTGATTCCCTTGCATACGCCATAGCATCATTTTTCTGGGGATTTCCGCACGTGATGGTACGTGTACCATTACATGTAATTGGAAGAGGTTCAACAAAACAGTTAGACCAAGTGCGCAGGTCAAGATGAAGACTGCAAGCAAGGCTTCTCAACCATAGCCTGTTTTAAACCTGTTTCAAGTTATTTTTCAAAATGGGTCCCTGAAACTATATAGGGCTCCGGGCAAGAGCCCACAGTGTTAACGTTTGCAGTCTTCTATATATTCTAAGAGGATAAAACCACTACTTAAACGAGAAGTGTACAATGAAATGTTCTTTACATCACTGAAATCATATTATCAGATTGATTATATAGCCTGCCGCTATACGCAGTATATATACCAGTTTTACTTAAAGACGGGCTACACGAAATTTTAACATACATAAATGTTTACATTTGTAAAATAGGTATGCCGCCATCACATCCCTTAATGTTTCCGTTTGATCCCCTGGAATGAGTAAAATGTTAAAAAGCCAAGCGGTGGGCTTACCGGAGATTTAAAACTAATAGAGAGGGAAGTGTGACGAAACATGTGGGGTTCGTATATGCCGATGCAAATAAAACAAAAAATATAAACATTAATGATGGGAAAGTTGACGACAAGCAGAAAAAGCAAGAATCGTAATCGACAATCAAAAACAAGACAGATTTCAGTTTGTGAGTGTTTGATTGCGATTTTGAAGATTCTGTATTAATCCTTATATCTTTAAATAAGCGCGAAACATGAACTTTCATTTCAAATTTTTGCAAATTTGAAGGGTGGAAAGGGCGGCACGTTTATGGTCGGCCCCGGGCAGCACTTAGCCTCACTGCGCCACTGTTCGAAACCATAGAAAGAAGAAAAATTACACAATGGGGCCTACCACAAGAAAAATATTACGTGTGAAATATGATGTTTCCTTCTTCTCCCTACCTCAACGTTCCTGCTGTTGTTTCATCCTGACTACTGGAATCTTAGATGGTGTATTTGTGAATGCTGTCTTATCTTCAACGAACATCAATTAGGCCTGTAAGAAAAGTGACAGCGCAATACATGGCCTCTCCTTTTCATGTGTAGTGATTTCTCCATGGCTGCACTTGCAGTAGATACAATGCAAGGCCTCTCCAAACGTGTCTCTCCCTGGTGTCGCAAACGTTGTTGTGTAAATGGCCCGACCGGTTTGTCCATTAACGATGTAGCTGGTCAGTTACCAAAATGAAATGCCCAAAATCGATCAATACAATCTGGTGTCGCACATGTCACAAAGGGCATCGCGTCCGTCACAAACCCCGCGTTCGGGTTTTTCGCAGAACGTCCCGTTCCAAAAGTTCGCGACAGTCTCCCTCCCTAGTCACCCACAATTGGAGGCAGTGACGTTAGCAGAGGTTTGAGCCAAGGTAGAAAACTTTGCTGAAAAGGTCCACTGGCAACTGTATGGCGCTCACTAGCCAACACCCAAAACATTGAAAAATAATGATGAATCCGGATGTGGATGGCTATACTATAACCTTAAATCACCGAAAAATACACCGAAAAACTAAAATAACAACAACGCGCTAAAAAAGAAAAAAATACTAAAACCGAAACATCAACTAAGTGGGTCCCGGTTTCTATATCTCTTTTGCCAGAGGTGGATTTGCCCTTTTGCCCTCGTTAGTTTCGCCTTGGGAGCTAGGGGGTTTGTGCGTGTTCTCACTGTCATGTTCGCTGTGCCCAGGCCTCGATCACAGCGACTTCAAGCGAGCTCAGCAACAAGAAGTGGACGTAGATGAGGAGGTGCTGAGCTTGCGAGCGACTGGGAAGGAGAAATACGACGCGTGCGAAACGTTCGTCTTTCGCTGTCTGCAAACGTCCAAATGACATGCGTTTTTTTGATACTTGAATATCAGAAAGATGTTCGTTCATGACAGGATTATATTCGGCAATAGCTTCACAGTTTCAAGAAAGGCACCTTGTTTTATGGATCAAAGTTTTCACGATGGCCACTTTGAGTCGTAAGTCTTCATAATGGCCACGAAAAGAAAGATTTTGCTTGCTTAGGAAAAGGATAACATCAATTATAATACGACTAATGACTCTCCGTTTCGTTCGTTCTTTAACCGTGATATCCTGTATCCCACAACTTCACAGAGCATCAAGTCATGTCGGTGGAGCTCAATTGACGTGTGCCATTGAGATCTAATCGCAAGTGACATTGATAGCCGCACGTAACAATCAGATTATTATTTCGGGTCAAGCAACTTGAACTAAGCGTGTACAAACCTAGCTAAAGTGCAGTTGCTGTGTTTTCAAGGGGACGCATTCAACAGAATTACGAGAAAAAACAATTTGAATTTANGAAACAAAGATTAAAGAAACTGCGAAAAACATTGTACTCAGAATATTTTTGATAGTGCAGGATATTTTCTGCAATGTACTGTTTCGGGCCAACTTTTGCCGCCCCCTCTGGATAAATCCAGAATGTCCAAATGGCTGCTACGCCACTGCCCGCGTGTGTGACGCAATAATCGTCTCTACGATTAGTCGAATGTTTCGTGCAGTTGCGGCCATTGTCAATATAATCCTGAACGTTCGTTGTTGATCGTGAGCAGGGCCGGCCTGAAGCCGATGCAGCTGCATTGGCCCGGGGCCATGGTGTTTGGGTAGATAGTTGATTTTTGCCAGATACACCTTGCGCTTGAAAATTCAGTAGGAACGCCATATAAATTTCATTAACAAGGAATGCTCTCATCGAACTAGCGAATTTCCTCTCGAACGTTAGCAAAGGTGCTCAATTCTCGTGTTAGTGTTTTACTGCATATCTGCGCTCTACCACGATGACGTCATAAAATCACTGCTCAGATGGACCCCGCGTCCAGGTCTTGCATTGGGCCCGGAATCTGCCAGGGCAGGGGCCCGGAATCTGCCCTGATCGTGAGCACGTACGTGTTGCGTCTGAAAGCTGCCGAATCTTTCCTAGAGACCAGTGAGTGGTGTACTTACTTCACTGAAAAATCCGGAGTACGAGATGTGAAAAGAGCAGATTTTATCCGGTATTGGCGAAGATCCGGATTAACCGAAGTTTACTGCAGTCATGTTCCAGACGCAGTCAACATATTTGCTTGAGCAAACAGTTCGCCTGAATCTAGTTTGATTATGTTCCCCTTTGAGCGCGAGTTTCACTGTACTGCACATCGTCACCTTTGTTTACATTTGCTCTGGAAATATTTTCGCTCTTTATAATTCGATCCCGATTATCCGGATACTTCGCTAAAACCAAACAAAGTAGTTCGGATAAACGAGGTCTGACTGTTCACCAATTACAAACAGAGGGTCATTGTGGGTCCCACAACTAGCGGCTGGGTACTGGTGTGACCCCGCACACCAAGATATTCATCCGCAACAAACAGTAACTTCGCTGCGAAGGTCACCAAGGCAACGCCTGCGTCAGCACTTCTGGGAAATCACAGAAACGAACAATTTTTCAGAAACATTATAAATTCCAGACACTTCGGCCCAAAACATTTCAGTCTTTTCGGGCACTGACGGAGCCCACCAAGCAACCCCTTGCCCCCCCCCCC
>JGI24158J21664_10011303_pt1 | contig 11878 bp, 12 predicted proteins | sample Ectturendosymbi3_FD_21664 | JGI IMG/M metagenome (IMG submission 21664)
CTATTTCTTAACGTGCGATGTTCGTGTCTTACTCTGGACGTAGTGTTGTACCACGTGGTACGAGTTAGTGAACAGGTGTCTGTTATCCTGTGATCCTACCACCAACGCCGTAACTAAATGTTCTGTGTCTGTTATCACCAATCTGTGTTGTGCAGATGGTGTGTGCTTGTGCTGCATGGACTTCGTGTCTGGTTCAAAGAATAAAATATTAAAATAAATGTCAGTGCATATTTATTTCAAAAATCATTGTATGCTTATTGGTAAATACATTTTCGTTATTCTCTCAGCCTGTTTGTCATATGAAGTTTTAGGGACATGGGCGTCGAAAAGAGGGCCAACGCCTCCCCGGATTTTGAAATTGGACATTTTCTCATCATATTTTTGCAAAAAAGGTTGTTGTCTTAGTTTCGAGTGGTGGAAAGTAATTTTGTCATTTTTGGCCCCCTTCAAAAACATTTTTGACCCACCCCTGGAAAATCCACTACTGGCCCTGGAAAAAATCCAAGTCCAGCACCCATGTATAGGGGTACATGCTCATGTATCGAAATACTGAAGGGGTACATGGCCAGAGAAAGTTTGGGAACCCCTGGCACAGATAGAGGATTAAAACACTATATTTTGTATTGCTTGGAAAATGACAACTTCAAAACGGCATAAATAAGCCCTGTGTCCACTTAATGGATTGCCCTTGTTTGGTTCATAAAATAGGTGGTTATTATTACCATAAGAAAGGAGTTTACGTACAGATAATCAGATCGACAACTAGACGATATGTTCGAGGGCGGAAACACGGTCCCGCATGATAATGTATATATCCAAAAAGCAAACCTAATAAAAACGCTAGAAATCACGGAAATTTAACGAAGAGAATTTCTGAACTACACGACAGAGGTATAAATTCCAAGAAAAGATTGCATGTCATTTGTTTTTCAGAAGAAAGTAGGAAAGGCTTAAATTTCTGTTGAAGATCTAACGCAATTGTAGAACCAAAGTTGGAAAAATCAAAGATAGATTTTTGAGGGGCACTACACATAATAGGGGCATACTTTCACGTTTTTCAAACAAACAGCCAAATAGGTCACGCTTACTTTGGGCCCCAAAAACTAAGATGGCCTAGGGCCCAGCGCTCCCTAAATCCGCCTCTGCCTGTCTTGATAACCTACACGTTTTTTCGGCGCCCTGACGTTAGTTGTCTTGAAAAGTACATCCGGTGCAATGAACTCAGTACCGCCAAATAAATCTGTCTATCTGCTGAATGGCGGCATTCTCAAAGTGGTCCCCGAGCCAAATTAATTTCACCTTCCTGCAAACTGTCGAGAGATGCTGGAAATTAGTCAGCAAAGATAGATTCCCCGAATTGAAAGATTTCGCGCTAAATATGCACTCGATGTTTGGAAGCACATACGCGCGTGAGAGTAGCCTACGTTTTCAATACTATGCAACAAGTCAAATCTATAAACAGAAAACGAATGGCAGACCAAAAACTGGACGATAGTCTTCGACCTGCTACTTGCTACCAGTTACCACTTAAATTGGTATTGATAAAGGAACGGTAGTGTCAGTGAACCCTCGACCACAGGCATCCCAGAGATAGACGTAATAAATTGCTATTTCTTCCCTGACACACTCACTTATCTTCCCTGTTTTAGTTTGAAATGTTGTGAATATGTTGCTTTATACATCATTTGTTGGAAGCGGCCCGAAACTTGTTACGTAAAATGCCCGTAGGTCAAAAGTAGTTGGATCACGCTGTCTTAGATCAATTAACCTATGATTTCATGAATTACTTCTATTGAAGTGCTCCTGCAAAATGCAAATAAATCAAAATAAGGTCATAGGCAACATTGCAGTAATAAACAGCACAAAAGTGAAAACAGTAAAAAACTCAAAGATTACAAATACAGGTGTTCCTTCTGTTGGTGCAAATCTTTACACAACGATTCCTGTAATTAATTGTTTACGGATTTACGGATAAAAAGGCTTTAAAATCTAAACAAGGTCTCAAAAGTTGAAAAGATAGAATGAAGACAACCGATTTTCTTCAAATACAAACTTTGCAAAAATTCACTAGATTGCAGTAAAAATCACCTGATCACACAGCATTGCGTAGAATATAATGCAGAAACTGCATCATACTGAAGAGCACAGTTCTACACGAGCAACAACATTTTCTGGTTTGTTTGTCACAAAGGATTGTTGGAAGACCATGGGGCATCTAGTTTCTAGTCTACCAATCCTATAATACAACTTTCAGTAGTACTGTATCATTATTTGTGTCTGTGATATGGACCATGAGTCTGCAATAAAATATTATTATTATTATTCATGTGAAAAGAAAAGGTGATGAAAACAGACACACAAATTATATTTACAGATGAGTGCATGCCATGTACACACAGTTATCATGATGAGATATTTAATTTCACAGGTGTGGAGAGAACAAAACACTTACATTAATGTACATTTATTTGAGAATGCAAGTGGTAATAGGAGACAAAAACAAGTTGGAAAAAATAGCAAATGACAGACAGACGAAGAAGACTAACCAACATTAGAAAGGGAAAATTATGATAGCTATTCACAAAACGCTAAATAAATCTTTACGCGCAGTTGTAAAAACAGTGGTCCCATACAACATGTAAACGGTCGATTTGCTGCCCTGCGCACTGCAACAATAACGCTTTTCGTGTCACGCTCGATCTTCACAAAGTTGCTTTGCCGTTGCATTACCTCACCCTTGCGCAGCTACTCAGCCGTCTTGATCTCCAGTGTAGACCGTTGCGTTGTGATGGGATGTCGCCACGTTCTGAGAAAAAGGCAACCAACGCCAGGCAGCGTGTGGTCATAAATTGGCGCAGGGGAAAGAAACACTGCATTTTGAACGCGGGCCGGTGCCGGTGGATTAATACATGGCAATGCAGACCTTGCTTTAATTGATCGCAGAGTCCAACGTTTATTGAAGGAAATGCGGGAAATCCGCCATTTTCACCAGTTCTTTGTAGCGGCAGAAAGCTAGAAGATTAACATGATGCAAGAAGTTGTCGGTAGATAATTCAAAGAAGTAGATAAAAGAAGCATTGCAAAATTTATGGTCATTAGTTCCAAGAATGCAACAGTGCCTGGGTTTCATTTGTGGCAGATCTGGACCGAAAACCAACATTGCTTATTTTCGCAAAACTTGTTACTGACAAAAGGCAATCTCAAACTAAATAAGAAAACAACAAAAACCTTTTCGGAAAGTTGCTGTGATTTAGGGTTACGCGATATACAGCGCGGACGAGCGAAAAACATTAAATTACCTTAAGTGATAGGAGAAGGGTAAAAAACTACCTCACATATCTGAATGCAATTGAGAGATGAGAGTTAGCAGTTCAGTAACTTTCTCCATTGATTTTTCACAGGCGAATGTTTATTGCACGCAGCATATGTTGAAAAAACAGCAGAGTTTCCGATGAAGCGGACACAGTCTTTCAATAAATGCAGATACAATTAACAGATATACCGCCAGCCAACAGTATCATTGCAGCGAATTGAAAGAACGCGCGTTGGGTATGGCATTTTTTGTTCATAGCAATAGCATTTTTTGTTAGTTATTAGTTAACCCAGGCCAGTGGGAAAAAGTTGCACGTGCTGTGTTTTGCTGTTTTTACTGAAGCTCTATTGTAAGTCAGAAGGTAAATTAAAGCACTGCAGTCACAAACCGTCCTCGATATACTGTTGCAATTTACGCCACAACAAATTTGATAAGGCTACACAAATGCTGTCGTTTGTTTTCTTTCTGTGACTTTAAATTCTCAAACTGATGGTTTATTTGCGTCATTTTTGAAAAATGTCATGGAAAGCAACCGCGCTGAAAAATTCTAATGGAGAAAATATTGCGAAAAAAATCTTTGTTGATCCCAAACTTTTCTACCGAAGATTCGTTTTACCAAAAAAACTGGAAAACGTTCCTAGTTTTCTGAAGCTTTACGACATGCCGGATATCCTTTCAAAAAATGCGCTTTCATCTTGATTGCATCTGCAATTATTATAACCATGGTCTGTGGCGTAACTAGAGGTTTGAGCCGGGGGGGCAAAGCTTAGCTGAAGGGGGCCCACTGGTCACCGTATGGGGCCCACTAGCCAAAACTTAGAAAAAAGTTAAGAAATGGTAGTGAATCTCTGGATGTCGTGGATGTCTGTACTAGCTAAAAAAACGAAAATACCCCAATAAAAGCAAGAAAACAACAACCTAAAGAATACTAAATATCAAAATGTCAACTAGAGGGGCCCAGCTTTTACATTTAGTATGCCAGGGGGGCGACCCGCCCCCTTGCCCCCTGTCAGTTACGCCACTGACCATGGCAGCATGCTACTTTCAATGCCTGTATCTACACTGTGCAGTACGTGACGTTAGATCAACGCCAACAAAATTTCTTTGAAATGAATTTCTTCATTATTTTGTATAGGTTTATCTTGAAACGATTATTATGTAAGAAAAGCTGTCACGGTTAAAGCTACCACAAGTTTCTTTGCATTTTTGCATCAAGCCACAGCATCTGCTCCGAGTAAGCCATGATGGCGAAAGAAGCGATTCTATTTCACTGGCTTTGGGGTAAGCTCTGTTTGTGCTCTGTATGCTAAACAAATTTTGTGTAAAACTTTTGGCAAATAGATATATTTCTATTTTTCGGCAAAACGTCCGTAGTAGTACTTTAAAAACAGATACCATCAATAATCTGAATTGCCAGTCAACCCATCCACTTCCGCACGCGAGATTTAGGTGGTAATGGTGAACCTGTACCGTTTACCAGTTGGTAAAAACCACTTGTGTCTGATGGATCGTATTTGGAGTTGTTTTATATGAAAATTAGTTGTGGAAAGAATAGTCGCTGGCAAATTTTCTATGCTCTCATGACGACCTTATTTGCGAACGTAACTCCAATTCTTCTTGCACCGAGTCTAGTGGAGAAAGAGAAAAAATGAAACCACATCTTCAACACAAACACTGAGTGTTGTCAGTTATTTACACTGACGACAAATATTTATTGTTTAATGACGTTCTCTATACGGCACTGTGAGCGGTATAGTGATGCTTGAAAAATGATCGACTAAACATGAATTGAGTGTATAAATGCCAGCTGTCTACTTGTCTGCAAGCTCACCAAATTCTCCCATTCATTCTTTTGCAAACAACCTTGACTTCAACCAGTCGAAAATTTCAACGTTGTTATTTACTGTAATGTCAGTCCATAACTTATTCATTCATTTTCATGCCCGCATTTCCTCTGGGGAGGGTACGGGTGCTGCGCCCTTAGGAGGACTCTAAATACCTCACGGTGAGCAGCAAATTCAGGCATAACCAGCAGGACTTGTCTGGACACATGGTCGAAACAACGTATGGCTGCGAACTCTGCATTCGGAGGATAAGTGACTCTGCATTCAGAGCTTTACGAATTTCACAGCTGCGCACGTTGTCGCGAAATGTTACACCGTGTATTCTTAGCAAAAGTCCCATCTCTGTCGCTTGCACTTAGGATACTTCGTTGTTAAACCAAAAATCAAGAGTTTAAAAATTTGAGATGTTTAAGATTATGGGACCAGTTTTCACATGCCTTCCTCCATTAAATGCCACCGGTAATACATGCACACAGGTTCCGGTTTCGTTTTGTATATGATAACCAAAACTTTTGCACGTCTGCAGTATTGTTCAACGAAGCATCAGTCTCGAGTTTCAAGCCCTTAACGACGAATGAATCTTCTCTACTGGTGCATTTTTGATGTAATGTCTATATTGCCCGGGAGTGACCAATGTTTGACTATTTTTTAAAATTTGTTTGATACGGCACCGAGGTTTGTAAAGCTGAAAGAGGTGACGCGCGAACTTAAAGTTAGTCGTCAGGCGCGGAAACCTGTTTCTCCTACAGACAATGAGCACAGTATTTGTCACGCTTGTACTTAATTGAGAGATAGTCTCAGGCCGGCCAACAACCGGGGGGAGAATTATCCCCCAAAATTTTCAAAAACACGTTTAGTGCAGGCCCGTAACCAGCTTAGGACAGCAGGGGGGGCGAAGAGTTTTCTGAGAGGGGCCCAAACTTTTTGAACAATGTCCGATAGTTTTAAAACTATGTCCAACACATTTATCCAGGGAATTCGAAAAAGCTGGGTTACGGGCATGGTTTAGTTGTTAGGTGCAACAACAAGTTACAATCAAGTGGTTGCGGCCCTGGTCCCAGCACGATGCTAGGCCAATTTTTTTAAGTTCAAAAAGAGTAAGTATTCAAATGTCAGAAAATATTTGAAATTTCTTCGTTGCACGCGTAACTCTGATGAAGTGGAAGATTCTTACTGATCAACTACTTTAGTATGAAGCAACATTTAAACAACGGTCCCGCCCTTTTTATGCCCAGCACCACTAAGACTCTTGTGTTTTCTCATCCTTTGGAATCTTAAACATTAAAGCAATGTTTTTCAACGTGGGGCACGGCGATTGGCAATTTATTTGGTTGGACCTGGCAATGTTTTGAAGGAATTTTTCCGTTTTTTGCTCTCCAAATGATGTTCAGTGGAGTTATGAAGTGAACGATGTTGAGTCGTACGATTTTTTGAAATTGAAAATAGGCGTGAGACAAAAATGGTTGAGAAACACTGCTTGAAAGTAATACTTTATTTAAGAAGAAAAGTGTAGGTGATAAAAACAAATTTGCAGCCTTTGCAATGCCACGCGGCGATCTTGGTTAGGAAACCCTGACGCAAACCTTCAGAGCATTCATTACAGACAAACTCATGTTCTGTGCAATAGTTTCTGTGCCGTTGTTCTGGTGCGCCCAGTCGTTCTTGCGCCACTGTCTTCCACTTAGCAAGCCCTAACAACAAGAAAACATCAGGGAGTTGTTACGACGCAGGCTTGCAAGCGATTTTCGCTCAGCTGGTTGTTATTACCTCTACGCCGCAACTTGTTCCCTTTTCGGGAAAGGTCAAGGTTTCTCTATTCACCGCTCGAGAACGATTAGGAAGGATCTCATTGATCGTCAGTAAAAATCCACCACCAGAAAATAACACAAAGAAGGGGTTCAAGAGCTACTTTTTTTCTTAAGAACTCAGCCCAACTTACAATTTACGTGAGGTCTTAGGCGAGGTAACATAGTTTTGCTCACTTCTCGTCATGGCAACAACAAAAGCATGGCAAAACTAGCTTGGTTGGTTGTTAGGTCATTTCGCGTAGTTGCAGGTGGAAAAGACGTTTTCAACGTCATTACGTGTTCTTTCGTTTGTGCACGATAGAACGAAAGGTGTGAGTGAAGCTTGCTTGCTGAAAATAAGTTAGTGCGCTTTAAAACCGCATAGAAGTCAACCCTAAACTCCATCAATAATAATGAAGCATTTTTGCTAGTAAACCGAGTATGATAATTATCAGAATTGCAGGTACAGAGAAAATGTGCGTTTGCTTTTTCTTTAAATGACTTAAGCAGTTTCCGCAACGTTTGGTGCCCAGCCCACGCTTCAGCGGACATTATGTGGTCGCGAGACGAGCTCTCGTGTTTTCCCGAATTTTAGCGCATGACCTATATTGCAAAGCCGCTTTTTTCCAGTTATTGCGCGAACACAATAAACCAAAGAAAATCGCTCTGGGCGCGAAGAATGTGGATAGTGATGGACGTTCTCGCTCGTACAGAGTGGTATCGATTTTCAGATATATTCGTGCGTGGTTGATGTTGGCCTCCCTTTAATCGTTGGCCATGCCGTCGATCGTTGTCATTCCGAGTTGCGCGCTTATTTTAATGAAGCAGTCTGGAACATTGCCAATTGTTCACCTGTCAAAATTGCTTCTCACGCCTTACACCGTCGAAACCGCAGTTTCGCATTCTCAAAAAGATCTTTCTTAAAAGTTTTGTTGGGGCGGCCATTCCTTGCTCTTGTTTTCTGTCGATGTTAGAGCGTTTTGCCCGCAACGTGCAGGTCTGATCCTGATTTTGCGAGGCAAGGGTGGCATGGAAAAGCCTGCAAGGCATTTGTTTTACGCGGGCAAAATATATTCTCTTCTTTTCAAAGCAACTTTCAGGTGAAAATTTTCAGGATAAGTATCATATGTTTTACCAAACGTATGGTCTGCGAGATCTACAATACACTGCTAATAACAATAGAGTGTTCTGAGCAATAAGGATGCTTTGTAGGTGCAGAACTTTTTCGCTACTGATGGATGCTAAAGCAGCAAACTTTTCCAGGGCCGTCACTTTACCTTCCGTTGATAGCAGTCATTACTTTTAGCCTAGCCTGATTCCAGCATGAGCGATTGTACTCTAACCGCTGAAATTTAAGTATAAGCTTTGTTGAATATTGCGGCTTCTGTTGAACAGAATCCGGTAGATACAAAACCTTGTCTGACCGTTGGATTTCTTGTACTTACCCCCACGCCCATAACCAGGGGAGAGGCACAGAAATCCCCTTAGAAAATTTTTCTCCCCCCTGGAAAAATATGTAGGGCATAGTTTAAGAGTATTGGACAGAGTTAAAATTTGGGCCACTCTCAGAAAACTCTTCGCAACCCTCTGGTGTCCCAAGCTGGTTACGGGCCTGTTTACTCCCTTCAGGTTGGAAACAATTCAAGCGTATGATGGTAAGCTGTATGTTGTGCAACAATAGCTGCGTTGATAAACCTCGTTGACATACAGCTAAAATGCGTCTGATTTGGACGTGCTTCATTAATGACGTATCTGGCGTGTTTGCAACTCGCAGGACTCAGCTACGTCTCTTTGCTTGCATCACAACAGTGTGGCCGACACAGCTGTCATGGAGATGTCGGAAATCTCGGCGCTGGTAGGAGCGTTACAGTGTCGAGCACTTGTGGCGAAAACTCAGGTGAATTTTTCTGCGAGCCCGGTCAGGACGATTGCTCCCCGCTGGTGTGCAGGCGATGTAAGTCGGGAAAAAAATTGCACGAGCACCCGGCGTCCCACATGCTTGATTCACCGTTCCTTCGGCCTCATACGTGGTGGCAGTCGTCGAGTCTTGACGATGATGTGACAATTCAGTTCGACTTGGAGACTGCATTTTATTTTACGCATCTCATCATTGTTTTTAAAAGCTCACGACCTGGGGCGATGACCTTGGAAAGATCTGTGGACTTTGGGCGGACATGGCAGGTAAGAAATCGGTCAGCTCTATGAATTCAACACGAAGCAAAAGCGTATTTTGAGAAGAGAAATTGAAAACACTTGAACGAAACTTTTCATTGGCGTGTGAAAGTTTTTTTACGGGAATTACCCGCAAGTTGCTTTTATTTCTGGTTTGAAGTGGAATCTTCAGATTTATTTTCACTTATAACAGCATATGGTATTCGCATTCATAAACGCAGATGTTGTGGGTCTTGAGCTTTGCAGCCGGGTATTTTTGTTAGGTTCAATTCAGCCGGCTTCTTTCTACGAGTAAAATTCGTACATCTGGGGTTGGCGTTTACCACGCAACCAAATTTGAATCAGGTGATTGTGAACAATTGATGCTGCCCAGATATTAGCATAATGCTTTTCAATTTACTTTTCTTCGACAGTTTTTTAATTTAACTTTATTTAAATTACGTCAAATAGCCCATTGCACGTTAGTGACAGTGACACCGAAGGTGTAATAAAATAAATATGACAACGGCACCGGTGTGCTAACCACCACGAACGAAAACTTTATCAGCTGAATATTCAGCAATTGAACAGCGAGGACATCACATTTGGTTATATGAACATTTTTGTCTTTCTGGACAGTACTTTTGCTGCGACACATTACCCCTCAACAATTGTGTTTCCAGGTCTACCAACGATATGCCCGAGATTGTATGAGGACGTTTGGATTGGACGACGAGTTAGATAGAGAAGGTGCCCTGTGCACATCGCGATATACACAGGCAACTCCTTGCACGAGAGGAGAGGTAACCACTCAGATCTCGATGGTAGTAAACCAAGTGATTTTGTTTAATATGTCACGCGCAGTGTTGAACAGTAAAATGACAGCCAACCTTCTTCCGAAAATTTAGAGATATTCATTGATGATATAATTTTTGTTCAAATGAAGCTATGACTTACATGTTGAAATAACATAGGATTCTTTTGCAGTTACCAACAGGGTTGGGTTCAAGTAAGTTTTTGAGTAATTATTTGAAAATATCCACTTGATTTAAGTAATTTTTCCATTACTTAATATTTAAAGTAATTTGCTTTGAGAAAATTTAAGGTTTTATAAGCCACGTCTGCTGCTGTAAACGCAATATTGTACATGACATGCATCATCACACATAAAATAACCCATTGAGGCGAATAGATTTCATGCCTGTGCAGAGCGCTTTGTGAGTCACAATTGTTGATTGTCATCGTGATTACGATTTGGAGCTAGAAGCTCATTGCATTAAATTGAATCGCGGCCAACAGGTGCGAATTTTGTCTGAACCGCCCGTTATACGCGATTTTAAAAATGCATTGATTTTTATGTGCTTGAATGTTTTTAAGTCTAAATGTTGATTTTCCTGATTTCCTTGAATTACTTAGGTCATTTAAGTAATCTGTAAAAAATTACTTATTACTTAAACAATGCATTTTTGTTACTTGAACCCAGCCCTAGTTACCAACATCTGCGCATATTTTTTATCCTTACTGGAAAAATTGGCCCGAGGCAGCAAAGCATCAGATTTGCTGCAATTGAAAGTTTTAGCAAAAAATTTTTGTATTCTAAAAAAAAATTTACTTTCTTTTCTGCAGATCTCTAAGTACCCTAACTAGGCTCCAGTACCCAACAGTGGCAATATATAATGTTTTGTTTGTACTTTGTAGCAGAACAAACATTCGATTCCCAAGGAATCAAAGCCTGGCATGTGCAAGCTATGGTATTTATGTGGCGACTTGTGTGATATCCAATAAAACAGTGTATTGTGAACAAATTTCCACGAGATGGTCATCGCACCGAAGCACTTGGAACAAATCGGATATTAGGGATGACAGCGACCAAATGGCCTGATCGTGACAACTTTATCACGGCACTATACACAGTGTTTGATGGCATTCTAAATAAACCATTTGTATATGACTGTTACACTGTTGCATTTTTAGAACAACCCAGTTTTGATTCTCCGGATGCCTGTGAAGATAAATGGCTTAACAAACTAAACGCAGAAATTAATTCAAAGCATGATCCTCCCCCGTGTGAAATCATTCTTGTACCGCTTTGCGATATTCATTAATTTTTTTCCTTCGTCTTTGCCCATGTCTTTGATCCATTTTCTGACTTTCTTCCCACACATGTAGTTTTTTATTTGCCGATTTTTGTGCCTGCCTTCCCAAAGTTTGGCATGTGTAGGCACTCTCTAGGTAAGGGATGTCAAACATACGGCCCGCGGGCCAAAACCGGCCGGTTGCGAGGTTGAATCCGGCCCGCGGGATGATTTGGTAAAATAAGAACTTCTTTGTTTGCTTAAGAAGTTTATCCAGTCGTACTTCGATAACTGGTAACTAGATTTCAATTACTTGAAATCTTAACGCAATTGCATATATTTTATTGTTTTCCACTGTTTTCTCACGTGAAATTTCCCCGTTTTCTGCATATTTCCTTTTGCATATTCACACCGGTTTGAACTTTCAAACAGGCATGTATGAACATGCAAAAGTACAACTACTGTTGATAAAGTTTAACACCAGAACCTTGAGCTCCAGCGATGTCGATTTCGAAACCTTCGGAGTTCTAGCTACAACTGTAACTAAAATTTGCTACGCAAAGCTTCTATTCCACTTATCGATCGAAAAATAAACTGCACAGAAATTTGTTCGGCAGGGTAAAATTTGAGAATCGGTAAAAAGCAGTAACCGCAGAAAATTGCGCATTGAATTACAAAAATGTCGAAATCGACATCGCCGGATTTCTA
>JGI24158J21664_10011305_pt1 | contig 11876 bp, 6 predicted proteins | sample Ectturendosymbi3_FD_21664 | JGI IMG/M metagenome (IMG submission 21664)
GCAATGGACATCAAATTACATTTTCCGGGAAACCGCTATTTCGTTTTTAAGGATTGATTTCAGAAAATCATCTGTTTATTTGGTTCTTGTTCATCATTTCGATTCGACACGAATATATCAATCAATATTAACAAAAAGATCACTGACCACAAAGATGAGACAGCGTAAGAGGAAAATAGTGAAACCAGCAAAACAGAGAATGCTGTCAAAGTTCGTAACCTTAAACACGACTGCACCCACAGGAAACGGAATTGAAAGCACAGCGAAGCTTTTAAGACGACCAACTGGCCAGGCACGGGTGATCCGTCTTGAACCATTATCAAAATTGGCCAAGTAACGTTAACTAGTCCACTGGAGAAGTTATCTGACAGGTGAAAAATGTTTCGTTCTTGCTGGAAACGTTTTCAAAAAGATTACACTTTGACGACCTTGTTGAACCAGAAGGTTTTCATCCTAAATTTTACGCAATTGTTGTGGCGTTTGTTGTGCAAAAGAATTAATAGAAAAATCCAGTCATATCCGATCACAGCTATATCCATTCGTCATGGTTGTCAATGAGGCAGTGTGCATAGTTTGATCACTTGAAAATCGTACTTTTCTTAAAACGCTGTTTCAGCTGAGACTTTGAAATGCACTGTTTCTCCAACTTGGCTTGTTTGTGATATGGTCCCTATGGTCTGTCTTACGTCTACTGAGTGCTTCATATAGAGCCTTGAAAACTTTTTGCTAACGTTTAGTGCTTCTTCTTATGAAACATTTTTTGGCTTGTTTAAAGTTTTCTTTGCAGCGTAAGCAGCGTTGTATACACATGGAAATCAAGTTGACCATCATCAACGCAAAAGTCTGCAGCGTTGTGAGCTTCTCTGTGTAGATCTAAAAGTATCAGGGGGGGGGCAGTGTGCAAATCCGTGAGAGAGGTGCACCCCTGGAAGACGGAGGAGCGCAGGGGGTACCTGGGCGTCCTGCTGGAGAAATCGCGCGACATAGAGGAATAAGCATGAACGTGAGGCGTGTACTTGCTCTATCTCTGTTGAAAATAAAAACGAGACGTTTATCAGTTTTGGAAAAAAAACAAAAAGACGAGAATCGCTCTGGACGCTGAATCTAACACTGAGCTTGGACTGATTTTGTTCAGATCGAAGCAATCTCAGACGTCTCAAATTTATACTTTTCGAACTTACATTTGTTGCTACATTGCATGTAAAACGCATCACTACCTGAATCGGATCGAACGAACCGCAGTGAACGGGGATAGGGAACCGAATCTTGTCTGAAATCCGAATCGGACGATTGTCCTTTCTCGAGCCAGCTGACTCTTTCTTGAACTGCTTCATCCAGTGAAGAACCGCTTGAGGAGCCTGCGGAACAAACACATGCAAAGCTTTCTCATGGACTTGCGTCGAAAACAGCCTCGATGAGTTTCTGTGCTTGGTGTTTAAGAATAAAGCAGCCTGGGAATCGTCGCAAACAAAACAAAGTGAACATGGCGAAATTCAGGGTCTGATAACATCAGTCAGGATGAATTAACAACTTGGTTGGGTGCATTGGTCTAAGTAGGAAAATATTCATTCGAGTGACGGTGTTTTCAAACTGTTTGCAGCAAAAGAACAAACTAGGAATTTAGTCAGGTTGTTCATAAACAGCATAATGTTGATCAAACGTAGAGGAAATTAGCAATTCCAAGATTTCGGTTAAGCCTTAGCCGGAACAAAACATTTGTGGCCGTTTGGGGCTGTAGAAGTTAGTGGCCCATTGCGCTTAAAAAACTACCTGGAAATAAAGTAATTCATCTTTTCGTTACGCCATAAATGCACCATTCCGGACGATTCTATACCTTAAGCATCATGACCAAAGGCTCAAAACATTTGGACTATGGTTTCTACATACTATTATCAAAAAACCTTTACCCAGTGGAACGTAAAGTATTCCTTCGATTGTTTATTGGCAGGGGTAAAACGAGATAAAAATTTCCTGAGTGATTTGCAAAACAGAATTTTTTGTTGGGCTTCGCGTCGAAGTTACAGGTGATTTCGTACGTTCACACTGTAATGCAAACACTGGGTAGAGGTTAGAGTTTCTAAAAAAGTTCATAGCTGTAGTCATCACAGCTTGTCAGTGTCGAACGTATTTTATCGCGTGAGCTGGACTGCACAGTTACCAAGCAGAATCGTAGATATTTTTCAGATGCATGCTGCTTCCTTCCTTACTGCTATACTCACCATCGTCATCGTCATGCTCGAAAACACTTTCGGGGTTGGACAGTGGCGATAGCGGTGACGTCATGCCTCCGACGCAACTGCGCAGAATGGCAAAAGGGCTTCACTGAGGTGCCATCAAGTGGAGAGAAAGCATTAGCCTCGAAATTGCTTCCAGCGATTTTAAATTAATAACTGTTGACTCAAAAGTTTATGTGGTTGTTGGCATCTAACCCACATTCGTAACCACTATTTTCCAGTCTAGCAGCTTCATCAAAAAACGAACAATCTCACATGAAACCGAAAGCAAAGAATTCTTAAAAGACGTGGTAAAATGCGTCACTCACCTTGAGGCTGGGGACGGCGAAAACGACGTACTCGTGTGAGGGTCTTTTTCCATCTTTGGAAACACTGATTGTCAAAAAGCAAGTAGGGTGTAAGCCAAAACTGTGTTATTTCCTCTCATTTAACAGCGATTATACATGAAATTGAAACCGAGCTAAGTTTCAAGAAATAGCTGAGCTGCTGAAGCACGTGACTGAAGGTTTCAGCAGCAATTAACACGTTCAGTTTCATGGGTTTGAAATCGTAGAAACTTTGTAGTAATGTTCGACAAAGATGGGCACAGGGAAAAGCGCACACGTATATCAGCTTGTAAAGTAGAACAAGACTGTATCTTTGAAGTTTCTGGGGTTTGGTGAAAAAACTCTTGTCATGTCCATTTGCGATAAAAAAACCATTACTTTGTCTCTAAAACATTTGCATATAATAAAGTATTAAGCTTTGTAAAACCAGCTAACATGAAAGTTTTGTTATCGGTCGCAAATTAAGGGCGAAGTCGTTAAATCTGCATCTTGAGAAACCATAGTTTGTGGGCTTTTCACACAATTACATCCGACAGCGGTTTCCTAAAATTAAAATTGACATCGGAAGGAACATTCACGATGAAGCCTAAAATTGACATCGGAAGGAACATTCACGAAGATTGTAAATAAGTTTCGCTGGAGGTTGAAAGATGAAGGTATCGAAGAGATCCTTGGGTCAACTCGGTTCCTGTGTGAAGCATTGGTGCTGAAGCAGACGCCTGCAAGAGCTGGAAAGTGATTTGGAATCTTCTCTGGCATGCATCACACGACAACCGCTGTGTGTTTTGCCAACAAAGTATCCAATAATCATTTGCTTATTACGTTCGCCAGCCATGCCTGTTGATCATCGTTTCTTTGCATTAATAATTCATAAAAGCGAAAGATTCCTGCATTTCCGAAAGGTTACAGCGACAATGCACATTCGCAGACCTTTCGAACACGATCTGACTCGCAATCGCTATCGTTGCCGCAAAGAGATGTTCAACATGTTGCAACCACTTGCAATCCATAAACGCGCAATGCCATTCATCAGTTACACAATACCGGCGCGGCCGCAACGAGAAGTAGCGCCGAATCGTAGATTTGCTTTTTGCGAAGCTTGAAGTTTTTTAAATTTCGTTTCTCATTTTTAGTTTTAGTAGTAATCTGGTTTTCGTGCTTTAAAAACAAAACCACCCATCTCAAAATCATCTTACCAAACGAGGTGTTTTTAGGTTAGTTTTATTGACCCCTCCGCATTTTAGTAACATTTGACTTTATGAGGAACAAAATGCTCTTTTTACTGGTTTTAGTAATTTGAATGATGTTAGTTGTTGCTCCCTATGCATCTTTTACTTCTTTTGTTTGTGATTCTTTCCTATGCGCATCCCAATTTTGCGCGTAAAATTACACTCCGTAGCTTTTTTGTTTTTTCTTACATTTTTTATGTACTTCATCAATTATTTTTTTGCTTTTAATAGTGTATTTAAATTTTTTTGATCACGCCAAATTTCCTCAAACAAGTTATATTCAGTCCTTAGTGTACATAGGTAAGCTCTCTTTATCTGTAATTTTTCCTCACCTTGATCTGTGCTTGTTTGCTTGTTTTTCCAACTATTCTTATTTCATTTCCAACTGTTGTTTTATAACACTCGTCCATAAGTAAGAAACGGGTTGGTTGACTAGATGACAACCAAGGTAATCTACCGATCGTATGTGACATGGTGACAATCTTTGTTTTAATAATGTTAAATCCTCTTGCCATTGTGTTTTCATTCATTCTAATTTCCACTGGCAATTGGTTACTTGTTTGCAATACAAGATAAATCACTTTCAGAAATTTTTTCAGAAATTGTGTTTGGTGTCGTGGCGCAGATATTATTTGTTTTCTTAATCTGCCATAACAAATGCTTTTGCTGCCTTTTCGTTATTTTCTGATAGGAACACAAAATGCGAACGTCTGCATAAAACACTGGTTTTCAAAGAATTAAGGCATGAAATGCAAGGGGTATATCAAATCTCCAATTAATTTACAAGGAAGGTATTTGTGCATTCATGCATGTCACAAAATGAAAAACCATCCGCACATCATGCTAATATAGCTTGCAAACACATACTCCGAGTTTTGATCTTGAACACAAGTGATAAGAAGAATGCTTTGAACTGTGTGTGTCAACCTTGAGTTGATACACTCTTTCCTGAATAAATTGTGCATTTGCTGAAGACATTCAGTCAGCTGAAGCTATTTTTCATAGGTCGCCAAGCTTTCCAACAGCACGCACATTTTGCAGTGGATGAGGAGAAAGGTTTACGCTTGTTCGAAAAGAAGCATCCTAATACAAATATTACACATTTGAAAACTAACTTCACGTTTTCATCGAAGTATCTTCACTCCGTATCCTGATCAAGGGCATAGGTTGTTTTGTTTGACAACGATAAAAAACAACTGGCAATTGCTGTTTCAAGAATAGCTCAAAGTAAGGAAATAGTTGGGACTCAGCAGTTTCCTTACTTCGGTTAGAAGCGATGTCTAGTCCTGGCAGTTGCGCTCTATCAGCACGTGGGTGCTCCACGACGGTGTCATCTGTTGGCAACTCGGACAGGGATGATTGCGCTGCATGCAGTGCAGCCAATGATTCCTCGATGGACGTCATCCCTGAGATCCCCCGTCTGCTGACACATCAGGAGAATAGTTTAGAATGGAGCAAGCATGGCTAAACTATGGATCGCTGGCCACATACGGCCAGTTAAGTTCTTTAATCAGGCCCACTGCATTTGTTCAAATCGAATTAACAAAACCAATTAATATTTCATATTTCTTGCAATGTCCACGTATACCCAGTACATTTTGGGCAACCGTACAACACCTCAAAGATGAGTCTTATATTGTCTTCGGCGAACAATACCGACCATTTTTGTTATTGCAATATGAATACAAGGCCGAAGATTTTACTATAAGCTGATACTTCCTGTATAATTTTTAGAAAATGTGTGTTCACTTTGTCAGTCTTGTCGTTTGTGATTGGTTGGCATGTGTTTCTGTTTGCTTGTGTGGTTTGTGGCGTGGCTCTTGACATATAAAAGCAACTAAAGCACTGATCTGGTCCTTATCGCAGGTTTGGTTCACTTTTATGTGTGTTTTTGTTTGTATTCTCATATTACACAACTATTAATGAAATGTTTCATTCTGCTCGATAATCCCAAGGTTTTTCGTTGTCCTGGCTGCAGTTTCACTTTGGGTCATAGTTATATTGGGAGAATGTGGCCATACTTGTTGAGGTTATTATTTTTGGCTGTTTTTATTTGTTTTCTCGCAATGTACTAGTGGTCATTTACACCTTTATCCTGCAGCCAAATGTAATACACTACAAAGACCGCTCCAGACCAACTGACCTCGGTTGAGACGCGGTGTACTGATCCCCTCCACGTTACTTTCATTCATTCATTTTCATTCGCGTTTTACCTCAGGCGAGGTTTGCGGGGGCAGAAGCCACAAGAGGAATAAAACTATCTCACGGGTTTCAGCAATCTCTTATACTTCTGATAGCTGCACACCAAGAGGGAATCAAGCAAGATCGGGGATTTAATCAAGCCACCTGGTCCATGCTCGACCACCGGGCCGCTTGCCCGTGGTTGCAGCCAGCAGGACGTGCCTCGCCAATCTTTTCTGGGGAATTCTTGTCAGGCGGCCGAACCATCGTAGCTGAGATCTCTTCATTTGGAGATGTGGCTCGACATTCAGGGCTTTACGAATTTCACAACTGCGCACTTTGTCGCGAAGTGTCACACCGTGAACTCGTCGCAAAAATCCCATCTCTGCCGCTTGCACTTGAGATAGCAATATTTCACTGATTACACAAGATTCATGTCCATAGAAGATCAGAGCAAAGATTGATCTAAAAACTGACGGCTTTGCGGTGTTTGAAAGCTTCCGTTCTGTGAACACAGATCAATAAAGCTCAAAAGCCTTGATGTAGAACTACGTTTTCTTTACCAATTCCTTTATCAATCCCCTTACTCTATCTTCCGTCACTGGTAAATGCCATCCCGAGGTACTTGAACATCTCTACCTGTTGAAGTGTGTCGCTGATTACATGCAGCGTACACTGATTTGTGTTTCTGGAGAGACATAATACCTCGGTCTTTTTAGTGCTACTTTTCTTTCCCGCTTGCTCGCACGCGGCAGAAATGTCCACCTTGTGGCAAATTTGTTTACTATTTGGCCAACATGCTCTTGACTGGCCATCGCACAAGTCGCCAACTATTTGCCATAGTTTGCACATGTCAGGTTTGAATCAGCGGGAATGTTTTATTTTTTGCCTGATATGTGAAACGGTTGGTACCATAGATTTGTTGTATTTTCCATGGCAACCAAAAAGTGCATAGTGCTTTCAAGGCCCTGACAAACCTTCGATTTTTTCGTTTTATTTAAAGCAAGGCGCTTGTATTCGTCTAGACTTTTTGCTATTGTGGTAGGTCTTGCAGGTAATTATTGCCTTCGTATTTAGGCCATTTTCGTTCTGTGATAGAGTTAACAGTTTGAGAATTGATATATCCCTAATCTATGGGTCATCTTCCTTGTATTTTGGGAGGAGGGTGCAGTTTCTTGCCATTTTGATGCCACTGCTGTCACGTAGGCTACAAGGAAAGCTTGAGCGGATCGCTTTTGGTATACGTCGGTTTAGGCTGGTGAGGTAGTTCTTTCTTATGGTTGAATCGCCTCAATATTACTGCCTCTCCGAATAAGATTGACTTACATGTCGCGTTTGGGTTGTGCGATCTACCGTTAAAACATTAATGAACTGCCATGTTTCCACTGTGGGTTTTACATTATCTTTATTGACAAACACAAAATCATCGTCATTATTCGTGTAAAGATTAACGTCAATGAATTATACTTCGTCTGTTTGGTCAGCTGTGCAAGCTTGGCGCAACGTTAGTCCCAAGCTACTGAGGGCAAATGCTGAGGTTAGCGCCTGTCGAATCCGTCCATTTAAACGTTTCTGATGTGGTCAGCCGAATTATGTCATCGATGAATCTGCGAAAAAGCTGTGCCTCACTTAGCACACCAGCAATCGGCTGTAGGTTGGAATGCCCTTTAATGTTTGCAAATGAAACAGAGTGATTATTACCGGTTGTAATTCCGTTTTTTTGGGTATATAACTATTTGCCACTTCCAATATTGGGCGACAACGTTGTTAAGACAATTTGTTTGCAGTTCAACAATGATTTTGCAGGTCTTGGCGTTGAAGATGGAAAGCTTTTTCAGGGCATATTCAAGAGATTTATTCGCAGTGTGTATGCACAATCCAAGATAAAGACACTGCAGTGCTTTCGCATCTGCCACCACAATGAGTATCGCGGGCCTTTGCCTTTCAGTTCTTAGGTTTTTAGTCTGGCAGTACTGCCAGTTGAGATCTCCAATGTATTGACGGATATCTTGACAAAGCTCGTTTGGGCCGTTTTTCGTAAACGTTTGCGCTGATTTTACCCAGGATGAATTCTAAAAATGCAGTATTTTAACACGATTTCAACACTGAAGATCGGTAGAGTTACTTGAAACGATTTTTAAAACATTTTAGCTGATTGATTCGATTGCTTCATCTTTGTGGAGTCCAACTACTTGGAGATTTACATAAATGTGAAAGCCTTCAAATCCAAGCTGGAATCTTTTCCAAGCAAATTTTAAACAACTCATTCGCTCATATTCCCACACTGACCACTACACCGAAGAGTGCCAGCTGAAAGGCAAAGAAATACAGCAAGATATTGGACGACCTGCACGAAATTATCCCGTCGGTAGGGTCGGTTTTCCAACTTTGAAAAAATTTCCATGTCACTCCAGCTGGTGGCTTGTGACCTGCCCCAAGACTGACACAGCACGACATGTAGGGACTACAAATCTTATTGTGATTGTTCAGTTTGATCTTGTCTTTATGAGAAATTCAATTCTCCTCAACCGAAAGATTTTTACGTTTAGCTTATAGGGATGAGAAAGTCAAAATACTTTACTATTGCAGAATTATTCCGGTATAAGTAACTTGAATCCAGAATACTAAATCCTATTCTGAATATTTGAGCTTTTAGCAATGCAGCAAAGCCGGTATGAAGACAATTTATTATTCACAACATAACAAACACACAATCAAAGCACAAGTTATTTGCGGTGCAATGCAGTAATGTTTTCTAATTCTCCACTCGTTAGCGAGATCGCTACTGGAAGGTAATCCCGCACTGCAAACAGAGTTTGCAGAAGATGCTGACGTTGCAGGTATGAAAAGATATTTTAAAGCCAATTGCTTTATAGAAGGCAAACATTCAGCATTGCTGCGTCACCAGCCTGGCGTGTCAGCATTATTTGGTTGAATTTTAGTTTCAACAAGCTTGCAATTTCTGTTTTCTTCGATGGCGCATAACATGCAGTGCGAGCGAGAATGAGAAACGAAGCAGAATGTCGACTAAAATGCGGCATTAGATCCACTGTTGTTGTCGTTCGCTCGGACAGGGTTGCCAGATGCTTGACAAACAATTTGGCAAGTGTTTGTCCGGTCTATGGTAAATTTTTGGCAAAAACATTTTGACAATGGCAATGTTATTGGGAAAATTGATTTTTTGATACTTAATGTTTTTTGACATTTATAGTTTTCCATACTTTCTAATTTTTGACAATTGAACTGAACTTTCGCTGTAAAGCCCAGTACCAATAACTATGCTTTGCGGCATTTGGAGTGCGATCAGAATGATAATTCGCAGAACACTGTCTATGGAAAGAAATCCTTTATCAGCACAGAATAAGACGCTAAGATCTTACAGAGCATATATTTCGCCTTATGCAAATAGAATGATAATTCGCAGCGTTTAATGTTGAGCTGTATTTTTTCTCTGAAGTTTGGGTATTCATTTAATAAATGATCCAAAATGGATTGTTTTGTCAATGCTGACAATTGTTATTTTAAAACTGGCAAAATTTTGGCATTAAAATATTGCCCATAAAGTTGGCAAATTTTGTGGAAAACCGTGATTGTCGGTAATATTTGCCAAATTTGACACCATCTGGCCACCCTGCTTATAGACTGTGAACAAAACTCGTGTAACAATTGTTTTCACGTGTTGCACACACGTAACAATCGTTAACACGCAGGCACACACGCAACAAGCACGCGCACAGATTCATTTCTAAAGCCCTTGTAAAAATCTTCAAGCTGGCCTTATTATCACGTTTGCATTGGCATTGCCTATTCTTTTCCGATGATTTAAAGATCCGATTTTGCCCATCCCAATTCATAAACGAAATTGTGTTTCCGAACTCACGCAGGGTGGCATGGCTGATGCATCATTTGGTTCGTCCTATGTGTGTGTGCGTGCGTGTGTGTGTGCGCGTGAGTTGCGTGAGTGTGTGTGTGTGGGTGCGTTGCGTGTGTGCGCGTGCGTTGCGTGCGTATGTGTATGTGCGCGCGTGCGTTGCATGAGTGTGGGTTTGCGTGAGTGTGCGTGCGTTGCATGCGTGCGTGTGTCAAGCTCCGCGTTGTGAACATTAACGAAGTTATTTACAGTAAACTTTAGTAAACCTCCAACTAAACTTTAAAATTGCCTCATATCTGCCATGAGAATCGCCACAGCTACTGCAACAAAACTCCAAACCTTGATGCTTGGCTGAAAAAAGAGACCAAATTGCCAAACTGCTGTTTCCAGTAAAAGTGGGGGTGACTTTCTTTGCTGTGTGGTAAAAAATACATTTAAAAAATGAAGTATGCAGTAAGTATCGCAATAGCATACTCTTGTTGCCTGTTGATTGACAAAACCTTTCATGTTGTGGCCTTTGTCCAGCTCAGTTCCTTGTGGAACTGGTGCACCATAAGCGTACGGCATGGGGATGCAGGGGATGCGGTCGCATTCCCAACGCTGAAAAATTGGCCATTATTCGGGCAAAAAATTTTCAACATTTGGGCAAAGTATGCAGCTACATTGACATATAAGTGAGGTAGTGTCTATTTTCTCAACTAAGGCAAAATAATGGCCAAATCAACGGCAAAATAGTGGCCCAAACAGCAAAATAATCTAAGACTATTTTGCCATTATTTTTGCACCTTATGGCAAAATAGACACTGCCCTTGAGTGAACTGGAATCATGTGGTAATTCGAACAGCCTTCATCAAATTTATGCTAACTAAAAAATTCATTCAAGTTTGGGTAAAATTAGAAACATTTGAGTAAATTAGGAACATTTTGGTACGGTCCAACAGCTTCAATTAAATCTTGACAAATGAGAAAGCTTCATTCAAATATTGAATGAAAATAAAAACGTTTAGATAAATTGGAAACATTTGTTGAAGTCCATCAGTCAAATCAAACTTTGGCAATTTGTAACAGCTTCATTCAATTGTGGGCAATTTCAAACATCTTGTAAAAAGCTGGGCTATATGGAATAGCTCCTTTGAAATTTCAGTACATTTAGAAATGTCTAAGTTAACCATAAGAGCATTATTCAAATTTGGATAAAATTAGAATCATTTGGGTAAATTTTAAAAATCTCAATGAAATTTGGGAAAATTGGGACAACTTCATTCAAATTTGGGTAAAGTTAGAAATGCTTTCATAAATTGGAAACATTTGGCTAAATTCCAACAAACTAAATCAGCTCTGGCCAAATGGCAATAGCTTCATTCAAATTTGGGCCAAGTGGAACATCTTCACTCAATTTTGGGTAACTTTAAGCAGCTTTATTCATTTTTGGGGAACTTCAAACAGCTTCATTCCAATTTGGGCAATATACAAGTGCTTCATTGAAATTTGCATACAATTAGAAACATTTGGGAAAATTCCAACAGCCTCAATCATATTTGGTAGTTGAAACAGCTTCATTCAAACTTGGATACAATTGGAACCATCTGGGCAAATTGGAAGTTTCATTCAGATTTGCATATGTTATGAATATTTGGGCAAATTACAACAGCTCAAATCAAATTTTGGACAACTGAAACAACCTCATTCAAATTTGGGTAGAGTTAGAAACATCTTAAATTAGGAACACGTACTGGTAACCCATTATTACAACTAACGCTAATTTTTGTAAAACTCAAATTATTACTGCTATAAAGTGTAAGCCTACAGCTAAAATGTAGCTGTAGCTGCAAAATGTTTTTTGGTAGTAATGTGGTGTGGCTGTGATATGATACTGTGAAGATCTCGTGTTTCAAACTTGCTTGATGTTGTGAGATTTGCAAGTGGGAATCTGTTACCGCGAAGTATTCATGAACAGAATTAACTATGTAACTGCAGCTGTAGGCTAATGTGTTGTGTGGTAGTAATGTAGCTGTGATTTCATACTCTTTAAGTT
>JGI24158J21664_10011306_pt1 | contig 11876 bp, 8 predicted proteins | sample Ectturendosymbi3_FD_21664 | JGI IMG/M metagenome (IMG submission 21664)
ATGGAAATTGACGAGAATATAAAGTAATAAGCACAGTGGCGATGAAATCCCAAGTTTGGAGTCTTAGTGAGAAAAATAATTGTGAAGAAAGTGAGTTTTGCACGGGGTAGTTGGAGATAAATTGTGAAGGATAGTTGTCTTTTGTCAAATGGAGAAATAAAAGAATGGCAGGGTTCAATAACTGGGTTACAAAAAACAGTGGGAATATTAAATTGACGACGGAGATAGTAGCGTGAGATATAACCCACTCAAGATATTTTTCTGTGATGTCTTCCTGGTATACTGCTGAAATAAGCTTTGCAGCTGACGTTTGAACGCTTTGAAGCAGGTTGCTAACTGCAACAGAACAATTATTATCACCCACACGAAGACTGGTAAAACATGCGTCATAACTAAGTAGAGGTAAACGCCCGCTTATAAAGTTTCCAATAATCTTTAACGCGTTGGTGATTGATGTTGCTTTGTGGCACAACGTTGAAATGTGCAAACGTCGAATCATGAACCGATGAAAAATAATCCCCAAATGTTTGTGGGAAATAACTTCAGTTGATGCTTGGTAACGAAAACGTAATTTAAGGGGAAGAGTTCGGCTGGTTGAAATAGTTTATAACTTGGAATTTTGCAGCGTTGAAAGTAACATTCCCGAAAGTAGACAACTCCAACTGGCTGACATCAGTGGATAAGGTATCATACACTGTGTCGAGACCTATCAATGTTGACAGTTGAACAGTTACACACAGGTTCGCTAGGCTTTATTTCACAAGAAAACTCTGAGATAACCTGAAAACGGATAAAAGCAAACGATTAAACAAAGGCCACCGAAGTGAGTTCACTGTGTCAAGAGTAAGCTCAACTCAGGTAACGTTGACGACCTCAAACTGAGAAAGTACTGGCACGGAACAGGCTGCACTAAATTACCAGGCGAGAAAACTCGCGAGACGTTAATCAGATAATAATCAGCGCGACAAGCTGGACGCGACACAGAAAAGCGCTACACCAGGAATTTTTGATGAATTCGTTGAGGTAGTATCGTTCGCCAACAAGAGAATAGGATACTTGATGTTTGCAGCTTTATCATTGACATAAACCAAAACCTGAGACTGAGGCACGCCACGATATGAGCATTTTTAGGTTGTATCGACAACTACCTGGACGCACAGACAGCGACCTATCTGTTAAAGATGACTGCACGAGGTTGAGAAAGGAACCGGTGATACCAAGCTTTTTAATACGTTCTTGATTAGTTTGTATTTGATGTTCACAATTTTTTATAGGGCTTGATGTGGCATATGCAGCAAGTAGTTAGAAATTGAACATTTGCCAAGTAGCAAAGACGGCTCGGTGGCACTGGTACAATTGGTTAAACATGCGCAGAGGCGTAACGAATGGGAGGCAAGGGGGGCGCAATTCCCCGGGCGCCGAATCATTATGGGGGCGCCGAATCATTATGGGGGCGCCGAAAAGTTCTAACAATATCACAAGTACTTCCTTCAACAGCAGATTTGATTCCGAAAGACATCAGGTTCGAACATGGGGACGCCAAACTTGTTTCTTGTCCCGGGCGCCGTCTCACCTCGCTCCACCCCTGAACATGCGCCACCAAAGCTGGCAGGCTGTGTTCCCGGTCAGGTCAAACCGAAAACTTGGAAAACAGTAGTTACGGCCTGCCTTGTGCACGTCGTTAAATAGGTGGGTTTATGGATGGGAACAGTTCATGCGCATTGCTGCCATTGAGCCACCACCAATGCAGGATTCATGAAATCAGTCGCGTGGCCACGGCGCCAGCAAGCGGAGATGGGCGCAGCATACCACTCATGACACTCGGAAAGGAATAGAAAACCTCGTATACAAAGACGAAACTGAAGCAAGTATTCAATCACTGCGGTGTTAGACACTTTGTCAATCTCATAGTTGACCATAACAGCGAATCTTGATAATCTCAACGAATGAGGAAAACTCTCGGACGTAGAGGAACATGCTTTTCGAAGCCAAGGAAAACACGGCTAAAATATTTGACTACTGCAATTATACCAGGTTTGTTGTTGAGGAAAATGACAAAAGTTTTTTTTTATTAAAAATTAAAATTTAACATGCTCCAAGCCCAAAATTTTGCCGTCCAATTTTCTTTTTGTGTGACCCTCAACATTTCTTTTTTCTAATATTTAAGTTTTCATGTGGCAGTGGCTTGCGATTTTGAGGATGGTTTATGTGGGTGGATGAACACGCAGCTCAATGATCAATTCGACTGGGTTGAAGGAAAAGGCAGATTCGGATCCGGGCCACCTGCTGATCACACTGGTTCAGGTTTGTCAGACTGAAACGCATGCGGGCACTTTGAGTATTCACTAAAATGCCACCAATGATCTTTTTATGCAGTATTACAATATTACTGATTGATCTGTCAAATATTTGTTCACCATTTCTTTGCTGATGCCAAACAACGTTACAATTTCGTGGTGGTCAATGATGCATGACTTGCTGAAATCTGCACAAGATCGCTCGCCATGCTGCTGGTTTAACTAAAGTGCACTGTTGTAAGCCAAGGTTGATGTCTAGCCATCTTTTCATAAATTGTAAGCATCTTATCATTTAATGAGTTCGGATTTTCGCAAGTCGCAGGCATTATTTGTGAAGTTAAAATGTAAAACTTGGCGTGTGCGTTAGCACTTTTTCAGAACATGAAGATTTGTTTAATTCTTTTGAATTGCTTATGACGTTGAGCTTGCGAATCTTTCCTAGCAAATAAATTCCGGCATGCCTTAGCAATTTCAATGTATGCTAATGTTTTTATTTAAGGCTATTATCTCTTCGTTGAGAAACGGGATAGCATGAAACCGGGTGACAAAGGGGAGCTATTGAGTCAGTGGTTGCCCGAAAGCAGCGGTACAAGTTGTTTGCAATTTTGGTTCAACATTGAAAAAGCAGGCGCTGGACACTTGGCAGTGGTTCACAGTTTGACGGTAAGTAGATAAGTGACTGCACCATTCAATGCAGTTCGTTTGCAACAAGTGAAACATATTCATCATTACTCGACAGCCATCACTTTTATCCACAACCAATCTATAGACATGGAAAAAAGTCGTTTTACCGTAACCCTGATTGGTTTAATGTTCGTGGCACCATGTGATGACGATGAACTATTGAAATGATTTCATAGTTTCTGAACACTTTGGCCGCTGGGCAGGTGGTTGTGTATCTGGGTCAGTGCCGTAACGCCCCAATTCTGGACACCCCCCAAAATTCTTACAGGGGCCCTCCTAATGATGATATAGAAAACGTTTTCGACGTTAAGCTACATCTGCATCTTTTTAGGCCGAAGGCCTTCAAAACAAAATATATTAACTGCAGACACACTTTTGGCAGAACCAAGCCCGTAGTCAGGTTTTAAGGTTTGGGGGGGCAAGATATACTTTGGGGGAGAAATATTTTTGATTTTATCATATGTTTAAAACAAATTTTTCTGAGCACAACAAAATTTGGGGGGCATAAACAAGACTTGGGGGGTAACTGCTCTCGAATGCTCCCCATGTCTGCGGGCCTGGGCAGAACCATTGCCAGAAAGTCTTCCAGTGGAGTCTTCATGTTTGTGCAGGAGGCTAGACATTCTGAAAATTTATATTTAATTCGCAACGTGAACAGCATTTGCAGATTGTACAAATTAATTATAAATATTTTCCCGCAAATAGCCTACCCACAATAGGTTCCTAGTTTCCAACTAGAATATTTCGAACGAGCTTAACAAAAGGAATTGGGTCGTAAATCATTGTTATTTAATTGACGGCGATTATTTAAGCTCATGGTAAAGTTTATCAATTTGCGCTAATGAAAGAAAACGTTCATCGCGGCGCACGCTTTGCCCTGCCTCATGTTTGCTGCTTTGGTAATATTGTTTTCATAACTGAACGATAGGCTTCTTTCTGATTTCCTGCAAATTTTTTCACATTTGCATTTCTTTACGACATCTTTAAGTGAATATGCTTATAAAAGCGTGAGCATTGGGCTTTTTACTGGCCGAAATACGCATGCATGAACCTCGCTGATGTCTGGGCTTGTTAATCTCCTGGTGTACGGTACATGTTTAGATTAATAGCATTTTGTATTTCAAATCACCTATAATTGTTAACAAATATAGACTAAGACCTATGTGGACGTTAGAGTTAACATCCATAATCCACTAACTGCGCTACTCTGTTTTGAGACAACTTAGCAATTATTGCTAAATAGATACTTCTAACTATAAAATTAACTCCATCTGCCTGTCTGAACAGCAGGCTGCGCAAATGTGTAACTTTGGTCGTGAGCACCAAAAGTATCTTGCTGCCCTATGCAGTACAAAATACGAGAAGACTTTCTGTGCTAGACATAGTAGGCTACATTTTTTTACATCAATCACTACACAAAACAAGTTGATCAAGTGGAAGTCTGACTTCTGGACGTATGCAACTAAGCATGTAGACAGGGCCGGATAAACGAACTCAAGGCCCATCAGGGCAAAGTCGTGACCGGGGGACCCCCGAAACGCTTAGCGCAACTGCGCAGTTCGCTTATGTCCGATCCTGTGCCTGTAGAGGCAGGTTGCGAAACTTGCTAGCGGATTGTTGTGCTCTTGGTGTTTATTGAGTAACAATAACACGGCAATAAACCTTCAAATGTTAACTTCAAGTTACGGTAGCAGGCGTTTTGCCGCATGTGACCAGGGCTCCGACTGAGGGTTTCTTCCACGCGGATCTCTTTTTTTAGTCCACCTGGGTGTGTAGGTTTAATTATAAAAAATAGCGTTAAATCTGTGCTTTTTGAAGTGATAAATTCATCAGCAACTTCAACTGAATTCATCAGCAATATCAATGTGTTCAATAATTTAAAGATAACCTTATATTACAGTGTTTACATGCGTACATCATGTGAGAAAGTACGCAAATTGGATGAAGCAGAACGTGCTTAATCGGTTTCATATTCTCATATAAGATCATTGTCAGGGTTATGTAAAATGGTGTGTTTAAGGGAAGGCAAGCGAAGCATTTGCCTCAGGCAACCCCTTTTCAGGGGACCCTTTAGGTATTTCGTGCGTAAATATTCCTCGTTTTTGGTTCAAAATTCAGTATCCGCTCATATAATATTTTCTGAACCACATCATAATTCAGTACTCTGCCTTCAAAGGGATCTCCAAGAGCAACTGCAATGTGTAAGTAGGTTACTCTACTTTTAAAAGGGTCTTCCAACAGCAACTGTAATGTGCAGGTACTCTGCTTTACAAGGCGCCCAACAGCAACTGCATTGCGCAAGTACTCTGCTTTCAAAAGGACCACAATAGCAACTGTAATGTGAAGTCCTACGCTTTCAAAGAGGCTCACAATAGTAAATGTAATGTGGACATAGGCTCACTACGCTTTCAAGTGGGCCCCCAATAGCAACTGCAATGTGTCAAGTACCTTGCTTTCAAGGGGGCCCAAGAGCAACTGTAATGTATAAGTAGGCTACTTTGCTTTCAAAGGGCCCCCCATCAGCAGTTACAATGTGTAAATGGGCCTACCTTACTTTCAAACGGGCCCAAAGTAACTGTAAGGTATAAGCGCTTTTATTTCAAAGGGCCTTTAACTCCACTAATTTCTTGGGCTTCATATTTCAGTTTGCGGGGTCGAAGCTTTCTTTAGGGCCAAGTGGTGACGGGACAAAATTTTGGGCCCCTGTGACAGCGTGGTCCCCCCCAATCGGGGGTATGGAGTGCGGCTGATACGACTCTGATCTTGGTATAGTGATTGTATGACGTATTACTTTCTGATTCTATTTCTAACTGTCCTTATCGTTTGTGCTTTTTAATAGCTTTTCAGGTGTTTTCGGCAATGATAACTTACGGCCATTAGCTATAGACCTTTTACTTTCCGCCCTGTTTTTTGCAGCTTAGAGGGAAACACTTGTTTTCAAACAGAGGTGCGCACAGTTAATAGGATTGTCAAAGGCTTTTTTCACCACCTAATCTTGCGGTGCATGTAAAAGGATTCCTTGCGTGCCTCACGGAGTGTGCGTGAAAATGCATACTTATTTTGAAACTATTGTGCAGTTCTGTTCCAGCGATACAGTCGAATCCCTCTTTTGCCACACATGCCCATGTGATAACTTTTTTCTTCGCCTTGGAAACTCTATCATGTGCAGTAAATTGTTCGTAAAGGCTGTGTAAGTAACTCACCCGAAAACCTGTTGAAAATCGCAGTACCAAAAGACGAAAAAATGTTGGTGCAATGTTGATTTGATCATGATACTCACGTGTGCATGACAATTCCGCATCTTTTGCAAAATTCATTCCCTAAATTGCTCATTCGCTTCAGAACTATGAAAATTGGGATTGCAATTTGCACAGTACAGTAGTTTTTAAAGTAAAGGTATCAATTTATGAGCCTTGAAAGGCTGTTGGTTTATTATCGCCTATATCCAAAGAATGAGTTGTACTTGGATTGCATAGCCATTAAGCCAATTTAAATAGATTTATTCAAACCTTTGTATTTGTTTGGCGTATCTGCAAAACATGAATCGTTTTCCATTTAAGGCAACGAAAAACTTAACCATTTGGTACTACGACTCGCCGAAAAGTGGATGGACGAAGGCATCAGTGCCTGTTAACACATCAGCTCCATTCAAAGTAAGTCCTTTTGGATACTTTTCAGCAATCGGTGAAATGAGCGGTGTTTTGTCTGTGTGTTATTGCCTTTGGAAACATCATAAAACAGACTCGGCTAGCAAGCTTATAATGATTAGGCTGATATGCTTGAAAACTGGTGAAAACAAGGTGTTTTACTAACTACATATTTCTGCTGTTTTAGTTTTGCTTAAGCTCGCCNTTGCGTTTCAAAGTAACTGCTTCCCTTAGAGTGCTCTTCTGAAACAGCAACGGTAAAGTAGCAGTTCTTGTTTCAATAAACTAGATGGTGTCATGGAAACTCGCTTGAAGGTAGCCCGTAATTGGTGAGGATGTCGAAATAATGAAAGCGTTAATTCGATGTTAAGAAATTTAGTGGAAGCACAACGACATTTCTGAAAAGGTAACGTACCTTTTTATAAAAATGTCTTTTACTCTTTGTAGCTATTCATCGAACAAAATTGTGATTTGTGATCAATAGCCCACAAAATAGAAAGTAAGAAAGCCAACCACCTTTAATTGCATAAAAATAGTATTGCCTTGGATGCGATTTGTAAACATTGTATTTAGCAAGAGTTTTAGGCAAACAGCTCAAAAGTTGATTGTCCTCAAAGTAGAAAATTGTAGACGTGGTAGCTTAAAATCTTACAGATGTTAAAGCATTTGAAACATTATTTTTGATTTTTCGTATTTGGAATCCTGGCACTATTTGAAACAGTCTAACGCTTGCTGGGTTGGGATTCATTTCTTCAAACTACAAAGACGAAATGTATTTGTACAAAACTGCACGCGGCATCCGTGGATTTTTGTTTCTTTCTAAATTTGTCCGCATGTTACCTACCAGTATTTATATTAGATAGTTTGAGAACTTGAAAGTTCAGATGATTAAATTTCGTTTCACTTCTACAGACACTAACAAAGGACCGTTTTTTTGTTTTTTTTTTGTCGGTTTTGGCCTGGTTTTGTTGCAAGTCCAATTTTTTTCCAAAACGTCACGATGTTCGCAATCTGCGTTGTCGCAAAACGACAAAAATCCCTCAGCAACTTTTGTGAGCTTTGCTGCAATGAAATGTAAAAAAGAGACAATGAAATTAGGTTTTTAAAGCCACTTCCAAACGAATTATTTCGGCCTGCCACCAAGTGCAAGAACCTGTTTCAAGTAAACTCCAGCGCGTGTAGTCGAAAGTCGGAACTGTACCCTACTCGGCCGGGACATTTTTCAAAGCACGAGGCCAAGACTTCATCGAAAAGACCGGGCTCTACACAAAGCCCGTTAAGTCAAGCTTGTGATGGCATGCTGCCACGCAGTTGTTTCCGGGGGTCTGACCTTGTGGTCTGCAACTTTCAACAATATTTGCCTTGAGATTTCGACTTGCGATTTGACCAAATTATTCACAACTGTTTGTAGTAAAGATCTCTTTGTCTTAAACGAGAAACCAATAAGGGTGACACTAATCTGATCTTATGCATGCAAGAGCCCGTCGGCCGCCCGATTTCTACTGTTGTTTTACCCAAAAACTTTTATTACTCCTAGTACATACGGATTTATGACTAAACCTCAGCGTGATAGGATTTCGGTGACTAAAACAGACTAAAAAGCTGCGCCAAATGTCCCCGCTGTTGTGATTGCTGCATAATGGAAACGTGTTTTAAGCAAAATATTTTTATTTTGTCAGTTAATTTTTTACTTCTCTTTTTTGGTTTGCGATGTAGCAGGTGCCCTCCGTCTTTGCGCACTCAGGAACTTGAATTTAATCTTTCGTAATATTTCACTACGTTGCATCTAGCTTATTTTTTCATTCCCGAGATAGATCACCTAAAAATTTTGTTTCTTGTGTGTAATAGTTATTTTTGCGTAGATCTCTTGTTTATTGAAGAGTACCTGACACAGATCTTGAAAAAATAATTTAACTTTTGAAAATTGAACACAACTGAAGAATGACTGCTTTTTGAGGTCGTGCCGGTAAGGAGCAAAATAGCAGAAAAAGGAAAATAACATAATGTAAAGACCAACAGACATGCGATAACAAAATTTTAACTATGGACAGAAACAAAGTTATTCAAGTAGTAATAGCAAAAGTTTCGAAACGTGTGCAATAAAATTCAGGTAATTCTTTCAATGATCGCTACTAAAAATGCATCCTTTAATTAAGCTCGTGATGCAAGTGGTGGTTGACCAAGCTGATGGTTACATAGCCATAGACGACATTTCATGGAGCGATAATTTGTGCAGTCTTCAACCCCCTGACGCTGTTTACGTTCCTCCACCACCAAGTAAGTTCTTGCAAGTTTTGTGTTTTGCATGTTTACGAGAGCGCAAATGGCTAGACTGTTAATTTTTTATTTAAAATGCTTTTTGTAAAAAAAAACTTATGCATGTATGTTACCTTCTAGTTTGATTAATGATGCACAGTTTGCTCCCAGACTGTCATATTAATTATGGTTACTTGTGCGCAATGAACCGGGCTAGACAACCGTTGATTTAACCCAGCTTGAGTAAACCTCTAGCAAATAACCTAATACTGTACGTTTCTATCTTACACCTTTTCACAATCAGGTGTTGAATTCAATTGCACTTTCAATGAGGATACCTGCTCTTGGCGCAATGATCCCAACGGAGATATAACTTGGACAAGGTACAAAGGAACCACATCTTCCGCCTCAACTGGACCCAGCGATGACGTTACGGGAGGGGGATACTATATGTACATCGAAAGTTCGCTTCCCAGTGAAATGGGCGACAAGGGGCGTCTTATGAGCCCGGTGATGAACGTCACAGGTATTTACCAAACACGTACCATTCGTAGCTGTAGGTTCGAGCACGCTTTTCTTCAAATAAACTTATTCAACTTCGAATGTCTGTAACATTATTATGGCTTTTGCTGATTCAGGGGAGAACTGCCTGTCGTTCTACTACCACATGTTTGGAGGCTCGATGGGCACCTTGAATCTGTACATAGTTGATCCCTCGGAACAGTTGATGGATCCATATTGGACGAGGAACGTGGCAGCTGATGACTTGTGGTTAAGAGCCCTTATTCCTTTTACGCGTGAAGGAGAGTTTCAGGTAAACCTGCATTCACAACTTAGTCGATCCTGAATTTCTACAGGTGTTTTCAATATTGAATTTATTTGCATCAGTGAAATTTCGAAAACAGTGCTGTATAGATCGTCAAAGAGATGCATTTAAAGACTAGCGCTCGGCCCGAGTTCCTTTTTGACGTGAACAACGTTTAAGCAGTACTCCTTTGCTCAATGTTTGTTTTCAGGTCGTGTTCGAGGGAATAGTTGGATACAGCTACGAAAGTGACATGGCAGTTGACGAAGTGTTTCTCCTGAGTGGCCACTGCCCTATATCACAAAAAGACATCTACGTGTGTACATCAGACGAATCGGATTGTGGCTACACGAACGATAATCTAAGCGAATACGATTGGAAGCAAGAATCGGGGGGTAGCAAGCCAACTACCACAGGGCCAGAAACAGACCACACTCTCGGCTCAAAAGCAGGTTAGCCATTGATTTCTTAGAATCCGTTTGGCGTTTTTCCTGGCTTGATTTCTTCAAATTCAGGTCGGGGACTTTTCACGGGGGTAAATTGAAGCGAATGTTAACTTTTAAAGTATGGATGCCGACTTTTTGTAATAATTCGTCTCTGTTATGCTTTCCGTCTATACAAGTTTGTGTGACTCTACTACAAACCACTTACTGTTGATTCTTTTGGTGACGAGGACCGCTATCCTAGCCGTTCGCTGAACCTATCAGTTGGTACGCGAGTCTTGAGAGCATGACGTGATATTGAAATCCTCTTCATATGATTAGGTTTGACTTTTAAACAGCCATTGCTCCTGACTTTCTATTTATTTAGGGGTATATTGGGTTGCACTTGGAGCAAGCGGTCAAACCAATGGAGACGTTGCCAGGCTTCTAACTCCTTTCTACGGTGTGGACGGCACTGATGTGTGCGTGGATTTCTTTTACTATATGTTTGGTGCCAACATGGGAGAGTTCAATGTAAATCTTTATGACGGAAAAGGAAATAAGATAAAAAATATTTGGAGTATGAATTCTGACCAAGGTACTAATAAGTTTTAGATTTCGCTGCAGTTTTATGCACCATTGATTTGGTACAAAAAATGAATGTCATGGCTGTCAAAATTTTGGGTTTTTGAATTTTGTTTGTGATGCTGCACGTTCAGGTTGAACTTGTTGCGACTCCTGACTAACTCTAAAGCACTGAGCATCACGCGTTGCTTGCAGGCCACACGTAGCTTACGGATGGTGTTTCACACCTATAGCTTGCTGCCTGCTTCACTGAGATTTCAAATGCGCTGCAAGTCCGTTCTTTGCGTTTGGGGAATCTTTTAATATGAAGTTGTAGCGTTTAATATCGTACTTTGCTGCTGATTTTTATGCTTGGTATTCGAACAAGCCTCGGTTCTACAGTTGAAACATTTGAATGTTTGCTTGATGTGCACCTCGCAAAATGTGACTTGTTCACTTCAGGGAAAATATGGCTGCCGGGACAAGCAGGATTCCAAAAAACTGAAGGTGAAAAGTTCCAACTCGGTTTTGAAGCTATTCGCGGTGACGGTGTTTTGTCAGACATTGCCATCGATGGCATTGTGGTGTACAAAGGAGCTTGCTCCAACCAAGGGTTGTGCACGTTCGACTATGGACCTTGCACATGGGTCCAGATGACCGCCCCCGACGATGAAGGCGACTGGATTCTTCATAAGGTTATTGGCCCGTTTGTTGTCCCTAGCTTGCTGGGCTATTTGGCGTCAAACCTGAATTTGCTTTTGTTGTGATGACGCAGATTGTGCGACATCAAGTCCATCTGCCCTGTATTTCATGTTGCATGAGTCTAAGTGTAGTGGCGTTCTACGACAGTTGTTCTTTTCAGCTCAATCTCCGCCACAAACGCAATCTTAGCTGGGGCTGCAAGGGTTCACACCCAGCAATGGACGTGATTTTTGATGGGTCAGGTTAAATTTAATGGGTATAGTTAAAACTAACCAAAAGTATTCTGAAGTTTTGTTCATGCTACTTGAAATGCACTGTAACAAAATTTTTCGAATGTGTTGTTTTTCGTTATTGCTGGAGGTTGTGAACTTCTGGTCCACACGACGATATCAGTTAGAACAGGGGTTCCCAACCTGGGGTACATGTACCCCTGGGGGTACATTTGCCTATCCGAAGGGGTACATTTAAGGTTAGCAATAGAAGGTAAAAATATATTTAC
>JGI24158J21664_10011307_pt1 | contig 11873 bp, 5 predicted proteins | sample Ectturendosymbi3_FD_21664 | JGI IMG/M metagenome (IMG submission 21664)
TCGCTAACGATTGGCTTACTGCATGCGATGGCTTTCATGATGCTTCTGCTTGTTGGCTGAGTCATATGAAACAATAAACCATTGACCATTGACCATCAAACTTCGACACCGAGACTTTGTCATAAACACTGAGACCGAGACCTGAAGTTCGAGACCGAGACTCGATAGTACGAGACCTCACATTTCTCTACTGGTAAAGCTAACTCCTTGAATAATGTTGCAACAAAATATCTGGCACATTGCCAAATACCAAGTTAATAAAAATCATCCGAAATTTGTGCAAACGGCCACAAGGCGGCTTTACACAGGCTCCGTTGGCCGTTTCCGGCAGAGATAAGCTGACTGTGAAATTTTTCAGTCCAAGTCCAGTCCTGATCTGATAAAATTGAATCCGATCCAGTCCTGATCCGCCAAATTTTTGAAAATCATTGGTCCGATCCAGTCCTGATCTGCCAATGTAAAATCATGTGTTTTTATCTTGCCTTATGGGGCAAAATAACTACTGGAGCTGTTTTGCATTCAGCCAAATATGATTGATTGAAGCCAAAATAGTTCCTGCAGTACTTTTGCCTCATGAGACAAAATAGACACAGCCGTTTGGCATTTCCAAAATTTAACAAGGAAGTGTTTCTTTGGCATTGTAGGGAAAAGCACTGTTGGAGTTATTTTGCCATTAGGAGAATCCGATTGCTTGGGTTGGTCAAGTGACAAGGACGATACACTTAGATTAGCGTATGGTCCTTGTTACATGACCTAAACCCTAAACCCAGAAGCTGAAACCAAAACTTAAACCTAAACCCAAAATTCAAACCTAAACCCAAAGCCTAAACCTAAAAGTTGAACCTAAAACCTGAACCCGAAACCTAATCCGTAAACCTAACCAGTGGTTCTTAACCTGGTGTAAATTTACTCCTGGGGGTGAATTTCATCTTCCAATAGAGTAAACTTATTGAACCATAAATTGCAGCCAAGGTAAATATTGATAAATCATTCTAAACTGTAAGACTTCATTAATTTCATATTTCAATAAATGAGCACCATTGAGTGCATTGAAGGTAAATCTGGTAAATTTGTTTGATAAAAGGGTAAGATATGTAAAAAAGGTTAAAAACCACTGTCCTAAACCGAAACTTAAACAAATACCTTAAACTTTTTGAAAAAGTATATTAAAAGCCCTTCTATCAAAAGTGTAACCTCTACAAGCTAAGCCAAAGAAAATGGTGAGAGCAGAACCAGCGAACAATCGCACAGCAGGCATAGACACTAACCACTCAACTATGTTCAAGTTGATACTACACTCAACCTTATATATGAATAAAGGTGTTTGAATTGCAAAATAATCCCAATAAGGCAAAATGTACACTACCATTTAGCAAACCTGTGAATTCGGATCACAATTAAAATTTTTGATATTTGCAGAATAATCACATTAACACAACAAAAAAATTGCAGTCCGATCCAGTCCTGATCCGGCCAAAATTGGCTTCAGTCCTGATCCGGCCCGATCCAGTCCTGATCCGTGCTCATCTCTGGTATCCGGGTGAATTTTCTCAGTTTCGGCCGGCTTCCGGCTTACTTAAAATTGTTTTAAGGAAGGCGGATTGCCGTGGTTGTCGGTGATGCTGTTCTTGCTGCGTGTGGGAAGCAGAGGTGTGCATGGACTGGATTTCGGATTTTTGGACCCGGACTCCGGCTGCGTCCGGCAGGATCCGGATTCAGGTTTTATTAACAAGGACTGGTTCCGGACTGGATTAGGATTTTGTAATTTGTTGATGAAGAATGGTTTGTGAGACTGAGCTGTGCCTGTAATTGCTAATTACATATGACCTGCTAAGGTTACTGTACTTTAGCAAGTCTTCCAGAATGTTCCATCCCAGAACATCTTCCAGAATGTTCCAATGACAGTAAAGTACACTACGCAGTTGAAACGCATGAGTGATTTACACGCAGGTTATTTTCATGGCTGAGTGATATGGCAGTGTAATGACAGATTAAACTATGCTGTTTTCGAACTTCGCTGATCAATCACCAAGGTGAAGTTGGCAGAGATGAGTAGACTGTGAAATTTTTCAGTCCGAGTCCAGTCCTGATCCCATGAAATTTAATCCTATCAAAAGTGTAACCTCTGCAAGCTAAGGCAAAGGAAATGGTGAGAGCAGAACCAACGAACAATCGCACAGTAGACATAGACATTAACCACTCAACTATCTTCACGTTGCTAATAGAACTCAACGTTATATGTGAACAAAGGTGGATACAGTTTGAATTGCAAAATAGTCCCAGCAGAGTTTTTGCATTTGATGGCAAAATATACATTACCATTTAGCAAACCTGTGAAATCGGATCACAACTAAAATTTTTGATAATTTCAGAATAATCACAATTAAACAACAAAAATTTTCTCAGTCCGATCCAGTCCTAATCCGCCATTTTCAAAAAAATTGCAGTCCGATCCAGTCCTGATCCGGCTAAAATTGGCTTCAGTCCTGATCCAGTCTGATCCAGTCCTGATCCGTGCTCATCTCTGGAAGTTAGCAGTAGAGTTGGCACGGGCCGCTAATGGTCCGAATTTTGGGCGGGCCGCTGAGGTTGAACGAGCGGGCCGCTAACGATATTTTTAGCGGTTGGACTTCACCGAGCCGCTACGGGCCGCCCGTTGATGTTGAAAAAAACTTTAACATTTTTTTGAGTCTAAAGAACCATTCGGTGGCAATAAAAGTGACTGAAACCACTTGCCATTGCTTTGCCGTTGCTGCATTTTAAGTAAAATTTGCTTTTCCCATATGGGAGCACTCCGTCAGGTGCGACTGGCAGGTACACTTTAAGAAACTTTTCGTGCATGGTGATAACTTCTTGCATGAGCGTGGCGGTCAGCGGTTTTGGTGCTGAGTTGCTTCTTGGATGAAACGTGTTGTGCAACATTTTGATGGAGTGCTATAGGTGTCTTTGATATATGCACCAAATCACAATCGCTTTGTTTGTAAGTAAGGTTGCGGGGTTTTACGTTTAGAGTTTTAGGTTTAGGGATTTAGGTTTAGGCTAAAGGTTGAAGGTTTTATCATGAGGGTTCAGGTTTAGGCTTGTAGGATGAGAATTTTAGGTTGAGAGCAGAACGGCCTCCAGAAAGTATTCAATAGGAGAGCTTTACTTTTGTGCGGGGGTCTTGACAGCTACTGACAAAATAACTTCAAAACTGTTTTTGTCTCATGAGGCACAATAGAGGGTGCTTATCAAATATACTGTATACCTTAAATGGGTTCTACTGTACTTTAAATTATGAAGTGGAAACCATTGAAACACTAGTTAGCAGTTCAAGCTTCAATATAGATGACAAGTATTTGAGATGAGTGTTAATTTGCAATTTTTACAAAAGACTCATTTTAAATCTCCAAAGTCAGGAGCTGATCACCTGTTCACAAATATTGAATCGTACTTTAACCAACATGTGCTCAGATAAAACTCTGAACTATGACTATATCAAACTCAACCAATAACATGAATGTGCAAGCAAATCATGCAAAAAATATTAACAACATGTACATATACATTACGCATAACTTAGGCTACAACCCTTACAAATTTATAATCATAGGCAACAGCGATGCAAAACAATATACAGGTTATCTTCAAAGCTGCAACTATCAGGGCAAACATCCAACTTTGTTCAGGATGGCTCCAATATGTGGGCAGAATTTGGCCTATGCAAGCATTGGCTAGACTAGAAATCTGCACAAGTGACAATGCGATTAAACATTGTATTTTGTACTACTGCACATTACTTCCAGCATCATGGTCAAATCCTGTCACTAGTCCTGCAGTACAGTCAACAGTGTATAAAAAAATCTTAAAAATTTCGATTGGCTCCTGCACAGACCTTAGCGTTGACTCCGGCTCCGGCTCAAACCTAAAATATTGACTCCGGCTCCTGCTCCAGCCTAAAATGCAAACTCCGGCCGGAGTCCACTCCGGCTTCGTGATCATCTCTGGCTCTGACGTAGCACCATAGGTGTACGGGAGTGCATATTTTTGAGGATGCAAAATATTTTTGCTCAAATTTGGTCTTGTTTTTCCCAAATAACGTGTAAACAGCAAGTCTTTATGCNAAGAATAAAATCTACCATTTTAAACAAATGTTGCAGCCACAATGCTGCGTCGCCGTGAGCCACCTGAATGGAGAGCCGAACGAATGCAATAGAGTTTCCCCACTCGACTATGAAGACTCTACTATTGCTGCTACGAATTCAACGTTATATGTGGCGAATCACCACGCCAAACAAATCAAGATGTCTGCATGCCTAATTACCAATTATCGGGGTTCAAAGCCGTACGGCCTCAACTAGCGATAAATCTGCATTGACATATGTGAACAATGGTAATATCTATTGTGTTGCAAAATGTTAGCTGATTACAATAAAATCCCCCAAAAAGTTGCTGATCATGTCACCACGCATGAAAGGTGTTGTTCAGCATCTTCATTTTCAAGTTTTTATAGCCTATACGTTCTAAACTTATTCTTCCAGCATTATCATCCTAATAGCTGAGATCTGTTCTTCTCTAGCATGGATGTGTGCAGTTGTGTTGGCCACAATCGCGATCAATCTGGAAAAGGAGTAAAATATCAGGTTACGATATAAACCTATTACATTGCCGCAAATACGTCAAGTCTCAAGTAAGGAGAGGGAAAGGAGACAATTTAATACATAGCATATAGCTTAGCTTTCCACAGTAGGCAATCTTCACTGCAATGTGTTGTAATTAAAATACTACAACTTAGCTTCTAAAGCCACATTATGAAAAGCAAAAATTCACTCCAGTTTAGACAGCTAAATGTGCACTGAACACGGCATGCTAAAAAATGACAATATGGGACAGATACATGCAAACACTGCAGCCTATGTGATCAACTACCAAGGAATGTGTACAAATGCACATTTCAAATGACAAATGACTTGTAACTTCAACAAGAATATTTTATAAAAATAGCAGTGCTTCACTGGACTGCGTTAGCATAAGTGAATTATGCAGTGCAACAAGCAGTACAGTTGCTACTGTTCATAAAAACGTCACGTCACAGCATTAAATTGAATCATTAAATTTGGCAGGATGAAACATATGAAATTGACTGCATGAAAAAAACAGAAAATATCAAAACCTAAACCAGGGTTTCTCAGCCAGAGTCCTCACCCCTCCCTGGGGGCCAGGGAGCGGTTCTCTGGGAGCCACAAGCAGAGGCCTTTTCTATATAGCTCTGCCATGATATCGCAAAATACTATTGATAAGCAGGGGGCACAAGTGTTGAGATTCTCTGGAAGTTGCCTACAAACCATGAAAGGTTGAGAACCACTGACCTAAACAGTACAAAATCACAGCTACATTACTACCAAGCAACATACAGTACTACAGCAGCAGTTACGCAATTTATTCTGTTCATGGATACATCGTGGAAACAGTTTCACAATTGCAAATCTCATAACGTCAAGCAAGTTTGAAACACGAAAACTTCACAGTATCATATCACAGCTACACCACATTACTACCACAAAACATTTTGCAGCTATAGCTACATTTTAGTTGTACACTTTACAGCATCAACAATCTGAGGTTTACAAAAATTAGGGTTAGTTGGAATGGTGAGCTTCCACTACATGTTCCTAATTTTGAAATGTTTCTAACTCTACCCAAATTTGAATGCAGTTGTTTCAGTTGGCCCAAATTTGATTTGCGCTGTTGTAATTTGCCCAAATATTTATAATATATGCAAATCTTAATGAAACTCTTCCAATTTCCCCAGATGTTTCAATTGTGCCCAAGTTTGAATGAAGCTGTTTCAATTACCCAAATATGATCAATGCTGTTGGAACTCGGAATCTGCTCAAATGTTTCTAATTGTGTGCAAATGTAAAAGATGCATTTGTATATTGCCCAAATTGGATTGGAGCTGTTTGAAGTTTCCCAAAATTGAATAAAGCTGTTTGAAGTTCCCCCAAAATGAATGAAGCTGTTTGAAAATATCCAAAATTGAATGAAGATGTTCCAGTTGGTCCAAATTTCTATGGAGCTATTGCCGTTTGGTCTGAGTTGATTTCGTCTGTTGGAATTCACCCAAATTTTTCCAATTTATGGAAACATTTCTAACTTCACCCAAAGTTGAATGAAGTTGTCCCAATTTGCTCAAATTTCATTGAGATTGTCAAAATTAACCCAAATGATTCTGATTTTATTCAAATTTGAATGACGCTTTATAGTTCACCCAGACATTTCTACGTAAATCTACCAAAGTTTCAATGCAGCCATTCTGTATAGCCCAGGTTTGAATAAGACTGTTTGAAGTTATCCACAAGTAAATACAGCTGTTGCAAATTGCCGAAAATTGATTTGTCTCATGGACTTCCCAAATGATTCCAGTATATCTAAATGTTTATATTTTCACACAAATTTGAGTGAAGCTTTTCTCATTTGTCCAGATTTAATTAAAGCTGTTGAATCATACCCAAATGCTCATGATTTACCCAAATGTTTCTAATTTTTCCCAAAACTTGAATGAAGTCTTTTTTAGTTGGCCCAAATTTCATGAAGGGTGTTGTCATTACCACATGATTCCTGTTCACTCAAGGGCAATGTCTAGTTTGTCATCAGGGGTAAAAAAGAACGGCAAAATAGTCTCAAATTATTTGCCTTACTTGGGAAAATAGACACTACCTCACTTACATGTGAATGTAGCTGTATACTTTGCCCAAATGTTTAAAATTTTTACCCGAATAATGGCCAATTTTTCAGCATTGGGGATGCGACCGCATCCCCTGCATCTCCATGCCGTACGCTTATGCATAGCACAGTGTGTTCCACTCCCCTGTTTTAATGCGTTGCCAGATATTTTCGCAGTTGTGAACTGCTCTGGCTTAGTGTTGAATGCTATGTTTTGCTCCGGTCTCCTAGCTTGGAAAGCTGATTAATTAATGTGCATTACAGTGACAACACTGTAAGATACAGTAACGAGTGCGTGTAGAATAATATATGCATGCTGTGTCAACAAACTTCGCCAAACCAACGCTAAACGTTAAAATGACGTCATATTGTGACATCACAAACAACGTATATCCAGTTACATTGACTACCATACGCCACTCCATTGCTCAATACTAGAATTTGTTAGGGGGGCATACAATTAAGTAGTCGTCCAGGGCATCACCAGACCTCTTCACGCCACTGACCATACCTCATTAAAAAAAACGTCCTTAAAAAAATTTCAAGTGATCTGGCAACCCTACGTAGGCTGAAAAAGAAACCATTGCGATGCAAAACAATTATCAAAAATTAAAGCAATCCGCTCAGAGTATTTAGCCCAGAAACATGAAAAAAGCGAGTTTTCAAACAAAATTCAAACCGCTTTCCGGAACACGTATGTACACATATTTTATATCACTGTCTTTGTAATTTCATGCAGATTCCATTTCTGTCAAAAGTTTGAAATACACTATTCGGAATTTTGAGATTTCGAACAAAATGTTAATTAGGGTTTTTACATAAAGTTAACGTCTGAGACAGACAGATATCAGCTGACAACCTGTTGTTCCTCCTAATTGTAGACAACTTTCCGGAACACATACAAACACATATTTTGAAACACAGTCTTTGTAATTTAATGCAGATTCCATTTCTGTCAAAATTTTTAACTACACTATTCGGAATCTTGAGATTTCGAACAAATGGTTAAGTATAGTTTTACGCACAGATAGCGTCTGAGACAGAGAAATGTTAGCTGACAATGTGTTGTTCATCCTATATTTAAACAACTTTCCGGAACACGTACCAAGACATATTTCATATCAAAGTCTTTGTAATTTAATGCAGATTCCATTTCTATCAAAATTATGAACTACACTTTTGGGAATCTTGAGATTTCGAACAAAATGTTAAGTAGGGTTTTTACATAAAGTTTTGTTCAAGGAATACATTTACAAGAAATACAAGTTCAAGGAATACATTTATATATTTCTTGAAGAAATGCACACACATTAAAAATGTTTGCAGCGTTGAGATCAGTGGTTCCCAACCTTTTTAGTGTCATGGACCCTTTTGACAATTTGACTGAAAGCTGTAGACCACCTTAGTGAAACCAGTTAAGCCCTGCTCAGAGACATGTGGCTTAATCGGACAAAAGAAGTTTTTAACTTAAGTTTATCATTGCTTAGAATGAACGTTTGTAGCTAATTCCTCGCTTAAAGTCAAAATATTTGGCACCTCCTAAAAATTTGGGCTGGCTGCGTCACTGGCTTTGCTTTCTTCACTTGGCAATGATTCAAACTTGAACGTACCTGTATTCGGGTAACTAGTCTCCAAAAAAGCGACGGAAATGAATCTATCCGCAATTTTTTTATAAGAAATCGATTTCATGTAAATATAGCATTACACATAGCCTGCTCATTCCTGAAAACTGCAAGCAATGCTTACGGGTGAAAAATTGAAAGGCTGAAACAAGAGCAGAGAATGCAAACAAATTCAAAAATAAAAGTAAAATCAATAAATTCATACATAAGCTGCAGCCATTACAACAGGGGAAAATACCTCGTTTCAGAATGATTGTTTTCACTGAAACTGTAAAACTGTTTGACGTCGCCAGTCGAGCAACGCAACAAACCCACATTGAAACTAGCCGCTACGACTCAAAACAGCGTTGGTAAAATGTGCAAGCAGGATTACTTTTGTTGGATTGGTAGCCGGAAAATACTGTATGTTTACTGTTTGGCCAAAATATTGTTGATGGCATATCTTACAACGTTACAAGTTGCCTCATAAGCAACATATTTTGCACATGTCAAGTTTTGCTTCAGCAGACGGTCTTGCGTTTTGTCATTATTTGTGAAACACACGTGACCACTGATTTTCTGTTTGCCATTGTAACCACAAAGTACACAGTGCTTGCAAGGCCTTCACACACCTTCCAGTTGCTTTTTAGTCTTGCTTAAAGCAAGGTGCCTGTAGTTTCTTAGGTTTTATATAATTGTGGCAGGTCTTTTGTCGGTAGGTACTGCCTTCGTATTTAAGCTTTTTTTTTCTCTCTGATGGAGTTAGCAGGTGGGTGAAAGAAAAAGCCCGGCATGATAGCAATAACATCAAATTGAAAAAACGACTACGCCCCCTAAAATGTGACAAGAAAGAGAACCCACAGGTTTGGGGCTGCAGGATAGTGTAAGATGTGCTCTCTCACAAACTTATCCTTATATAGATAAGCTACTGAAAAACAAATGGTATCAAACTTACCACTGAATTTAATCTAATGAAAACTTGTGTACCTTTGTTTACAGCGCATAAACATGTTAGTTCACATAGGCAAGATATTGTGTCGCCCTATGGCCTGGATTCTAATTCTAAAGTTGCTCTCATGTTTATCTTGTGCAAGCTAGACCACCACGGCGCATAATTCGACATTTCGCTTTTTTGCTTATGCATATAAAGGTCATGGACCCCCAACGATTCTTCTGTGGACCCATGGCTGTTGCCAGCAGGGGGGCCAGTGGTGCTCAGCCTCCATTTAAATTTTGTGCTCTTCCATTTTATGTTTGGCCCTCCGAACTACCACGAAGCTCAGCTGTAGAATTGCTATGCGCAGTTGTAGATAGTCAATAAGCAATGGCTTGTTGAATGACTCTAGTTTGCGACATTGCGTTCGTTTTTCAAGTAAACAATGCAAAATTCCACTGTTTTAGTCGCCGAAATTGCCAATATAAGGGTCTTGAATACTTTATGTAAACAAAATTTTCGCTTATGGTAAACCAAGAGCGCATCTTGTTTTTATTTCATGACGGACAGTAAAGTTGTACGAAACACAGAGTACTGTGAAATTAGTTTTAGAGTAGTCACACGTAGGTTGTGTACACTCAGTGCCGGATTTACCAACAGGCTATATAGGCTTAAGCCTAGGGCCTCAAGATCCAAGGGGCCCTCCAGCAAACTGTGGTACGCATGGAGTCAATTGTCGTTACTGTGTATGACCAGTTCAATAAATAAACATTCGTCAACAATTTATTTTTTTGATTTTTATTCATTTAATCAAATTTTGTGTCGATAACACCAGGGCCTACCAACGAGTTTTCATGAATCTCAATGTGATCGTTGGTAAAGCTGCATGTCGACTATAGTGTCGCCATACTCAAAGCACTTTGACTGCGTCCTGCGTTTGGTGAATCGTGCCGATTGTTACATGTGAATTAGGCGAAAGATTCGATACGTACCTGATCAAAGCTTAAAGTATATAGTGTGGTCAAGAGATATACGAAGATTTTTACTTAAGAAGATATACTTATAGAGATGATCTACACCCCTTTTTGTATTCTAAAATCTTTTACAAGGTTCTTGCGCCAGGATTGTATCATCCGGCGAATTCCACTTCGTGTCGACTATATAAACAAGCCGTTTTGGGCCTACATCAGCATTCGAAATTTCGTCATTGACTGCGGCAATTAATGGTGAGACATACTACTGCTATCGACCATGATTGACGAAGAAATTTTTCAAGGTGAAACGATCCTAGCCCTTCAGGGTCGCTACCTGGATCCCATTTCTGCCTTGAAACAGGCTAAAGATATTTTCAAGTACAGCGGGGCAATACCTCCATCAGACCTCGCTTTGTTTCGTTTAGTGTGGTTCACGGGAAGAAGACGTCAATACCACAATTGGACCTACATCCGCTTCAGCTTTCCAGTTCCCGAACAACTTCGTACCCATAACTTTTGGGATCTACCTCGGTTTATAAAGGACCTTCGGGGAGGCAGTTTATTGAAACAGAGCCTACTGCCATCAGACTTCGGAGCAAATGAAGTCTTCTGTTGTTTATGTTCATTTTCATATTTTACTTAATTTTTTCTGCCTTTAGTTAATTTTGTTGGTTCTCTCCTAACTTCGCCTTCATTCAAATATTATTTTTCTGAAATTCATGTCGTTTTGAAACTTGAAGTAATAGTATTGTAGTTTTGAGTTCAGGGATTTTACTAATATTCAGAACCGACAGGTGTCATTTCTCCCGCATCGATGATGACGTATTAAACTAAAATTCAACCTGAAAAGAGACTAAGGGTGGCTTGGGGCAAATAGAGGCTTATGTTCTCCCAAATTTCTCACAATTAAAAATACCTCCTGAAAGGATCCAATTTCAAAATCAATTTCGCGGTGCAAGGCTGGCTATTTCTTGGTGCAAGCCTAGATCGCCTTGTTATCTTATATTTTTTTTATCTAAATGTCAAACTGCAAACCTTGCGGTAGGAAACCTTAATGCAAGTCGATTTGGGCTAGTACTTATGTTCAAGGGCGATTTGTTGACCTTCTTAAGATGTAACGTTCGGTCAGCAATATTGCCGGACTTCCGGTCTCCTACCAAACTTGGTTAGCTACCTTAATCCAACCGATATGTCTACGGCTTTAAGGTTTCAAAATAAAAATAAATCTTCTTCGATAATTTTATTAGTAAGGGTTCAACTGTTAGTGCCTTATGTGTACCCTTTAATCATCTTATTGCTATTCAGCTTACAGCTGGATGTCTAAACAGACTGAGTCAAAACCACAAGATTTCGTAATTTTTTGGTACACGAGTATATTTTCAAATCACATTGCATCAACAACTGCATAATTACGTCACGAAAACGAAAAAGAATCGAAAACTCACAATGATCAGTGCTGCATCATCTATCGACATGACATGTATCTATGCATTCGATTTCAAAATCACATGCACGTTTGCCAAAATGACGTCCGATTTCCAATACTTCTTACCATGATACTGTTGAGTAGCAATAGAGATCACGCGCCGCGATCACTCTACTGCTATTAGGGTGCGTTGTCCTTATATACTTTCCAGAGATCCTTATCTCTCATTTGTG
>JGI24158J21664_10011311_pt1 | contig 11871 bp, 9 predicted proteins | sample Ectturendosymbi3_FD_21664 | JGI IMG/M metagenome (IMG submission 21664)
GGTATGTAGATTGCAAATACAGTATTAGCAAGTAGGCTATAGTGTGAGGTGTTAAATTTAGACTACTCAAGTTGCATTGCCTGAACCACTTTCGGAGATAGTGCAAGTTGCCGTACGTAGCTTACAGCCTAACGCTTTTTGGTTGATTTTGAAACGGTGGTTTTCAGAATGTACCGTACGTTTTTTGTATTTTTAAAATGTAGAATACAGGGTGGGCCACAAGTAGACGTGCTCTTGATTGCTTTTTTATACTTATGGCTGAAAGTTTGGGAGGGTATTGACAAATACTGGATCGTTCTGGTAAGAAAATTATTCTTCTTTCACCACTGACTGCGACCCTCAGGTGTTGGAATCTTCCATAGGTCGGACAGCTGCTTGTTGACGAACCTGGTGGACTCGCGGCCGCCCGTCTTGTGTGCCCCGTTCTTCACGAGTTGCGAGGCACTGGAATTTCAAGAGACGGCACAGGCGAGAGGAGCGTCTAGACCTGCCAGTAAGTTTATTGATCGTTCTCCACATCTTGGGGCTAGAGTGCAAGAAGTTGACAGAGTTGACAGCTTCCTACCATCGCTCCTGCGTCTGTTGCAGTTGAGATAGTAGGGACGAAGCGGCTCTGTCAGAGTCAGTCCCCACTGGGAGCGATAGAGGGTTTCGCACTCTTTGTCCCAGCATGACACATAGTTCTTCCGGCGGCCACGTGAGATACATTGTTTAACCGCAGATAGCAGGCTCTTGCAAAAACCCTGGTATGCCCTCTCAATATTTGGTGTGTCCGGAGGTGGCAATCTCTTGATGGATTCACCTGTGAGGAGGCAAAAGCGCTTTCAATTGGCCTTGCGAAAGTTCCAACACTTCACCGGATTGCTGTGGGCCGTAACCTTGAATCTTGATGGCGTTATGAGGGAGCGCTGATGTTTTGACCGCGGGAACTTTCCAAGAACACGTCTGTCCGGCAGTCGGCTGTCCTGGCCGAAACTCGCGAAGGCCAAGTCTGGATTGGTGCCGACGTTCCAACGGCGAGAGAAGAAATTGGCTGTTTCCTTTGGGTTATACAACAGTCCAAGGTTGTTGGATGTTGCCCAGGAGTCCAGGCTCTCACCGTCAGGGGATGTTGTAACCCCAGTTGACATGCTGGCAGTTGAAGTCGCCAACATAGAGACTGGGGTGTGGAAACGTCGGGAGGGTCTTTGGGGTGAGACGCGAACGTCGAGGTTTGTAGACGTTAATGATCTTGTATCCTGCGACGTCTACGCACAACCACTCAGCCTCTGATTGTTCTGGAGACTGATCGACCAGTGACCATTCCAACCGCTCGTGGACACACGTGGCAAGGCCGTGATTCCTGCTCAGGATTGACCCAGCTAGTGAGAAGTTGGGAATCACTAGCTTGTCTGCAGTTGTGCGGTGGGTCTCCTGTAGGACGATGATGAAAGCCTTGTTCTTATAGGCTAGCTGCTCAATGACAGAGATCTTGTTTTCAATGAGCCCCTCGGTGTTCAGCTGGAGTATGTTGGGTCGTGGGTCGTCTTCGGCAGCATTTCTGCTGCCGCGCCCTGAGAAGGACGTTGTTTGACCCATCCCACGCTGAACACATCTAGCGCGTGTAGCAGTGGTTGCTCTCATGATGAAAGATTTAGTAAGCATTTCAGGAAATGCTGCAACAGGGAGGGCCACGTGAAGGCATCTGTCCTCCTCCTCGTACGCGGTGTATTCAACCAACAGGATTGTATTCGCGAAGTATCGCAGCCAGTGGCGGATTAAGGTTGTAAAAGGCTCCTTGCTGAAAGTTCGAAAGGGGCCTTTTCTTACAACTAGACATTACACTTTTTATCGACTTAGGGATTGGGGCCCCTAAATGGTGGGGTCCCTGGCTGTAGCCCAGTCATCCCCCCTTAATCCGCTATTGATGGCAGCAGACACAACGAAAACTTGGCAGACCTTGCGCTCATATCTCGATAGTGTGAACATCCCAATAGATATTAGTGGTTACTGTAAACCACTCCAAAGTTTTCTTTGCTTGAGCTTTCGTTACGTCGTCGTGGAAACAAAAACATGCACTGTAAGCTCTCCCAAGCACGTGTTCATATGACTTTTTTGATCGCTTTTGGGGGAATTAAGCCAAAAATTGATTTCTGGTTGAAAAAATTGCTCTTATATTCAACTAATCTCACCACAGACCATGTTGTAACCTACTATACACCTAGTAGCACTGCCGGTGAGAGCCAGTCGAGGCAGATTGTGCTTCTAATCCTACCCCAGCTTGCGGTGTAAAGCTTATGTAATCTTTTGCTGAAGGATAGTGCGTACAAACCTTTTGATTCACAAAATTAAAACCACTATTTAACAGCAATACTATTATTTAATGAAGTCTATTTTTACAGAAAACGTTGAAATTTAATGCAAAAATTAAGTGACATCGATAAAATCGGTTTACAAACCGTCGAGGATGTTGATAATTAAACTTAAAACAGCTCCGCTTCCAGGTGGACCAGGTGAAAATACAGTGTAATCATCCACAGTTATGTTGATTGCAGGCTTAATCTGAGGACTGAATACAACAGTATTTCAGTACAGAAAAACGTCTAGTAAATAAAAGGTCTTAAAACGTATGCTATGAAAGAGCATGGAATTTAGATGCGGTCTGGCAGAATTTACGAATTAGGAAATTCCAAAGGATGTTACGCTTATGCGTATATTTTGGTGCAAATAACTTTATTTCTTACAATAAAGGAAGGTTGTAACCTCAGCCAAAATGTGTTACCTAAACAAAACCTAATAGCAAGTTGACAAATTCCAAAGTCTGTTCGATTGTTAGCCAAAGCACCATCAAACTCAGAGGACATTAAATTATGATCAGGCAATTCTTTGCCTCATTAATAGATGGAAAAACTCAAACTTCCTACTCTTTCGTTGCTGTGATCAACAAACTCTGCAAAAATTTTGTTTTTGACCTTCCGTTTGTACTGAAAGTATATCCACGCTGCAGCCTTTAACAGAAGAAATTGCGTCGGACGTGCCATCATTGCGAAATAGAATTTAAAAAATTAAAACGTATTAAATCACCGAGTGCCAGTAACATATGTAAACCACGTGGTGCCCACAACGTATACAAACCAACTGATATCAGGAACTATATAAACCACGTGGTGGCAGTGCCATTAAGCGTGATCGTTGTTACCAAGTGCAAACCTACCGGTATTCATCAAGCCAGTAAAGCAAGTGTTACTGAATATACACGAGAACCTACATGCTATAACTTTTCACACTGTTTAAAAAAACGTAATATTTGGAAAACCTCACTAATATAAATTAAAGCAGCTTTCAAACAAAAAGAAACTGCGGTATTGTTAATATATTCTGAAAATGTTTCCAAGGCCTGGTAACCAGCTAACTCTTAGATCAAACTGGAAAAGAAACAGTTTAAAGGAAAAGAAAAAGTTTAAAGAAACCCAAAATTTCCACTAATATAGAAATTCAATACACTAATATACAAATTCAAATGATTATTGGTTATTCCAATTTTTTTAACAAAATTTAGCGGAGATTTGCAACTGGGTTTGCTAGAGTATCAACATATCTTCTTTCAAATGCGAATGTTTAATTTGGTATTTTATATAACTTAGAAATACTTAACCAATATAAAATTGAAGTTGTCAAGCTGAAAACAATACAGTGAGCTTGGTATTCCATAAGATTTTGTTGAATATAGAGCAAAACTATCAAAACGTCTCAACGTTGTCTGTTGCGCGGTGCCAAAAAGATTTTCAAAATTAAGCTATTTGACATTAAGTGTAAGAAGCACTTAAGCTTTACCAGCACCGCTAAACGTGTTAGCTGAACGAAATCCTGCAAAGACGGTAGCTATATAGGATGATGATACTACAGCACACTAGTTTTTGAGACTTCCACATTACAACTAACTAGTGCTAGCCTAGAATATTTGCTACGCGAGATCTTAGACACCATTCAAGAAACGTTTTTGCCAGTACGGGTCAACATTACCGCCTAGATTCTATTTCATAGCGTCAGACGGTCAGCTGCCAAAGGCGAACAGTCTTTTTTAGTTCACGAGGCCTACGCTTTTATGAGAAGTAACTTCCAATATTTGCCACTTGTTGGTTATTGCTTTCTTAGATGTCTCGCTTATTCCCTTAGGCAGTGGTGTCCAAAATGCGACCTGAAAGCACATTTCACATGACCCGCGGTTCTGATTTCGGATTGTTTTTTCTGCGGAGGATTCAGCATCTGGGCTTGTTAAAGTTGTTACATCATCGTTCTATAACTGGGCAACCAACTCCGCGAGTTGTACGATTAGCAGCTCTAAATGATAAAAAACTTGTGCTGTGTAGCAGTGATGCATAAGAACACAGTCTGACGCCCCTGACTCTCATAGAAAATGCCGCCACGTGCAATAGCTTACAACATGGTGATGTCACTATATCAACGGAATTTTCGAACAACTATTTCAAACAGCAAAGCTACAATATGTCTGGCTGTTTCCAAAATTAAATGAAATAAAAATTCCAACAACAAATTAGAAGGCATGAACGTACAAAACAACAGGAAAGAATTTATAACATTTACTCACTGATTTTTGCTTTCCCACAAGTTTTCTAAATAAAAACATTTTCGTTTCAAAAAATTTTGTTTTCGTTTCGGAAACACTTTCACTTTTCTTAGGAAATTAAAATATTTTCGTTTCGGATAAAAAACAATTTTACTTTCGTTTCAAAAACACTTTCATTTCGCAAATGTTTTCTAAATAAAAATAATTTCGTTTAAAAATATATTATTTTCGTTTTGGAAACACTTTCACTTTTGTTTCGGAAACACTTCGTGAAACAAATCGAAAAAAATCGCATCAGTTTTGTGGTCGTGGCCCATGCGTGCCACCCTCCGTTGAGGGCCAGTATTTCCACTTGAGAAGGCTTTGATTTGCAGATTCTCCTATGTCGATATCTGGCTCCAGTAGCTCGCGATCGTATTGAGCGTACGTGTAGACTAGTCTGAGTCTTTCCTTTTTCAGTCGTAACGTACTTGAATATAAAAGCGATTTGATCAGTATACGATACGTCTGGAATCCTGTCACACATGACCACATAATGATCGAAGAATAAGGGTTTTACTTTTTCCGAGAAGAAAAATAAGCTTATTTTGAATAGTTGGAGAATGATAAGTGGTGATGATGTGTCGGAAAGTTGAATATCAGAAAGACGCTTGTTGAGTGCAGCATTATATTTTGCGAGGAGTTTCACTGCCTCAAGAAAACTTCCTTGATTTTTGGATTCAAAGCTTACGCGATGTCCTCGGAAAGGAATATTCTGCTTGTTCACAAATAAAATTACATAAACTATACTTTCTAGGAGAGCTCTCCACATTTGTCTTGGGTCGTCCACAAGGTGCTAGCTCCTTGTCAATGGCTTGATGTAACTGAATCATTGAAAACTCCTTCCATAAATCAATACATTCTTTGTGTATTCTGGAATGTTCACGCTCAGTAATGTATGGATTTAGAAACCAAAAATATCGATTCTGTTCGCAACAAACAAAGAATGATCATAACACAATCGAAACAATTTACAGCAAAAACAATACAATCCGCACAACTTGCACCTGTCTCAATTGTATCTGTTTGGATACTTGTTGCTTCTTGCATTGTTCCTAATGCTGTTACTTGTTCCTATCTTCCTAAAACTCACCATTATCCTAAGAATTTTCATTCGCTGATACTACTGAAGAGAAAGGATTTGAAGAGTTAACAAATTCCGCGATGGCTCCCTCACACATTTTTAGCTCTTAACTTCACTGGACTTTTTCATCTTTCTGAAAGAAGATCTACTTACTACAAATATTCTCTGATATATTACATTTGCTTTATAAGACAATGATATTTTCTCAAATATCACACAAGTAGCTTTATCACATAAAAAAAGATTGAAAAAAACTAAGAGCTTACTCCCCAACAACATTCATACACCGCATGCGGACTTGACAGCACTTGATTGCTTCCTGCTGCTGACATAGCAGACTGATGAAAAGCTTGGGTTGTGCTTAATTTTGTAAATGTGATAGAGAAGGTTCTAAATATTGCTTATTACTTAATTTCGACATTACTGCGTATAGCTGGAACAAACGTAAATGTGGAAATCAGGATAATTTAGCTGTTATAAATGACCAGGTGTAGAAGTGGCATAACTTGTATGATTAAATTAATATACTTCTAGAAGCATTAGGCGAGTAGGAATTGGACAAGATAACGCGCCAAATGTCACAATCTCTTCGGGTTTTAGGCAGAGAGAAACCTTTCCTGTAAAATCTTGGAAGGAAGTTTGACTGCCACACTAAGTGACCATTTTGTAAAAATTCAAAATTTGCAGGACAGAAATTCAACGAACCATTACCTGTAGCTCGATAAATCCTCTTCTGTTATGATGGAATTTCCGAACCCGTCATGTAAATCTTGAACAATGTCAGAAGCAAGCGATCCGTTGTAAAACGCATATGCCCCTTCTGCAACTATCTTCTTTAGGACTTTCGCTAATTGAGGACGTCTGATGGTGTCTCCTTGTTTTTTAAGAGTGCCGTCTTCATTTTCGAAAATTGGCCTGCAACAATTGCATCATGAGTAAACATGAGTGCTGCGGTTGGATTTAATTGTGCATGAGATCATTTTGTGAAGAGTTTTGACAGAAAAAATATCAAGCATTTCAACTGTAGCGTGGCACGTCTTCTTTTTGATCAAGTGGTCCTCCACTTCCTGTTTTGGGTACTGCACAGCGCACAAGGATAGAAAAAACGATGCAGTTGACCTGCTTCATAACCATGATTTTACAATGCTATCTTGTCAACAGTGGCGTGCAGAGGTCTGGTGATGCCTGGGGCGACTGCTTGATTGTATGCCCCCCTACCAAATTCTAATTTTGAGCAGTGGAGTATGTTGGTCATTGTTACTGGATTACGCTGTTTGTGACGTCACAATATGGCGTGATATTCACATTTGCAAACCAACGTTTTGGCGAAGTTTGTTAACACAACACGCATATTATTCTTCCCGCACTCTCCTTACTCACTGTTGTACAACGCGTCACTGTAATGAACATAAACTTATCAGCGTTCTGCAAGTTAGGAGACCGGAGTAAAACACAGCACTCAACGCGAAGACAGCGCAGTAGGAGTAGAACACACTCAGTGCTACGTGGGCGCAGTTCACAACTGCAAAAACACATTATAAGGCTGCGCATTAAAACAGTGTAGCAAAACACACCCAATGATCAGGCTGCGCAAAATAGTAGTCGAGCAGAGACGGTGTGCGGCTAGGATGGCGGACACTCAGGGTTGACAGTTTGGAACTTGCAACAATTGAGAATGCGCATAAAGTACACAAAACTTTGTTTTTTTATTGTTTGGCTGTTATATGTACAACTACTGGGGGGACAGAACAGATGCGGGCTTGTGTGAGCCGTTATGATCAATCCGCCTGAACTGCTAATTAATGACGAAACTCGAGATGATGCACATATTGCAAGCACAAGTGTGGGGGTGTATTCAAGGCCCAAGAGACAAAAGGTACATCGTACCCGGGCCTGGCAGGATGAAAGTACATACGCTAAGTTTTTCTGTAGTCACTGGTATAAGCCAGTTGCCAGTATAACTATTATTCTATTTCTAAATTTTGGCATGGTAGCTATTTCAACTGTAATCTGATTACTATATAAACAAGCCATACAAGTTTCAATAAGGACCTTTGAAGCCAAGGGGCTCGGTATCGGTCTTCGTATCCCCTGGTAAAATTCTCCTTGATTAACGTACACCCGCGCACACTCAGGGTTGCCACATCAAAAAACGAAACGGGCAACTGGTGATGTATCAAAAAGTCAGCTAAATCAAGCAAGCTGAAATGGTATGATTTTGAAATTTGACTCAGAAAATCAATTAAACGTCCATAATTAACTTTTCATCTTTTTTTCGCAAAATTAAATCCATGCAGCATGTGTTAGTAGCCTTACAATAGGAAAAATCATCTAGTTACAGCATTTTGATCGCACGATCTGGAATGGATTTAGTTTTTCGAATGGATTTAATTTGCGCCACCCCCATCAGACTCATTTTTTTATTTCTAGCTCCTTTTAGCGGTTAGCTGCTTACCTCAAAGTTTTGATGTGAGAATGCCTTCATTTCTCTCACACTACTGGATCCCTGTATTATGGTGGGTGTATGACGCTATAGTTGGGGTAATGATAAAAATTATTTTTCTCCTATCCGTGTGATCATGTGCAAACAGGCCAAACACCTATTCCGTAATGAGTTATGGCTAACCATGTTTTGTGCTCATGCGTTGTTTACCGTGCCTACGATATGGACCATGTGTCTGCAATAAATCATCGTTATTTAATTTGTGTAATTTAACTCTTTGGATGCCCGCCTGCCTTGTATGCCCGGGGCCGTCGCCCCGTTCGCCACTCCCTCTGCACGCCACTGCTTGTCAGTAGACTTTAACTTTAAATTTCTTGCAATGTCAGTAGGGAAAACAAATCGTTGAAAGGTTAATATCAAAATTCCACAAGCTTCTTCTTGGATAACAAGCATGACTTTGGGACGTAAATGACACGCCCTAATACCAATTAAAATATGCAGCATTGATTTTGTCAGCAAAAGGTTGTTTGTGTTTGCCCTTCGAAATTGCTTTTTCAAAACGTAACAACAATTACTTTGCCACAGTGTTCGGTGCAGCTCAAAGATTCAAACACGTCCTGTCACGGTGGATATGTTTCAGTGAAACAAGTTAAAAACGTCTTCAAAAAATAGTTACATGCAAGATTGTATTTTTTTCTCACCACAAGTTAAATGTTCTGTTGTGCACCCTATCTGCATTCGAAGCAATGGCATCAGCTAGGGCTTTCGTCACGCTGTAACCATTTTCGGCCAGGCTAATTGTAGGAGCAAATAAATCTTCCCAGGAAAGCTTTCCGTATTTCTGGTGAGCTTCCCAATATCCGGCGATCTCTCCTGGAACAGCAACTGCCAATGAACCTGCAAAAATGTTATATACTTATATGGATATTGAACAAGCGCTGAACCTAATACAATACAGTCAACACTTTTAAAAAATCAAGTGTTTTATCATCATTATGGATTTCAGATGCGAAGGGAGTGAAACTTTACATTGTAAATGGCAATGAAAAGGAGCCGAGTGGGAGCGATAATTGGTTGTATGCAACTTGTAAAATTCGTGCTTGATTGTATTTCCCAGATCAACTGAATGCATTTTTATTCTTAAGGATAAAAGTTTGGAACTGACTGAAACCTGGAGTGCTTGCAAACAGCTTGTTTCGAAACGTTCAATATGATATCGATCAAATTGCCGCGTAAATACTTGCGTTAATACTTTTTAAAAGCTGTGTTTTAACAAAATTACGCTGCTGACTCCACACCAAGACGCGCCCAAAGCGAGGTCGGAGGTGTAGTCACTCCACCTGGCCCTTGGACAACCTCTGGGTCGCTTTCCCGTGGGTGTAGCCAACAGGAATTGCTTCGTAAATAACCTTTCCTGGGGCATTCTCGACACATGACCGAACCAAATGACCGATGACCGAACCTGGGTGGGAGTTGTACGTTTTCGTCGTCCACACTGAACAGCTTCCAAGGTGGCCAAACAACAGCAAACAACACAAGCTGAAACGATGAAAGACCTCTTATATGCGGATCAGGCGAGCTGTAGTAGCAACGCTCAACATGCTGACAACGCGTTGCATCAACAACTGTCCTTTTCAGGACAAGAATCACACGATTCTAGGAATGAACCTATTGCGATTCTTCAGATCAAGTAGAAGGATGGACTCGTCCAAAGAGCGAAATGCTTCAAAAAATTTGTGAAGACAAAAAGATTTCCGTTCTCGTGGTTGAAGAAACACATCAACAGGAACCCAACGCACTGAAGCTATACGGCTATAGGCTTGCTCACGTTTCTAGCAGCCGCAAACTCGTCCGCAACTCGATCAGGTTCTCTGATGTGGCCACCTCTGCTAAAGGAGCCCACACTGAATGGTCCACCATCAAAATCCATAGCACATGCATAACAAATGTATACCAACCCCAAATTCCATCCTGGACATTCGCCAGCTTCCGGTAATACACGACCAGTACATTGTAAGCGGTGATTTTAATTGCCACCACGAACTTTGGGGTTATCAAAGAAGCAATCCTAATGGCGAAAACCTGGCCAATGGACCTCAAATTACAACCTCCAAGTAATTTATGACCCCAAGCAACCAGCAACTTTCGAATCAGGGAGATGGCACACAGGTACAAACCCTGATGTGACATTTTGCACCACGGTCAATGGCGTAACGCCAACAAGGAAAGTGCTCGACCGCTTTCCTCGGTCCCAACACCGCCCTTCCCTTATCCAAACACCTCTCGTTTTTTCATTCTCCACTGGCTCTCCTCTCCCACGATGGAATTTTCAGAAAGCCGATTGGCCACTATATAAGAAAATTACAGATGACCTGGCAAGCCACTTGCCCTGTCCAAATAAAGAGAATATCAATGAAGCTTATAAAATATTCACCAACGCATTAAAAACAGCTGGAAAAAGAGCTATTCCAAGAGGTTTAGGAAAATATACTCCCCATCTTGGGACAATGATTGCAATGTACTCTATGTTAAATGCAAAGAAGCAACTGCCTCTGAAGACATTCAAGATGCAGCTAACGCTTTATTGGACCATCTCGACAAAAAACGAGAAAGATGGATGGAAGCTGTGTCCAGCATTGACGTTAAACATTCTTCGCGAAAAGCCTGGCAGCGCATCAATTTACTCACTGTTCTCACTCGAAAGAAAATAAGATACCCAATCGACCCAAACGCAATCGCAAAGCAAATCGTTCAAAACGGCTGTTATCACCGCCCAAACAAGACATTCACCAGGTCCGTCCTCAATGAACTGAGAACAGTCCGTGCTAGCGATTGCAACTCAAATCACCATCTCGGCCTACCATTAACCAAGACCGAACTGGAAGCTGCTTTGAAGGCAACTCAGCCTCGTAGAGCACCAGATCCTGATGGTGTTCCCAATGAACTTCTCACAAACTGTGGAGAAACCCTCTTGAACTGGCTGCTTTCCATTGTAAATGCATGTCTAGCCAACAACCTCATTCCTAAAATGTGGCGACGAGCATCAGTAGTTGCAATCCTGAAACCTGGCAAGCCAAGTTCCAGCCCCGAGAGCTACCGTCCGATATAATTGCTATGCTCATTTAACGTGCTCAGAACCTCAACAAGTGCTTCAACAAACCTCAACATATGCATTTAACGTGCTCAGAACCTCAACAAGTGCTGGTATATGCTCCAGCAGAATACTGCTCCCAAGCTTGGTGCCAAAGTGCACACACACGTAAATTAGACACTCAGTTGAATGAAGCCATGCGTACAATTTCAGGTTGTAGAAGATCTACCCTACAGACTTCCTCCCTTTCCCTTCTTGTATTCTGCCCCCAACTACTCGAAGAAACTCAGCATGTCTAGAGCTACATCGTAAATCACAAAGTCCTGATCACCTGCTACATGAAATCCTGCACGTACGGCGCACTGCCAATAGACTTCGCTCGAGACGTCCCTTTAGACCGTTCATGGAGAACCTCACTAACCAAGACTACTCCCCCCTTCAGTACCAGATTCGTTGAAGCCATATATCTCTAGTTTCACTAACTCCACCAGGATGCTACATGCCGCGCAAGGTGTCCGTTCAAAACAGACCCGTTCAAAACAGACTATTCATAACAGACCACTCAAAACAGACCACGTTCATAACAGACCCATTCATAACAGACCCGTTCATAACAGACTACGTTCATAACAGACCACGTTCATAAC
>JGI24158J21664_10011312_pt1 | contig 11871 bp, 15 predicted proteins | sample Ectturendosymbi3_FD_21664 | JGI IMG/M metagenome (IMG submission 21664)
GGGGGCCATCGGGCAATTCCCCCCCCCCCCGAAATTTTCACGAACGTATGTATTTGTTAGGTACAGCAACAAGTTACATCATTTTCCCCCCCGAAAATATCAGTTGGTTGCGGCCCTGCTCACTACTATCCCATAAAACTTTGTACAATAACAATAAAACAATCAGGGCGTCTGTTTTGAAAATACTTGTTTTTATATTTTCAATCGTGTGATGGTTGGACGTATTTAGATTTGAGAACTGTGAGAATCATACAAAGACCGATCTTGATGTGACATGCATATATTACTTTGATAAATTTTCGTCAATTACTGCAGGTCTGACTTGGACGAATGCGCCAGCAATCCATGCGTTCACAGCTCACAGTGTCTCACACCTTCTTTCAATTCGTACAAGTGTACCTGCAGTGCTGGTTACACTGGAGAACAATGCAATATCGGTGAGTGATGATCTGACGAACCTATTTCTAAGCAATCAAATAACTTTTCGGTACGACTTCAAATAGTTTAGCGACCCAATTTTGTCAAATAGTGGATTTTTCTTTCTAAATCCAAGTACGGTGCGACAACTACTCCGATTATGAGCCAACGTAACACAGCAGCAAGTTTGACTTTATCAAACCAACGCCGACACTAATAATCTGCAACTCGGCTACTTGTGAAGCAATCACAAAAGTATAATTCTCTCAGTTCTGCTTAAAGTTATGAACATACTTGCTTTTATCGATATACACTTGGAAGTGCAAGGTGCAATGTTTCATCTTTCAATATCGTATACCGCTTATTCAGATATTGATGAATGCGCATCTGCTCCTTGCTTCAATGGGGCCATCTGCGTCGATGGAGTTAATAGTTACAGGTGTAATTGCTTGAGCGGTTACACCGGAAAACACTGCGACGTCGAGATTGACGAATGCTCCTCCGATCCATGCGAGAATGGTGGTGTATGCAAAAATATGATTAATGGGTAAGAAAAACGGCATTGGCATGGCTTAAAAGATCGCCTATCAGACAAGGAAATACGATTTGTGCTGATAAGACAGTAACTGCTTCCAGAATAAATGTTATCAGGTAACATTTCGCGGGTCAGACAGTTCCAGCTAAATTGTGTTTCCACACGAATTAAAAAATTAGATCATGCGACCAGAATCTAATCACAAGCAATCTACAGTATGCTCGAAGCTGCGAGTTCCTGAAAGTCAGGATAATTGTTTTAAGCCATGAATTTATGCTTTCTATCATTTGGAGGAATATTTATTTAGGAGTGCCAAACCTTTTCACAAAGCTTTACGAAGGCCAAACATATGTTGGTGATTAGTGGTACTATAGGAGACATAGACAGTGTCGTAATGACCCAGATCTGTTATGCTACATACTGTATGTTGGTGAACGTAGGATGAAGAGGTATGGCGTCACTACGCGAGATTTCACCAAAAAAGCATGTAAGTATACTTTGGAATAAAGTTGGGGAATCAAGATAAGTACTGAGAACTTCACAAGGTGTGCAAAAGTTTCACTGAAACTTAGCCTTTATGAACTCAAGGCAATGTCTAGGTAATGCAGATAGGAATTAGGAATCAATGTGGTTTGATGCGAGTCCAGAAATTATCACGACAATATTTATTTTTGCATGGCTGACATGCCAGGATGGAATCAAAACAAAAAGAAGACATGGTACCACCGCAATATTGACCCTTCATTACGACCAATAACACACTGCTCTGAGGTTCCTGGGCCAGTGTTTGCTTCTGTGCTAGACCTTACTTCGGAACTCGGATGAAACATTATTGGAAGCAATGCAATACGAAGATAGTAACAGCAGCTGCAGCAACTACAGTGACACCAGCCTGCCGCATCACATTTCCAAACAGATAAACCCAAACCTATATCAGTTATTCTCAGCGTGAACCACCGGTTGTCCGCCTGGAATTTCTAGTGGCCCACAGAGAGTTCCAGGACTGAGATTGAACATGCCCTTGAGTTCACGCCTGACCTATGTGCAACACAGTTTCGACTAATTTTTCATGAGGTGTCAGCATGGCAAAGTAGTCCATCGGATATTTTTTAAAAAGATGGTCAATGGATCCAGTGGCGTAGCAAGGGGGGGCAGGGGCTGGGAGCCGCGGGCCCCGGGTGGCACTTTAAGGGGAGCGGCACTTCGCTGACCAAAAATTAATTTTTGAAAGGTGTTTAAAAGTTATAGTGTTTCGTTACTATTTTAAATACATTTTTAAATGTTCTGTCGCTTTTCAAATTTCATGTTTAGAAGTTCTAGACTGGTAGGCTAACCTAAAAAACACGACATGTGTCTTTGGAGTGAGTGGACTGATAAAATGTTTGGGGGACAGACAGTTTTCTGAGAGGGTTCCAAATTTTTTGAACTATGTCCAATAGTTTTAAACTGCGGCCAAAACATTTTTCCAAGGGGGCGAAAAATTTTCCTGCGCTCCCTATTTACGGGCATGCTTACTTGGGGGCCAATTGTGCCCCAGTCCCTACACCTTCCTCGCTAGACAAAGCCATTTCCGCTATCTTAGGCAAAAGTCCTTTGCACAAAGGAAAGAGATGACATCGACCGCAGACTAAAAACGTTAGGGCTCCACTTGTTTTCGATTTGTATTGCCCCCTCTCTCAAAATCTAATACAAATTTTTGCATGAAATCACAGCAAATAATTAAGGCTAGCTTAATACTTTTTCTTGTATCTTTGGTTTCTCAGTAACGCCCCAACTGCACGTCATAACATCTCCTGACACCTAAGCATTGGCGACGAAGGTTTCGCTACGGCGGTGATAGCCCAGTGGTAGAGTGTCCGCCTCTCAATTGGAAGGTTGTGTGTCCAATTCACAGACACTGAGTGACTCGCCGTAGTGCTCCTTGGCCAAGATCGTTGGCCTAAACTGCCCCGGTAAGAAGCATATTTCAGGCGTTGGTATGCCGCTAACTGCCGTCGCCAAAATTATAAAAAAAGCATATCTTGGTACATCTCATGCTATTTTTTTTTGTCCAGTGGGGGTATTTTCAATAACTGCCGTAAGCTGTAGCCCAGTCATTAGGTGGGCCTATCAACAGTTTTGGCGGTTGAAGTGAAGAACATTGCAAAGATAACTTTTTTCAGTTTCAATACAACTGCTGTTTTTCTGTATGACGTAATGGTGCAGGAAAATGACGTTCTTGAAGCGAGGTGGTGCAGTTGGTGTATTTTCATGGGCAACTCTGAGCTCAGATTGTAGGTTTCATCTGCAAGTAAAGTGAATAAGAGCCAGCCGATAGGCAACATGGTTTTCGTGAAGTCGGTACACTTAAACAAGTTTTTCTATGACTGCCAATGTTTAAGTGTACCTTTGTTCAACGGTACACTTAAACATTGGCAGTCATAGAAAAACTTATTTCAACAAGAAAAGTTTAAAAAAGGTGTTGCTCTCATTTGATGCATTTGAGGCAATAACCTTAGTCTGAAAACCTAACGAAAGGGTAAACGATATGTTCAGACATGATTGTGGTTAACGCTTTTATTAAAAAGAGCGTTGATCGAAATGGTTGTACAGCTTGGCAATGGGTGTACTGAATAAAATTGTTCATCGCAATATCCGTCGAACGTAAGACGTTGTAATCACTGCTGAGCATCTAAAAGGCCTATGTCCCAGCTGGCATGATTTGGTAATACAGTTTTCGAAATAGACGTCTCTTGGTAACCAGTCCCGTCGCCACGGGGGCTTTGGTGGGCTTAGCCCCCAAAAATCTACAAGTCCCCAAAATTGAAATATGAAACACTATAAATCAGTGGATTTTTTGTCAAATTTTAGAATGTCAGTCCCTCCTGCACAAGCGTAGTTTCCCAATTGAAGACCTTCTGGTGATGGTTCTGTTGGTAACAAACAAAGGCAAGGGATAACACTATGCACGTGTAATTGGAAGAGGTCCAACACAACAGCTAGACCAAGTGCGCAGGTTACGATGAAGACTGCAAGCAAGCGCTTCTCAAACATAGACTGTTTTAAACCTGTTTAAAATAATTTTTCAAAATGGGTCCCTGCACCTATAGAGGGCTCCGCGCAAGTGCCCACAGAGTTAACGTTCGAAGTCTTCCATATATTCTAGGAGAATTAAATCACTACTTAAACGTGAAGTGTACAATGAAACGTTCTTTACACGACTGCGATCGTATTATCAGATTGATTATATAGTCTTCTATACGCAGTATATATACTATTTTTAGTTAAATACGGGGATACTACACGAAATTTTGACATATATAAATGTTTACATCTGTAAGGTACGTATGCCGCCATCACATCCCTTAATTTTTCCGTTTGATCCCCTGGAATGAATAAACTATTAAAATGTCATGCGGTGAGCTTACCGGAGATTTGAAAACCAACAAGGAGGAAAATTTGACGCAACATGTGTGGTTCGTATATGCCTGTGCAAAGAAAGCAAAAAATAGATAAATTAATGATGAGAAAGGTGGCGACAAGCAGAAAAAGCAAGAATCACAATCGACAATCAAAAACAAGACACATTTCAGTTTGTTAGTGTTTGATTGCGATTTTGAAGATGCTTTATTAATTTTATCTTTAAATTAGCACGAAATATGAACTTCCATTTAAAGTTTTTGTAAGCAAATTTGAGGGTGGAAAGGGCGGCACTTTTATGGTCGGCCCCGGGCGGCACTGTGCCTTGCTACGCCACTGGATGGAGCAAAATGGAATGAGATTGAGACCACTGCCTTATACTCATTGTCAGCTAAGCGACCTAGTTCGTGATTTAGGTTTGTCCCAACAATCGTCTGAAATTGTTGCCTCGCGCATCAGCGAACATAACATCCTTGATCCGGAAAACAAAATTACGTTTCACTGCGAGAGAGATGAAATGTTGATTCAATTTTTCGCTCAAATGGATGATTTTGTGTACTGCAATAACATCGAAAAATGTATTTTATGTATGGGTCTACCTCAGTATCAACCAGATGGATAGTTCTTCTTCATCGTTTGAGAGAGTTGTTCCTATCCAATGCTTGGCCGCACTATATTTCGGGTCAGATGTTGAGCAGCTATTCGGTTGTCTCAACATCCAAAACCGTTAGGCTGTGCACTCCATGGGGAGGTCGATGGATTGGACATTGTAGGACAACATGGTCGGTGGTTTGTCCTTCTGCGCCACACGCACAGGCCACGGAGGTGACCATACCCCATTTGCACAAGCAGGAGCGGAAATGTTCGACGCCGGTGCGGAAGCGGTCGGACCCAGGCTGTTCTTGGAAGGGCCATACCAGGAGGGTGGGTGCCGATGTCGGGGATGAAAGTACGGTGTATGATAGTGTTCTCCAACCACTCCGTATTCCATCGGTGATCCGCCCAGCGCGCCGGGCTTCTCTTGTTGTCAGATAGGGTTGCCAGATGGCCGGTATTTCACCGGCCTGGCCGGTATTTTACTGCTAGTTAGCAGAGNCCGGTAAAACGCCAGTATTTTGAAAATCAGTGCCTGGAGCCGGTATTTTGAAAATAAATAATTTGCCGCAACTTCAAAAAGAACTAACGCCGAATTTCTCAAATTATAATGACTCGAGTAGTGAATCTTGTCAGGGCAGTTCTTTCAGCGAAGTTTATTTCCTGCTGTGGACGAAATCGTTGGTGCAATTCTCGCGTCACGCACACACCAAAATGTAATGAGCCAGCCACAATACAGGCAACTATTATTAATTCGTGGCTTAACAATACTGATTGTCTCTCCGTTCTGGCACTGTTGACAAATCAAAATGGCCGGTATTTTTACAAAACGCATCTGGCAAGCCTATTGTCAAATGAACTGATGAGCTGTTGTTTGGCCAGTACCAATAAGTGTCTCGATTTGAAACGTCGTGCATTCCCACTCGGTGAACCTGTGAGAGCTGAGTGGAACAGATGTCCAAGCTCCATGGCACGGTGTAATAGAGACAGCGTGGCTCCTTTGCGACGANACTCAGCAAGTTGGATACCTGCGAGGATAGGAAGGTTGTCCACTGGTTTAGGACGCAAGCATCCAGTCACAATTCGCAAGTCGTCGTTGATGGCAGATGAATTGTGCGATTAAGACCTGACCTTTCCATCGCATATCACTGAAGTTGAGTATGCAGNCTGGCACTCGCTCTTTTCAGTCATAATAAAAGAGTTCTTCGGAAACACGAAAGCAAGCAACTACCTGGATCTCATCAAAGTGGTACTTACAAACTTTCAAGCTCTTGGGGCAGGGATGAGCATCAAACACCACTATCTGTTCACTTACCTGGGTCGCTTCCCGAGACACCTTGGAAACGTGAGTGAGGAACAATGTTAGAGGATTTTCAGAACACATCCAAAAAACTAGCCATTTTCAACAGCACGTCAAATTCATTTTTAAATCAGTATTTAGTAAAGTATACACTTTTTGCTCTACAAACAAAACATGAAAAAGTTGTGGGAACGCGTTGCCACTCCACTAAACCCTTGGTCTTACCACATTCACAACATGATCTGGTCTAAAATGCGATGCAAAGATTTTGAAGGAAGCAAAAAGCCAAACTTAATTGATATCTCAAAAAATAGGGCCTTCGCAAAAAATGATGCAATTTTCGAGTTCAGCACCGCTGATTAACCTCAACCCGATCTTACCTTCTGTGCCAAAAAGGTTTTGTTGGCCACCGATCAATATGATTGCTGATCGTTTTAGGTACGAATGCGTGTGTCCCGGCGGTTTTGTTGGTTTGAACTGTGACGAGAACTACAATGAATGTGAGAGCAATCCCTGCCTACACGGTGGCTACTGCGACGACAGAGTGAACGGTTACCAATGCCGTTGTAGGTAGGTGTTTTGTTGGTTGTGGGACGCGGCTGCCTTTTTCGTAATCTGGTGGCTGCCACGTTGCAACCGAATTTCTATTCCACATAAGGTTGCCCTTGGAAACATTAACCTGAAAGATTCACGAACTTACATTTATCGATCTGAACTAATTTTTAGAATGCGATGGGATCTTGCTGCAAATGCCACGGATTTCAGTCAATGCGTTTTTGTGTTGCTTATTTTCTTAGGCCAGGATGGGAAGGCATTCTTTGTGAAAGTGAAGTGAACGACTGTTTAAGCTTTCCTTGCTTAAATAACGGCAGGTGCGAACGAATGGAACCCGGAAAATACAGGTATTTTACGAGATCGCTGTGTTGGGCAAAGAGCCATATCTGAGAAGTTCAGTGCATAAATGTTTTTTGTGCTTTGTATTTCTGTTGTTTTAAGCAAATTTATCTAATTGCGGTTTTTTGCAGTGATGCGTTTAAATTCCTCGGCAAACGACATGCAAAAATTTGGACCTAATTGGGGTTGAGGTGGGGAGGAGGGAACGTTGTCATTATCCAAAAAGAATGCCTTTGTCCTGACTTCCGGGAACCCCGGGATGCCCCTTAGGCCAAGCGTTGGCAACCTTTTTCGCATTGCGGACCGGTTTCGGCCTGGCATTATTTTGCGTACCGGCCCTCAATAAAATAATGGATGAATGTTTGGCGCATGCAATAATGGATGTTTGGCACACGCAAATTTATTACAACTCGTAGGTCACCATGGCAATGATTCGGTAACACAGTGAGAGATCTGGGCCTGCTTTGTCGCAATAAGATACTTTCAACCTGTAGAGGTTATGGTAGTCAATGGCACCCGAAGTGTGTTCCTTACATCAGTCGTTCCAGTCACTTTTGAACCAATTTGGCCACGGCCTGGTAACAACGTCTTCACAGACCGGCACCAGGCCGCAGCCTGGTGTTGGCGATCCCAGCGCTAGGGGACCCTGGGGACCCCATTAAGAACCACTGGGCTAATTGTATCAGTGGTAAAAACCCGGGCTCGTAGGTGTAGGAGCAGGCAAATTTTTGGGGGTGCGAAGGATTTTTGCACAAAAAAACTGTATTCCTTCTCATGTTGGGTGCATTTTTTGTAATCAAAGCACACTTCAAGCACCATTTTTGCCTAAACGTTCCCCAAATTTGCCCGAAACGAATTAAATAAAATCATGACCACTAGAAAAAAGTCTGAACTTTGATTTTGGGTGCCATTTTTCCAAAATCAAAGCACATGTAGCGATTTTGCACAAATTTCCACAGATTTTGCCCGGATTTTCACCAAGGCAAAAGTTTTTGGGGTGCGGTTGCACCCCCTGCACCCCCGCCTCCTACACCAGTGCCCGGGCTGACCGCAAGTGTTCGGTCGACGTCGGTTCAATTTTAACAGCTTTCACTATCTAGCGTCGGTCAGGTCCGGTGTAATGTAAAAGAGGCCTTATATTTTGGAATATTTCTTGGTCGCTCTGTTGAAGCGATGATAGATTCTGAAACGAAGCATGAAGTGATAGTTGTCAGCAGTAGTAGTAGTGCCATTACAAAACTGAACCAGTAACTACTGTTGCGATCAGAAATCCCGAGCGACATATGCGCAAAGCTTCGCACTGTGGCAGCAAGCAATAATAGAGTTCACATGCCATGATCACTCTATTACTGCTTGTTCGCGCTACATATATGTATGGTGTTGTTCTTCACGCACATCCCGTTAGTGGTGAATCACACAATCAACGCAACACCACTGGAGAGGTTGCAACACTACATAGAGAAGTGCCCTTCAAAAAGACTGTGAGAGCCTGTTCTCCCCGATTAGACAATTGGCTGTAATGCAAACCAGGATGCGTCACTTTTCCAAGAATCTTGATGATGGTCTTAAGTTGCAAATATCAAAATTGTTGGAGATTTAAAATACTCAACATGCTGGTTGCTTTGCAAGTTTTTTTTATGTTTAGTCTTCACCGTTTCTTCGACGCACAAAATCTACTCAGTGATTATGGTTTGCAACTAACACGCAGGTGTTCATGCACAAAAGGCTACACAGGCGTAAATTGCGAAACGAACGTGAACGAATGTGAAGGCAATCCGTGCGAAAACGATGGAACCTGCCAGTACGTGACAACTCTTGCTCTGGTCTCAAGTTTTTTGTGCTAGTTGCTGCTTCTTTTCTTCTTTTTTTTTAATCACGACCTAAATTCTTACGATAATCCAGCTTCTTGCTGTTCTCTGCTATTCATTCTTTGTGTGATCAAAACTGAAATTACAGTTATTTTCTAGCACTGCAACTGGGACGTTTGCAGCTTCAATTACTTTGCTCAAGATAAACATGCCGTGCAACAACTTATAATGTGCAATATTGTCTCGACATGTAATAATAACAGATGGCAGCCTGTACTTCGCCGTAAACAGGTCGTACTTACATGAACTTCTTCAGACGTCCAAAAATGTTGCATGCTGATGTTATTTTTTATCCTGGAGCACCCTGCTTTCGCTATATTCGGTGAAAAGCACATTAATCAAGTGCATCATTCCAGGGACCTTCAAGCAGAAATTTGGCACAGGTTTGCTTTTAATATCATCAAAAGTCAAGGAGGCAACAATCAACTATTTTTCGCAGAGACACCGATGGAAGCTTTACGTGCAGTTGCGCCACCGGGTACTCTGGCATGTTTTGTCAAGACGACGTCGACGAGTGTGCGTTGGAACCTTGTCTTCACGGCGGTTCGTGCAGGAATCGGCGCGGATCCTACCGGTGCGAGTGCATCCGAGGTTTCGTGGGCGAGCATTGCGAAACCGAGAAAGATGAGTGTAGAAGGTAAAGTTAGTGAAGCTCGTTGTCTGAAACGTTGCAGCATATGAGACCTAAATATATTAAAATATACCTATGTAAGTTTTGGCCACTATCGAAACAACCAATATCACCATTTTCTGCCGATATCACCATTGAAAATATCGACATTTGTCCAAACCCTGATATTCAGATTCCGATTCTTCAGCGCCCAAGTGATTTTGTGTCTCAGGAATTCAAAGCTGCAACAATCTTTTGCTTCATTTTTGAAGCATGTTTTTGCATGTTGCTGTAAAACGTTTACATGGCCTTGTCACTTTATAAGTTTTAACGTTGAAAACAGTTAACTTCGAATCTTTAAAATATAGTTTCAGTTTGAGGTAAACAAGTGTCTGCCAAAAAAGGAACATTTTTCATAGTAGAGTTTTCCTTTCTGCACCACCTTAGCAGGGTTGGTACTCATCCCTGACTTCAACATAGAAGCGTTTTCGTCCAGAGACTGTTAATGAGCAGCTCAACCTTGCGTTTCAGCAACCCTTGCGAAAACGGAGGTCTATGCATTGACCAGGTCAACAATTTTTCTTGTTCTTGCATCCCTGGTTTTACTGGATCCACTTGCGAGGTAAAAAAAAGCTATTTGCTGTTGATCGTTCGCAAGCTTACTTTTATTCTTTTGCTAAACTAAGAAATTATTCGTTTGTTTACACCAGTGGTTCCCAAACTTGTTCGAGCAGTTACCCATATCAAGGTAGCGATTATGTCTTATTACCTCAATATTTCGCAGTGATTGCTCATAATGCCGAATAACATTGTAGTGTTGCTTCCGCGTTATCCCCCAAAGAATCGCATATTACCCCCTGGGGTAATTTACCCCTGGTTTGGGAACCACTGGTTTGCACTAACTNCATTCTCTCTTGTTNCTTTTGAATGTTCTCTGACTTATTGACTGTCTCTGTACGCACGGACGATCGTTTCGTGGTTGCAGATCAACACTGATGAGTGCGAGAGTTCTCCTTGCCTGAATGGAGCGACTTGTGTGGATGAGGTGAACTCATTCAGCTGCTCCTGCTCCCTTGGCTTCCACGGCGAAAAATGCCAGCATGAATTCGACGAATGCAGCAGCGATCCGTGTTTAAACAACGCAACTTGCACTGACGGAGTCAACAGGTGGAATGCAGCAACGAATAATGTAGTGGTCCAGTTTTCAAAGGTCTACCCGCGGGATAAAATACATGAGGGCAATTTCCCCCCAATTCCGAAAGTTGCATCAAAATTTTTCAAGTTAATCAAGCTTTTGATGTGTAAGCCAAAAAAAAATATTTCGGTTCAAATTAACGAAACTGCAATGAGGAACCTATCTTACTTCAGCTTTTAATCGAACCTGACAAACGTTGTGCACAGTGTAAATGTTGGAACACTCATATCATGTCTGAATTTTACCTGAGGTTTAAAAAGTTCCGTGTGGAAGTAGGTAATAATGAAATACAAATTTGTGTCCAACCACAAGTAAAAGCAAGGAGTAACACTTTTCTCAGCTGTTTCTGACGCACCAGCTTGCTTTATCTCACCGAACGGTGATGTAAACTTCATTTCAAGACCATCGCAGAAATTTCTCTCTAATAACTGTGGCATGCTCCAGATTCTGTGCATTTTGTCCGTGATTACAGCAGCAACCGTAGCTTTAAATGAAATCGTAGATTTTTGTTTTTATACAGTTTTAAAACTAAGTGCGTGACGATGGCTGCTCGCCTGGCTATACTTAGTAGTAGAAGAAGAACATTAACGTTTGCGGCTCTTTACGTTTGACTGTTCTATCAGTGTGAAGCTTCTTCTGTCAACACAAGGGAAATAATAGACATAATGAATTTTGCTGCAGTTTCTCCTGCGCTTGCACCAGCGGTTTTACCGGTAACCGATGTGAATTGGAGGAAAATGAATGCGAGAGCGCTCCTTGTCTGAACAGAGGACAGTGCCATGATAGAAAAGGACGTTACGTTTGCTTTTGTCTTGACGGATTTTCAGGTTTGGCATGTTTCAACGACTTTTCACAAAATTATAAACGTTTTCAGGCATCATCGCACAAAATGCTTTGTTGACTTGCAGCTAACTGCTGTTCGGCATGCCACCGTAGTCTACCGAACCTTTTTTGCTGTTGCCTGGCATCAAAGGCGCAGCCAGGGGGGGTGCTGAAGGGGCTCAAGCACCCCCCTTAGCGATCAGAATATTGATGTTTATTTCTTAGTTTTTCACCAAC
>JGI24158J21664_10011313_pt1 | contig 11871 bp, 10 predicted proteins | sample Ectturendosymbi3_FD_21664 | JGI IMG/M metagenome (IMG submission 21664)
GGGCATGGAAGCATGCTTTGACAAGTAAGCTCGCCATCATTCAAGGCCCACCTGGAACCGGAAAGACTCATGTCGGCTTGAAAATTGTGCGGACACTTCTTGCCAACAGGTATAGCTTATAGCTTTGACAGTATGGCCTCGATCACTGGTGTAAGAGGCGGGGGTGCAAGCGCACCCCCAAAAGTTTTGATTTGTTGAAAATCCGGGCAAAATCCCTGAAAACCCTGGCAAAATCCTAGAAAATCTGGGAAAAATCTATGAAAATGTTCGCAAAATACCTGAAATTCTGGGCAAACTACCTGAAAATACGACTAAAAAATGGCGGCCAACGTTGCTTGATTTTGGTATCTTGGCGCCCAACGGGGCAGAATCACATGAAGACCTTTTTTTGGAGGTCATCCCAAAAATGATCTGTGTTGGAAGAAATGCTCACACAAAGAGTTGCCCAAAAACTTTTCGGGCGAGTTTGGGGAAATTCGGGCAAAAATCTTTCGCACCCCCAAAAATTTGCCTGCTCCTACACCTATAGCCTCGATAGCTTTAAAGAAGCGAATATGCTGCTTCCAGCAATACATAGAAAGCTAACAAATTTTCTTTTTCAGAAAATCGAATCCGATTCTGGTAGTATGCTTCACAAACCATGCTCTGGACCAGTTTTTGGAAGGGATTAGCAAATTTCATCCGAAGGGAATTGTCAGGATAGGAGGCCAATGCAAGAACAAGAGTTTGGAAAAGTACAAGCTGAGGAATGTTTGCACAAAGAACAGACAAATATCTTGGCGTTGGGGTACAGAATATAACATCTCGTTTTCGAGTTACATGTTTGTGGCATTTCCTACAGTACAATAGACATTTTCAAGCAAACTCGTTCGTTGCACTGTGCATGACCGAAAAGAAAAAGAGTTGCCCTCAGTCATTTTCGGAAGTCAACAATACCCGCTCTTTGTGTTTGCAAAAGATGCCAATATGCATATATTTTTAAAAGCATTTTTCTAATTTTCTTGCAAAAAGAGCAAAAATCAATCACAACTTCAATTTCACTTGGCAGAAGTTTGCAAACTTCACGTTAAAAAGACTATTTTCTTAACAGGAAAGGCACATCTATGCAGAATAAGGTTTTCACATAGATTTCCTTCAAATTTACAGCACGACTATGCGAAATGGAAGAGGAGATAGAAAATCAACTAGAACCTCTTGAGAATTCCGGAAATTTCATTTGCCGGGTGTCAGATCTCTGGGAGGTCATAACAAAAACAAACCCACAGGCCAGCTTTTTCTTTAGCGAAGAACCAGGTATGCAGAGTATGCAGAATATTTGTCTCGATTCGTGTTTGTTACATACCATTAAGTAACGTCTTTAAAATTATATGCAAAAGTTTTGCTTACTGCAGAAGGCAAAATTTGCCGCAAAAAGCCTGCAGAGCCAGCGTTTTAAAACTTCAAACTAGATTGAAAAATCACGATTGCAAATGCAGTCGTTGGCCAGAAAAGCAAAAAGAATATATACATTATTGAGAAAGCTAGAACCAGAACCTCATTTCTAAAAGTTGTCTTATCTGTGATCGATTCTTTGCCAGTGTTTTTGGCTCGGCATTACACTTCGTTACGTTTACCAAGGTACTGGCTCCTTTTAACAATTTACGTATAGATTTGTACAGCAACACCACTGTAACCTCAAAGGTATGCTTTTTTGGCACAGATAAGATGCTGATGAACTGGCTTGGTTTGCTTCCAGCACTGTCAGGTAAGCGCGTTTATCAAACAGCACGTTAATGAAAAAAATAACTATTGAACCCACCGATGCTTCGAAAAATTTCGAACGATAAAAAAGCTGGAGTTCAAGCTCAAGTTAACTATAAGCACCATTTCTAAACTTGTTGAAAATGTTTCTCTGTGCTGATGCTTCTATCACATAATTGTGATTTCTTCATTTGTTTAAAAAATCAATTGGAAAGCTAAAGTCCTGTGTTACTTTCATGGGAAAAGCAAAAATAAAAACTTTTCTTACTGCTTTCACTTGGAAATTCTGATCCTTATAGTAGGAAAAATGAATACAAGCTAAACCGTTTACGACTCAACCCTTCTACTGCCAAAGGAAAACCGTGTATATAGAAAAAAGGCGTAAGCTGAAAACATTTCAGTTTACGATGAAGTTTATTGTCGCTTTCCAAATACGCCCTTCAAGCAGGTGTATTTTTTTGAGTAAAATAATAAAAATTTTTTTGCGGTATGAATAGTAAAGTAGAAAATGTTATCTTTCATAGGTTTTGATTTGTTCCTGGCAATTGCAACCATTGACCTGATAAATTTCAAGACAACTTATTAAATGTTTTCTCACTTTTTAATCAGCGACACCACTGTTACGATTTTGCCGATGAATGGCACCTATGACTAATAAAAATATTTTTTTGCAAACTGTTTTGATAAACATACCTCCCTTTGGAGCGAACCCGCGAATTTAGCCTGGCTGTGATGATTCCTTTGCGGAAAACTTACGATGCGACCGGCACGTAGAACTTGCATGAATCTAGTATGCGATAATGCCAGCTGCACAAACACCAAACAACTGCTACGGTTCGTACGTCGAATCAAACACACCAACTTTGATTGGGAGCAGTAAAAACGAGCGATCAGCATTCCTTACCGAGTGCATAACCGCACTTGATGCGAGTATTACTCGCGATTACATCCAAAAAAAATTTCTCCAAAATTCTGTAAAAGCTACAAACAAATTCCGTTATAGGCACAGAGAAGTGGTAAAGTTTTAAGCAATGTTGTTGTAGTACTACAAAAATGGGCCGTTTACATTGCATGCGTTCCTGCCACTCCAATCAAAACCGCTGAATGCGAACAGCGAGACAGTATTCCAGTTTATGGAAACAACGGATTTGTATTAATGTCCGAAGCGCATTCTGCAGCGCGTCAGTAGTGTGCTCTCTTTGATTGCACATTAGGTAACATGTGCGAAAAATTAGTTTGTCAAAAGTTTGAGATGGTCTGTTGTATTCTGGTTATACGTTAACTCCGGAAAGCGTTCCCCGCATTCTTTTATTTTGTGCGCTCGTGTTTTTTTNGATGTTGCAATNAAGCAATTTCAATGTGAACAGGGTTTTGGTTTATTTTACATGGTTCTATACCTTAAATGCTTTTACAAATATNTGTGAAAATGCCGCCTAATTCGTATTTATGTGGTGAAATATCGTGCTTAAATTTATCGCGAATAAGTCGCGATTAGAAGTTTGATAGGCATTGTGTTCCTAAAGTTCTTCAGATACCCAAAAACAGCACGTCGCCTAGTCCAAGTATACGGTAACTTTGCATTGCAATCTACAAATTAACCCGAAGTTTTTCCTTCCTATCGCATTCTCTTAAACCTTTTCCTTTCGTCTTTTTCAAGACTTTGCAAGAACGTTTGGCATACACCATTTGACATTCAATGTTTGTTTTTGCCATAAATTGACAAGGAATATTTTTACTTCATCTTCCACTAGTATTTCAGATTTGTTTGGAACGAATTTGGTTTGTAATATGCTGCAGCAAAATAGTAAAGTGCTAGCCTTAGCAGATTTTACGCTTAAAGCAGTGGTTTAAGCTAATTTTGTTCGTGGGGACAAACTGAATTTGAATTTGTATGGAAACACTTTTAAAAGTGCGAATGTTAAACATAGCAGAAAGGTAAAAGAGCTCTTTTCCGTTGTTGTGGAAATACCTTCTACTTATTTGAATCATCTCGTTTGTAACATTTAGGTAATGCTTGAGGAAATCTTTGTATATTGAATCTATTTGAAAAATTTAAATGTAACAGACTTTAGCAAAAATATGTTTTTCACTCAAGCATTACCTAAATGTTACAAACGAGTGATAGGTGGCAAGCTACCAAACTGCGCTAAGCACATAGGACCAACTAGTTAAACATTTTAATGATAGAAAGCAAAACTTTTGGCAAGGGAACATAAATTTTCTGACATGTTCGAAGTCATTGAGGAACAGTGTCACAAAAAGCCAGCAGTGCAGTCATCATTACTTGGAAAGCAAGTGCTTTGTCAACCACATCTCTGTTTTTTAATTTTTACCCAAAGGCCAATCTACTGAAAAATGTCTTGCAGTATTTTTTCGAAAATTCACTTCACCAACAGTTCTTATTAATCTGACTAGTTTTTCACGTCTGTTACTTGTTTGGGGCTTTAACTAACAGATTTAGATGTCGAAGACGACATGGACCTGGGAGGAGTTGATGGTTCGGAGGATTTCCAAGTCATGGACGAAGCGCAGATTGCCCGAGAGATGCGGGAAGTTGAAAGTATAAGAGTGACATAATAAGTAGCAGTTTATTTCTATTTTTATACCCAAAACAAGTCAATCAAAAGTATTTTATGAAAGTCTTGGTAAAGCATGTAAAGTGGTGACACTGCAACAAAATGTCTGTTGGACTTGGAAGCATGCATTTCATGAAATACTTTACGTTCGCATTAGCACCGCACTTACATTTGATTTAGTTTTTCAACTGCCTAAATTTTCTGCAGTCTGTCATTGCCCTTGCAGTTCCAATCGTGGTTCGTAAACTTAAATTCGGTGTAATTGTAAACCTGAACCGTGCTAAATCAGACTTTCTGAAACGAAGTATTTTTTTCGCAGCTTGGCAGACTGGGCGGCGCAAGAAGTCTTCCAAGGGAAAAGGTAATGTTTCATGTGCATGCTTTGCAAGTAACAGTATTTTGCTCGAAAAGTCAAAAATGTATGATAAAATCCGAAAAATAAGCATGAGACGCGCTTTTCAAAGCATTAATTATTATTTAACTTGCATCATTTCACAGCAGGGGAAACACCGCCGCGCTTATTGGTAGAAGACCTCAGTGTTCACGCAATTTAAAACTTGTACTCAAAGTGTTTGGAAAGTACAAGTGGAAAACGTTGTGGTGATGTAAATAAATTGCAAATAAATCCAGTTAAAGCTGACCCAGTATTGCCTATCAAGAATCGCATCATCTCGTTGCAACATCTGTTATGATTTGGTCAGAACTCAAATAATTGAGGACTGTAAAATCTTCATTAAAGGCCTATAATTCAATGAAGAATGTTTCGCCGGTCGAACTTTTTACGAACATCGAAGAAAGTTGCAATTTTGTCCCTGCAGCCAATAGTGAAAGTCGTGCATCGTATATCTGCAGCTAGCTGTTAGTGTCAAAGAAAATTTAAATCGTTACTTGCAAGCAAGATTTATTTCGTAAACTGATGACCCGTTCTTTCAAATACGCAAATGTTTGCCTGCGTTCTGCAGGACTTGATTCCTTTAACTTTGGCCGGAAAGTTTCCAAAGGGGCAAAGAAGAAGATTTTGCAGATGATCGAACTTCAACTGAACAAAAACAGTGCGATGTCAGAGGAAGAAGCCACCTCCGTTGCGAACATCACTGTACTACCATTAAGCGAAAGATGGAGATTGTACAAGTGAACAATCATATTATATTATAATCATATTATAGTTTTATGTTTGGATATTCGGAAACTTGACGCTTTACCAGTGGAGTTTCCCATCGGGTGGATGAGTGGTTCCAATTTACAGCAAAGGCAGCTTCAAACAAACCAAGTTTTACATGCTATTGAGTGATTGATTTACTGGGGCCAGACCAACAAAACCAAGGTCCTGTTTACTGCTAGACATCTGCGTTGCCAATGGCAACATCAGGGTAATCCAACGTTACGAAACGAAGAAATCCTCAGTCAAGAAATGGAGCAACGATAATACATATACTCGTACTAAAGAAATTTGTTCAAAGCAACTGTTAGATTGTGGAAAGTTGTTTTTGTATAGAACGACTGTACTTGTAAAATTTGCGTGACAACAACAGCCGATTGCGAAAGCTTTCTTATCCCCAAGTGCAACTGCTTCGATTGGGCAAAGGTAACGCAAATTTCTGTTTCTTCAGGTTCTGGGTACAAAAGCGATGCGCCCAATGTCAAAGTTACGTCGACTCGAAGGTGTCTGAGTATTTGGAGCTTGTTGCTGAAGTCAAACAACTCCAAGACGAAGATACGCTAAGCACTTGTAGTGGCGCGGATATCGTGGGACTCACTACAACCGGAGCCGCAAAGTTCAGAAAAGTGATTCAGCAACTTCCAGTAAGGTTTCTAGGACTGCAGTGAACACGGGTGTTGCACTTCATCTGTGTTGTTTGTAAATGTTAAAATATCACGGGTTTTTAATAAGAAGCTACATTTGCTAAGCACCGGATTTTCTCTAAATAAGTTCTTTCAACGATTCTCTGAACCAGGGGCGGGAAATTAGCGGCACGCGGGCCACATGTGGCCCGCCACAGCGTCTTAAGCGGCCAGCGTAAGCATTCAGGAAAAATCTTCGAATCTCAAATTTCTTCTAAATCACACTAAACCAGGGTTTTTCAAGGTGTTTTAGGGACCCGATTGGGGTCAAAATAACTGAAAGGTGGATTAAGAAATAATTCGAAACGTCTCAAAATAAACATGTATAGCTTTTTGAAGGCTTTTTCGGTGTTGATGAAATAATATAATGCTTTTTGAAGATGTGCGTTTTGAGAAAAATATTTTAAGATGCTACCATATGCGTGCGCATGCAGTTCAAACTTTCCGTTGATTACCTTTTAAGTTTGATACTCACCTTAAAGACGACGTTCTCCGATCAGAGTTGAGTTTTGTGCCAATTCAGTAAGACTCTTTAAAAATAATAGGTGACGGCGTAAGACAAACGTTAAAAGGTTTTGCTCAGTCTGCATTGTTGTTGAGTTTTTCAACCTCGTTCAAGAAAGCTTACATACAATTCAAATTCACCCATCCTCTGAAAATCATATTATTTTTATCAACACTCACTTCCGTCTTGGATAGTTCATGTAACAAACGTTGTTACAAATATTATGACCGGCACTAAGATGCTGAGTACAATTTTGACAAAAAATAAAAAAAAAATAGAGAACTATACACAAAAACTTTTTCCTGAACACCTCATTTTGTAAACTAAATCAGTTCTTCTGAAGTGTAGCATTTGCAAAACGGGCTATTTGTCTCGACCATCAATAGATTCCAACACCTTATTTCGCTATACTATAAAAATACTATTATCGAAACACGTCCATCCCTTTCTTTAAAAAATGATTGAAAAATGATGATCTTGTCCGAAAAAAATTTATTTCGCTGTCAAATCACGATTTCTTTTCAGGAATGTTTTTGTGCAAATGCACACCTTGCCAAACATTTCAAACTTTACAGGTAAAGACTGTGATAATCGAAGAAGCAGCCGAGGTTTTGGAAGCACACATCGTGACATCCATGCCTCTGTCGACTGAACACCTCATTTTGATCGGGGATCACCAACAACTGAAACCTTCTCCCACCGTTTACAAACTCGCCATTGAACACAAGCTCGACGTGTCAATGTTTGAAAGGCTGGTATGCTACTTTATTCATACGGACTTTCAAAAACATAGCGGTCATTGAAGGCAAGAACGAAATATTTGCTAAATGTAAAAGTCACGTTTTTCTTTAATCTGATGGCATTAAAAAAGCTGAAGTAACAGAATAAAAATAAATTTTTAAGATTGAGATGAAACTGCCTTACGTCACTCTGAGAATCCAACATCGAATGAGGCCCGAAATTGCGGATTTACTCCGTTTGGACATTTACGATCATCTCGATGATCACGAGTCTGTCCAGAAGTACGAAACAATCAAAGGTGTAACAAAGAACGTCTTTTTCATTTCACACAATCACCGGGAAAGTTCAATGCCTGGGGNTAAAAGCAAGGTAACCCGCTATACTGCTGGTATGCACCAGCGTATATATAGTTACCAAGCATCCAATTGAGTGAAAATAACTGGGTCTCACTATTNTGAATCGCAACCTCGTTTGTGTGTGTTTAGGCAAATAACCACGAAGCCAGTTTCCTTTCTTCGCTATGCAAGTATTTCTTGGACCAAGGTTACGATGCGGAGAAGATCACGGTCCTCACGGCTTACACTGGTAGGAAGTAACCTAATTTTTCAGTTGCTTCCGAAAACAACACTTCGCTTTGGTTTTACATTGTGACGTCAATCATTCTTGTTTTAGCTTCACTGCACAGTTAAATTTGTCTAATTCACGATAAGTTAACTGAACTAAATGTGGTAAAAGTTATTCAACGAAACTTTTTTGGCTCGTGTTCTTTGTTCAATCTGGCTTGGCCTATGCACTTGCTGACTCTCCTACACTTCCCTTTTTTCTTGTGCCAAATGTGATTGGAGACTTTCAGGGATCTGTAGCTGAAATATTTGTCAAGAAGGCCAAGCAATAAAACTGATGCAAAAGTTTCCAAAAACAAAAGAGTTGACGCATATCTCAGGTTGTGTTAATGACCGCAACAGACCATGAATATTGCACATATGTAACATTAATAGATTTAAGTATGCCACTGCAGATGTGTTAGCGTGGAAAGCTGTAATAAAAAATATTTTGGAAGTCATGTCTTAAGATACAGTTTGTTAAGTTAAATTTTCAGTCTTTGCTTAAGCAACAAAATCAAATTTGAGAAGAATTACTTTAAGTTGCTTAAAAATATCAGCAGCGAACGAGATAGCAGTTCAAAATTGCGGTGTTGTCAAAAATTAACTTGAGGGTTTTCAAAGAAATTTTCTCATGTTTTTTTCAAAATTAACGTTCAAGGCATTAATGTACTTTATTGTATTTGTATATCCTGTGCAGGACAATTACTTGCTTTTAAAAAGTTCATGAACAAAAGCGTTCATTCCGGAGTTAAAGTGACCACGGTTGACAATTTTCAAGGAGAAGAAAATGATATAATTCTTCTTTCCCTCGTTCGAAGCAACGAAGAGGTAACTGACAGTCTAGTACAATGCCTAACTCGATAAACCAAGCTCATAAAGCCAAAGTTGTTCTGGTTGCAGTCTTTTTTTATCACGGTACAATGATCTATTTTATCACGGCATGAAATCATCTTTTAGTCTTTCGTGTCTTAAATGTCCTGTTTTGAATGAAAAGGAGCAATTGGTTTTCATTTAGGTATTTGCGGATTCACGTATTGCTCCCGACCTGGGCCACTCCAACCTGATGAAGGGACCTCGAAAAATACAGGGTGCCATTGACGTCACAAAATGGCACACATTTCCGAAAAACACAACAATAAAGCTCTGCATTTTTAATGTGAGCCCCCCCCCTGCCAAACCTACAGCCTCTCGGTCGGGATGTTCGAGAAACGTTCGTTGTATGAGGTTTTGATCCTAAGTTTGATGACTTGACGCGTGAAAGCGGTCATATTACATCATGACATGTTGTTAAATATACGCAAAACTTATTACCCAAAACATTCTTGGGGAAGGTGCAATCAAAATGTACAATTAATTCTTGTTTACCTCAGCTAAACAGCTCGCTTTATATAAACATACAAAATAAAAGTTTTAAAAGTGAAGGGGGCGTGTTCTTACCCTTAAAACCCTTTAACGAAGGTTTAGCTTTGTCCAAATTTGCTACCAGTGTTAAAAAGTTTTGTGTAACAGGAAGAAAACTTCATACTTTTTTCTGTTAACAATAGCGTGGAACCAGGGCAAAGTGTGGAGCCAGTGTTTGAAAATACTGTATATCTTGTTTACAGGCATTCCTATAAAAAAAAAACGGTAAAAGCGCTTAGGCAAATAATAAAAAATGAACTCTGAATTAAATCGGTATCGAAAGTGTCAAAATGCACCAGAAATGTAATGAGGAAATTTTTAGGCCTAATGAGTCTAAAACCTAAGCACATAACTGCACCAAACTTTGTGAAAATTACGACAATGAGAATGATTACGCTGTTATATCTTATAAAAAGTCATGGTGTATGTAGTCGTTTTGAGATCTTACAACGAAAATTTTCCCTTGTGTTTTCGTGCGACATTGCAATTCATTTTGCTAAAATTGCAGGAAAAAATCGGATTTTTGGGCATTGAAAATCGAGTTTGTGTGGCAATGTCAAGAGCAAAAAAGGGGCTGTTTTGCATCGGCGACTTTGAGGTAAGAGCAAGTCTTAGCGCAAAAATATTTGTTATTGCAAAGAGTCGAACAGATGCGCTTTTGGCAAATTAAAACAGGCACACACAAATTTTAATTATACATGTTTTATACATTTGCACCTAAAAGCCATAAACCATATTGATCAATTATTGTCTAAAATTTTAAAGAAAGTGCGAAATGGTAAAGTGAATAAATTAAGGAAGGCTCTTATGATAAAAAAAGAAAATATTTTTCCCTGCACATTTTTGTCATTTTGTACGTTCAAAATAATAGGAGCTTGTTTTGCAACCTTTTCACTTGATTTTGCTACTAATTTGGAAACATTAATTCTTTTCAAATACAAAATGTTGCAAAAATATAAGAGTTTGTTTTAAGAAACATTTTTAAATCTAGTTTTGTGGATGTTGCGCACATTTCATACGTAACGCATATTCATTTTACGCAACGACTTGATTTCTTGATCACAGACAATGAATGCTGAACCGCAGTCTTGTTTCGCAGATGCTGCAGAAAAAGAGCCGACTTTGGAGGAACATTGCACAACATTTGCAAAATGCCTCAATGATCGGGAAATCTTTACTTCTGAGATGTGAGAACCATCCAGAAAACTGTGTTGAGGCAACGAAAAGTGCAGATTTTCAAAATGTACCAGAAGGTGAGGTGTGTTCAAAAGACTGCAGTGTTTGCAATCCCCACCTTTCAAATTATTTGCTTCGCACAGCTTTTGGAGTTTTCCTTCAGCAAAGCTTGGTACAAATACAAACAGACGCAGAGCTGCTAGACCCTGATTGTTTTGCAGCGTTTATCCAGCTGTTTCGAGCAAGCCTGGAAAAAGCTCAAGTGTTACGAAAGTTAAACTTTTAACGGACCTGCTATTGCCGAACACAAAAAACTCTTGTCTGTAGCAAAAATGTATTTGATATCACAAAATGTTAATATTTGTACCTAACCAAATGATTTTGATCAAAACCAGTTTTGAGGCACATCCAGCAACGCACCTTCTCCATAGAGGCAAGGAAAAAAGACAGCATCACCCACAAAACATCACTGCTGAGCGGGTTGCGTTGCGCAGTCAAAAAATAGATATACGCGTGTAAACTACGTGGGGTTGCACAACGAAGAACCTTTTTTAGTTTCTCAGAAATCTCAACAAATTTGCGTTTTGCTTATTTTTCAATAACAGTGATCATTTCTTTGCAGCCTGTTTTGTTAAAAATCACCAAGGAGCTTTTCACAACCCTAGCAATCTTTCACTCAATGTATTGAAGCGCTGAATGATTTGCGCCATCAAGGAGTTTCGTCTTTGTGCGCCTCTGCAACTTAATGCCAGTAGGAGCAAAACGTCTTCAGGCCTCTTAAGTTTTCAAAAGTTAAAAAAGCCACGAGATTGTCGCAGGCCTGGCATTGATCGATCATATAAAAACATGCTCTGAAAGATGGTCAACGTTGCAGTGGAATTTCGCTAAGTTTATGAATGCTCCGCTGTGGGCAAAACTGGGCTTTGCAGTTTTACTTCTTTAATCAGAAGCTGTTACGTGCCATTTACAGGTGGATGTATGGAAAAGTGCAACTCCATTTTGCCATGCGGTCACTTTTGCACGCGTTACTGTCATCCCTCTGACAGAGAGCATCAAACATTTAAGTGCCAAATATTGCTTCAAAAGTATTGCGATAACGAAGAGGAAAAGCACACCGTGAGAAGGAGATGCTGTGAAAAAAAGTGGCCACAGTGCCGGAAACTCGTAATAAAGGTAAGATTGGTTGCGTCATTACTTTTGCGTGTAGCTTCACCTAATTTGATCTCATTTTTGAATTGCTTTTTATACTTTTTTACTAAAAGCCAACTTTGCCGATTCTGATACA
>JGI24158J21664_10011316_pt1 | contig 11870 bp, 3 predicted proteins | sample Ectturendosymbi3_FD_21664 | JGI IMG/M metagenome (IMG submission 21664)
TAAATATTCTGAACGGATTTGTTTAATTTTGTAACTTGTTTTGCACTGTAATGGTTTCATTTTCAGCCAACGTCTTCTGTACTGATCAGAGATGATTGGATGGTGGATTTTTTCCATCTGATCCTATCCTGTTTTTGAAAAATGATATCCGTATCCGATCCGAATACTGTTTAGGTTGAAATTATACTATCCGTATCCGAAAACTATCCGCAAGTGTATTGTGATGCAAAATATACATTTTTTGTTCTGTGTCTATTTTGCCTCATGAGGCAAAATAACTGCTGGAATCATATTGCCTTGAGCTGAACACGATTGATGGAAGTAGTCACATGACAAGTTTGGAACGCATGTCCTGCTTAGTTGACCATGACATCTGTAACAGCTCAGTTCCTGCATGGATGATGGTTGTCATGGCTTCAGGACTGGCAAGGAGTTAGCGGCTTCTTGTTTGCATTAAGTAAACTGCAGGCTAAACCCTAACTCTAAACACTGAGCCACTAAACCTAAAACCAGACCCTAAACCTTGACCATAAGCCCTGATCCTAAACCCTAACCACTAACTCTTAAAACCCCATCCAATTGTCTCTGCGTGTTGTATTTGTCACATGACCACTTCAACCAACTGTGTTCAAATGAAGGCAAAATAGTCCCACCATAAGTTTTACCTCATGAAGCAGAATAAACACTACCCAGGTCCGTAACCAGGGGACATCAGGAGTGGTGAAGATTTTTCTGAGAGTGGCCCAAATTTTTTGAACTGCATCCAATAGTTTTAAACTATCTCCAATACATTTTTCAANGGGGGGCGAAAAATTCTCTAGCAGGGGGTTCGCCCTCCCCCTGGTTGCGGGCCTGACACTACCTGAATGCGTTNTACCACTTTGGGCCCTGTCATGCTTATAAACAGAAAGTGTGACANATCTTGCAAGCTTTAGCTTGANATATCGCGTAACCTATGTAATTTTCTGAGTCAATTGCATTAAAAAGCAAGCTGAAGTTTCACCACAGTCCCGGCATCATGGGGACGCTTTGGGAGGCTTATTTCCTCCGAAACAAAGCTCCAAAACCCCCAAATTGAAATATGAAGCACTATAAAACAGTGATGTTTGTTCAAATTTCAGAATGTCAAGCCCCCTATAGGAGACGGTTCTGCTGCAAGACCAAGCTTTTCATTAGCCATTTCTTTGGTAACAACGGTTAGATATTAACACCATCCATGAGTTCACATTCATAATTTCATTTATTAATCCTACCCATTGTTGCACTTTAACGAAACCTAACTACCATAGCAATGCTAGTCTACAAACCAAACAGCATTCAAAACAATACACTGGCTTAAAATATGTCATTTATATTGAAATGACCCGCTAAAGTTCAATCTTATAAGTCAATGTCACGATACAACAATTTTGCATAACATGTTTAAGAAAGAAATAGGCTATCTGGCCTGTTATCATCCAACAACCAGTCAATCTAGGCTCATGTATAATGGGCATGAAAACTGCAAGGCCTGGTGTAGACTACAGACCACATTAAAAGAGCTNGAGTGCTCTAGCTAGTCTAGAGTCTAGACTACAGATCATAGTACGCCTGCACTAGCTAGCCTCACTCCAGGTACGCAGNAAAAACGTCCTTTGAGTTGTTGTCTCACACACACTGCCTAATCCCTAATGTATACTGAAAGACCCTATCTTGCCACACCAGGAACAGATTCATGCTGACAAACTTGGCGAGTTGGCGTGTTCAATTAGCAGATTTAAGAGGGAGAATGGAGTTACACTGCGGCACAGAGAGATCACACCGTACACAGACTCGAAGTCATGGCACAGAAGGCTGGAAAGATGCTTCTGAAGATAATAAACGAATGATTGTGCAATGTGCAACTTTTCCAAAAGTCTGATCCTCGAAATATCGATAAAAGCGTTTCGGATTTCCGGATCCATATCCGGTTCCCGTTTGAAAGCAGTTTTTGGATATCCTTATCTGGTTGCAAACTCCCTATCCTGCCGTATATCCAACCGGTAAACTGGATAGTGATCATCTCTGGTACTGATGGATTATTGAATCCCTTTCATTTACTGTAAAGAAAACTACTTTGTTTTTGCTGATTTGCTTTGCGAAGAAAATTGTTTCTCCGAACCTCATCCCCCGAAAAGTGCGGCTGGGAAAAGAATGGCTAACTTCACCTTGGAAAAATGTCGTACGCCATAACACTACAGTAACAGTTCGCGCCGCTGTGGAAAACCTGATGCATTTTACAAAATCTTAGTTGGGAAGAATTGCAGCACCCCCATGAATCACCGTCATGAGCTACCAATGACCTTATCTGTTGTCAATGAGCTGTGATACATTTGGGTTTTTGTATCGGTGCCACAGTAACTGAGTAGTAATTTAGTAAACAAGTGGGAAATCCAGAGGTAGAAGAGACTGCGAAATCAACATTTTCACTTACGCTAATCCTGGTACTTCCATTAATGAAGCCAGTTAAGCTGCTGAGCATGATGACGAGGCCGCCGTTTATATGTATACCAAGAGGAGGAATCCACTGTCTCCAAGATGAGGTTTTCAAAAGAGTTGAATTGAAGAATGGAACGCAAGATTTTTTACTGCACAAATTGCAATGGAAAAAAGTTACCTTTGATCAGATGGTGTAGAAAAAGTGCAAAGCTACACAGAAGTATTGTGAATTCTCAGATAAAAGTTAGAGAAATGAGGTAATCTTGAGGTTTGCTTTGAGTTTGAAAAGGGCAAATTCCATTTGTAGCTTTGTTTTCCAAAGGCACGGGTTTCTCTTAGCAATGACGGCAGTGGGAAAGAGCTTCTTTTCACGTGTCAAGGTTGTTGCATAGTCAAACTAAGGTTGCAAAGTTGCATTCATCAGCCATGTGTTGACCTACATGTCAATTGCATGTCAAATTTAAAGGAACCATTCGCCATGTGAAAATAGAGAAAGCTTGCCAGTACATCCGTGGATGTGATCGTGAAGCCATGAAAAAGATTTTAAAACACAAACTACCACAGTTGCACTATGATGTGGAACAAATCAAGCAATTGAACTCTGAGGCCCTTGCTTGCAAGTGGCTACAGGGATGGATGTCTATATATTCGAAGGATGTTTTAAAGCAGATGAACTGAAATTTTGGAAGCTCAGATGACAATGTTTGGTTAGCACTACAGAAAATCAAAGCAGACCAACATCAAGCCTCGCCTTCCAAACACAACTCTGCAGGTCATAATGACAGACTTACCAACATTGATGTTTTTCAGTGTGGCAAGCATCAGGATGCTATAGCATTTGCAAAGAGGATATAAATGTACATTGATGCTACCAGCAGCGCTCTGCTAAGACAATCGCACTGCTATGTGTATGAACTGGTAATTCGTTGTTGTTTGGAAAGAATCTTGCCTCTGGCTGTAGCCATGCTACGTGGGCGTGCGATATTCTTTCCATTGCCCACTTAACATAAGATTTGGCACTCACATAAAAACAAGCAAGGTTCATAAGGTTTTATCCTCGTCTTGTAAAGTATTGTGCGATGGTAACATGGTGCTAATAAACACCATTGTTACCATGATATTTAAAGAGTCCCTTGAAGTTGAAAGATATTTCTGAAAGTGCTGGGAGAAGTACATGGCAAGAGCCGAAGAGGGAGGCTTCATTCATCTTAGAACCTTTTTTTCATCTATGTACAAGCCATTGATGAAATCGGTAAAGAAACTTATAAGAAGCATGTAAGTGTAGTTGGAACTGTTTGATCAATAAAATGACTGTTAATGACAACCTTTGTTTGCACCTGCCATCTTTATCTTTTTGTGGCTCTTATTATTATTATTGCCTTAGCTACACCTGAATCTTGTTAGCCATAGAAATACGTGCCAAATGCCAAGTAGGGGATGTAACATATATTACACAAGCTAAAAAGGTGGTAGTTTCAATATACAATAGCAGAAAATGTTGCAGGTTCAACAAGCATTGATTCAGATTTGGAATGCACATTATTGGATTGATGCTACTTTGCGACATAGCATGTTTAACTCAGATCTTTTTTCACCTGACGATCCTGATAAACACAATGTGTGAGCAAAGAGCGAGAACTAGTTTTGAGTATTGAAAAGGCATTATTATTGAAGAAGAACATGTGCAGGCTGAAAATATCAAGGTATGTTTTTATGCTAGATGTAGAGTTATTGCAACCCTAATGGCATACATCTAAAAGTTGATTTTACACCTTTGTAGGATGAAGATCAGGTAGAAGATGGCTTTGTGTGCAAAATCAGTTGTCTCCAAAGACTTTGCAAAAGTATTTTTGGATGCCAAAGTTTTTGTTCAACAATCCTCTCAACCAACAGATAATAAGTAGAGATAGACCGATATATTAGCCAGGCCGATATTTGGGTTTCACCGATATATCCATATGTAAGTAGGTGTTGACAAAATGCTGTTACATTCCTCACACATCCAGACAACTTGTGCAAGAAAGCACAATGAACCAAGTCAATGCAGTTATCTTGCAGCAATGCTAGCAGGTGCGTTTTCATAAACAAGCAGACAAGAGGAACCATGAAGCTCACGTCGGCCGTCACAGCCAAAACAAAAGCATCATCATTAATCAGATAAATTAAAAGTTATAGCCAAATATTGAAATTGCTGCAATTTGAAAAAATTTAGCTCATAAATCCCGATTTGTGAAGTTTTTAAAAAAAGTAAGGCAGAGAATACATAATATTTTTGCTAATGAAGCAAAAATCATGATTTAAAAATTTTGGAAATATCAGTTATCGGTCCATGAATGGCTGATATATCGGCGTCGGTATTGGCCCCCAAAAAGCCATATCAGTTGATCTCTAATAATTAATAATTGCTATGCTCCTCAATTCACTGAACATCTCATCCAGCACTATATGCTGGAAACATTCTTAAGATTTGTTTTGGCTTATAATATTAATAGTACCTATTGCTCACTACTCACATCACTTGGGCATGCGTGCTCTTTCACAGTTATCCGGAATTACTCAAAACCATCATGGCAATGTCGATTTAGACTAAACACAGTTGAGATAAGAATTGCCCTAACCTTTAAATTTAAGTGATTAAGGCTTTTAGCATAGAGTCATTCAAGTAACTCGAAGTCATTTTTGCAGTGGTTAATATCCTGTATACTACTGAAAAGATTATGCTGGCAACTGAACTGTTCATTTTGCTAAAGATCATGATATTGGAAAAAAGGTAGGTTTGCAAAACTTGATTAATGCACCTACGTAAATGGTATGCGCTGGAATTGTTATGTAAGAACATTAGCATTATGTATATTGGCAATAATGTATGCTGTGGCTAAGTTGCAATTACATCCATACGATTTTTTCGGGTTACATAGGGACAGGGAGGCAAACAGACTGTTCGAGGCAAACGGAGTGACGTTCACCTCCAGGATTTCACAGACATTGACGTCAATTTGATTCCTAGGCTCGCAATTTTGTAAAGCTGGATAATGGTGCCAATGTGATGATACCAATATTACTGTAGTTGTGCAATAGGTAGATATGTCATAGGTCATCACAGTACGAATGAACTAATGTATCTTTATAGAACTAAATACCCTACTCTTTAGTCCTCAAATAACCTTGTGTTGTTTTTCATGTGTCACTAGACATTTACTGGATTACTGTTTACTGCTGAACTTTTTTATAAGGCATTGGCTATAGAACCGCCTGTGGTTCTTCATATTTGAAACATTATTGAACTGCCACAGGTGTAACATGACAGTAATGCAGATGTAAACGCTACCACTACATTATCATGACAGAGCTGCATGAGTGACAAAGTCAGTGTTTTATTCAAGCCACGTCATGCGAGGCAGTTAAGTAGCCACTTCCTTTTTATAATCTGTTGTATCTATTTCTGCCTATTCAACCTCTCATTTGGTGATGCTTTGTGCTTGATGGGACCTACACGCAACTGTGGTACTCTACTATGCTATGGTCCGTGGGTTATTTAATTAAATCTTCATGATCTTTGTGGATAAAAATTATTTTGCCATTGCTTTGGTTTGAAAATTTTATGTCTACTGCATTGCTCTCTGCCTTACAGCCCTTTCATATTGTTGCTTACTTCTCTCACCTGTTTGCATGATTCACCTGCTCATCTGTACATGCCTCAACTCTTCACCCATTGCTTGCCTACCATCATCTGTNTTGTGAGAATGATTGTTGCGTATATTATTTAACATTTATGTTTCTGTAATATATGTTGCTGTTGTCATTTATTTGTTGCCATTTCTGGNTCTTGAAAATATGTGATTCGTACTCCTCTGTGTTATGATGCTAATGATTCCTATGATTATTCCCATTCACCCTGTCCCTATTNCCAATGTATGGCTGAGGTGACTTCCTGTTTTTGATTTGGTTTGTGCATTTTTTGAGGTTACACAGGATGACATGCATACATAGTTCCGTAAAGCTTTTGCTGTCTTGACTTTAAAAGTGACTTGTGTTACTAGCTTTCATGAAAAGCTATGTATTAGACTGAACATTTTTTTACTGCTGTTGCAAGTTCATCATATTTCTTATAAGTTTTAAGTACATGCTATGCTATCTAATTTTGAAACAAAAATTTTATATTTTACGTTGTGAATTAGATTAAACTACCATGAACATTTTTGTCCCATTCTGTATAGGTAGTGTCTGAATGACTGTATGGTGTATCTGGTTTTTGCTTTCGAAGGACTTAAACAACGTATCTGACTTTGTGCCACATATAACGCTGAGTTTGTGACATTACAAGAACAGTGAACCTGGTCAAATGGAAAGTGTCTATTCCTGCTGTGCGAAGGGTTGTGGGTTCAGTTCTCAACATCACTGCTTTGGCTTTGCTAAGAGAGATGCCACTGTTGATGTTAAGATCAGATTATAAGTTTTCACCATCTTTTTTTGGGAGTGCATTTGACATACTTATGTTAAAAAGTTTCGAAAACCAGACATGGGTTTAGATTTAGGTTTTGGATTAGGGTTTAGGGTTAGGATAAGGTTTAAGGTTACTATACAGTTAGGGTTTACGATTTGGGGTTGGCATTAGGCTTGAGATTAGATATTTTGTTTGATATAGTGTTAGTCCTTAAAAAGTGAAAACCGGATATGGTTGTTTAGGCACTGTCTTCCGTTTACAGAAATTAGGCATCAAAACTTTCCTTTTGAACCATTTGCTCAGGATTTGGACCTAGTTTCAGACCTTGAAAAATTTTGCAATATCAATCTAAATCTTCTATGTATGTTTCAACTTAACACTTTTGATACTGGAAGATATAGTGCTACATCTTAAGCATGTTGTCCACTGTTTTCGTAGTTGTAAATTTACGTTTTTGCTACCCAAAATTCTCGGAAACATAAATTAAGTTTTTTTTTTGTTTTTGGAAAAGGTTAAAATGTGGTCCTAGACTGAGTTTAAGTAACATTAGGTCTTGGAATGAAAATCTAAACTCTCTGTGGTTCAGAGGCTGTTTTAAAAGCATGGTGCTTTTGAGTTGCTCCACCTATGTGGGACCAGGGTCCTGCAGCAGTGACTGATTTTGTGCAATATAAGTGCTTTGATATGCTGCTAAATGCTAGGAAAGTATGAAAGAATGTATAAGAAACATTTCTGTAAGTATATTTAAGCATGTTGATGAAGTTTAATTGCTTAATGCCAGTGTTAGCTGCATTTATTGTCTTAAAAAAAGTGAAACTTTTGTAATAAAAATGGCTTCGGTAGGCCCAGACTTGTTGCAGTGGTATGTAGGCTAAAATGTTTTGGTAATGATTTGATACGTTGGCAATTGATTAGTGTAAAGGCAACAAAACGTTTGCCAGGTTTACTGTTTTAGCCTATACCTGGAAAACACCTAGCAGTATCTACCTTCTGAGATTTGAATTTCTCACCAAAGCTGTGCGGCAACAATGGCTATCGCTGCAAGGAAGCCACCCTGTATTGAAAGTGTTAAACTGACAATGCATTGTCGGTTTAACACGAACCTCTACAGAATGAGATTGGCTGATGACAAAAACTATGTGTGCAGTGAAATCCAATCAGCCAGCCATATACTTGATCACTATACTGTGCTGGCCCCAATAAGCAACATCACCAATACCACCAATGAGGATCTGATTAAATGCCTTTGCAATTCTTCCTTTTAGATCGAACCACAACAGGCCTAGCACCTATCAGCTGTGTACATGAAAAAAGAATAAAAACGTATGCTTCAAAGCTCTTGTTTATTAAAAATATAGCAACCCTGTTCACTTACTCATGCTTTTTGTAAGTTTTATAACAAATGCTGTGTGTAGATCAAATGTGTTGCACAACTGTTCTTTAATGTAAAGCTGAGATAGCAGTTGGATTAACTTGTTGAAAGATCAAATTGTATCCTTGGGTCATTCTTCACTTTTATTCAGCTGTCACTCACTGGGCTTGTAGCAGACAGCATATTAATTTGAGTTGTTTTTCAATTACAAGTTTTAAATAATATTTTTCTTTGCATATTGAGAAACACAAATATTGCCAACTGTTTAGTCTTCCAATTTAAATGGAACATTCGCAATACCAAAAACTGTTGTGTGATGGAATGTTATTGTTTTGCCATAATGGCCTTAAAGAGGTGAATGTTTGTATTGTTGTCACTAGTGTAAATTGCATCATGTTTGCATATTCCATAAGTTCAACATGTTTACATATATTTGCAATGTGACAACTCGGTAAAATAGGTGCAGCCCAGTTACAGAAGTTTCAAGCAATGTGGAGCATATCACAACACTGTAGCATCATCATAGACTGTCAAATTGGGAAGATATATAGTCACCCAATGAGTAAAGCAACACTGCACAAAGGGGACAACGAAACTTGCAGGAAGAACAAACATTCTGAAGGAAACAGCCATGCATTATATTAAAGGCAAGTGGTGGGCAGCAATACTGGTATGGTGAGTAGAGGTAGACTGATATATCGGCCTGACCGATATTTGGGTTCTACCAATATATCGGTATCGGACTCAGTAAGTGTTGACAAAACACTGTTATATTCCTCATACATGCAGACAACTTGCACAAGAAAGCACAGCAAACCAAGTCAAGACAGTTATCTTGCAGCAACGCTAGCAGGTGCGTTTTCATAAACAAGTAGACAAGATGAACCACGGAGCATGTGTCAGTCGTCGCACCCGAAACAAAAGCATCATCATTAATCAGATTAATTTGAAAATCATAGCAAAATGTTGAAATTGTTTTAATTAAAAAAACTGTAGGTCATAAATTCTGATTTTTGAAGTTTTTGAAACAAGTAAGGCAAAGAATACATAATATTTTTGCTAATGAAGCAAAAATCAAGATTTAAAAATTTTAGAAATGTCGGCTATCAGTCCATGAATGGCCGATATGTTGGTATTGGCCCCAAAAAGCAATACTGGTTGATCCCTTGTGTTGAGTACACTAAGAGCAATTAAAATCAAATCAAACTTACCCACAGGCCAATATAATGCCAGTGTTCCTTCTGACCACAGCCAGAGACAGGTGCTGGTGGAGTCATTGTCACTCCCTGGGGTCACCAGAAATATCAATAAGTTTCTTTGCAAGTCCACAAAAAAGGTGGCAGTGGACTCACCATACACACCAGTGGTTTCAATTGCGACTGATTAAAAGTGGTAATTGCTTTGGAGCTCGTTGTATTTTTAGCGTTTTGCAGCCTCAGGCTTAGCTGCTATGATGCTCACCTGTCTGGACTGTCTTTGTGATGGCACCAAGCAAAAGTGTCCACAACTGTTGCTCGGCTTAGACCTCTGCACTAGGGGCCCAAAGTCAATCCATGAGGCCTCCTGCCATTTACATATTATCAGTAGTTTCTAAGACCGTAGTGCTATATAGTTTCTAAGACCATAGGGCTATATAAAGACCATAGTGCTATATAGACCATAGTGCTATATAAGTGTAAGACCATAGTGCTATATAGTCACTAAACTTATTTAGTACTACTGTGGGCTTATTATGAACCATTTCCCAAATTCTCTTAAACACTTTGACCAAAGCAGATTTTTGTCTGAATGGAAAAAAATCCTTAAGTTTTGCATCGCAAATAAAATGTCATGACAAAAGTTCAATGTATACCTGTCTGGTTTTTTTTCGGCCATAGACTGAAATGGTTTTGAAATGACCAAAAAAAATTCAAGTCATTTTGGTCAGAATGTCTGAAAACATAGACTAAAAAGCACTGTTATGGCAAGTTTTAATGCAACTGTGAGATAAATGACTGAAATGTTTTAGTGACCAAAATTTCTTAGCAAAAACTGATCGAAATATCTCGGCAAAAAAAAAGCAGATTCCAGGCTGAAACCAGCTGGTGTTTTGTTGAGGGGCAAAATGTTTGTAATTTGTTGTACCCAACAAATAAACATGTTTTTCAAATTTTTAGTGGAACAATTGCCCAGTTGTTCCTCATGGTTGCAGGCCTGATAGTTTTAGTGATTTCCACATATTTGTTCAGAAAAAAATACTTTGCTCACCCTTTCAAATACATTGATTCCTGCTCGGCTATGACTCCATGTGAAGAACATTGTGGATGCACACGTGTAAACTATAGCACACAAACAAAAAATGTCAAGTGCATAAACAGTCAATTTTGCAAGGGAGGCTTGCGTTAGATTTGCCTAATTTTAATCTCAACATTTGTAAACTTTGTTTACCAATGGTGCTCTGTCATAAATAAATATGTAAATTTCTTAGATAAACAACTCGTATTTCAGCTGTTGTACGTGGATAAATGAGTGGATTTGGGTTGGGCATGTATTGAAAATTTGAAATGCATTACCTTTGACAAGAAGTCACATTCTGAAGGATTAAAGATGTAAGCAAACCATGAAGTTGCCTAATGCTCTGCTAGTTCGTAAATCATGGTACTATAACATATAGTTGAAGCAACCTTTGCCTTTCAATGGTATTTCTAGAACATAATTGGCAGAATTTTCATGCATTGGCTATGACTTACCTTGGAAAGTTCTTACCTTTGTAATGTTGCTAGAGTGATTGACATTATTTTCAGAGGTTTCAGTCCATACCAAAAGAGTCCTAGCTTGTCTTGAATAGAATTTCTGAGTGTTTATGACAAGATCTTATGCATGACATAAATTTTTGTGTTACTACCAGAATTCATGTGATCTACATGCTGTTTTAAGCACTGTCACAGCTGCTAGCTGTAAAAATGTTGAAAAAGGGATCATTGCTATAACTCCACTGAATTCACCATATTCAAAAAATTATATCCCATTTCAACAATTCTGTTCAGAATTTTTCTGCAGAAGCATGACGTTCTGACATTTCTTGCATTGCTAAAAATGCAGCCAAGTCATTCACCTAGTTTGCAAAAGATAGTAAATCAATTTAGAAGGCAAAGTGTACTAGGTACTTGATCATTTAAAAGGTCAGAAGTTCGTAGAATTCAGTAACATTTTTAATTAATTTTGGTTTGTTTCTTTGTTCTTTATCAGGCTTAGATCCAAACTAGCTTTCTCATTCTAGACCAGTTTGTTTGAACATTTCACCAGTTTAAAAGTGGTAGGCTACAATAGTTATGGTCTAAGAATAAAATATTAAGTGACATAACTGGTTTATGAGGCTCTGGGACGGTCAGCCTTTTATCTTTGAAAAAATTTTAGTAATGTCATTGTAACTAGCCACAGTTCGTGTGTTTTTCTTTACTTGTTTTCAAGTGCCAACATTTCGCCTGTGACATATTTGTCTTACATTGACAGGACTGATGATGCGTTGGAAAACGTGAAACTAGTTTCCCCGTCAATAAACTGTGACTGATTTACTTGCCGCCATCTTTGTGGCTTTTAACTATGAAAAATAGATAC
>JGI24158J21664_10011318_pt1 | contig 11867 bp, 10 predicted proteins | sample Ectturendosymbi3_FD_21664 | JGI IMG/M metagenome (IMG submission 21664)
AAATTGGCCTTAATTTGAAGCCCGAACCCGGCCCGAAGTTTATTTTTGAAGCCCGATTTAGGTCGGTAAGCCAAATTGCCGAGTGAGTCAAGATATGCGCAACTGCGGGTTATCAAATCACGTAGTATACGGGTATAGCTGCAGGTACACGGTTTTATCACACCCAAAATAACAACCACCTTGACCAAATCATTGGCTCAAACAAGAATAAACTTAGCTTGTTAGTCAACGATAATACTACGGAATGTAATGCTTCTCAATGAAATGACAAACTATCCACGATCGCCCTATAGGCATAAAAGAAACTATCTAGGATAGCCCTATAGGCATGAAAAAGCGGTTTGTGGGTCATCGTTTCGTAAAACAAGCCAAGAATCGCGTAAGTATACAATTTATCTCTTCGATTTTCTCACCGTTGTCTTTTCAAAAAGAGTGCGAGTCTAATCCGAGCGTAGAACAAAAGAACGCAACTGTGTTTGCAAATAGAATTAACTGAAGAAAAATTGCTTCACTCGTAGAAACCCGTGGTGACTGGTGACTACAAAAAATGTAAGTCAGGAAAGAAAAAAATAGTTACTCTGAATGTTATAAAAATTTCTGTATGCAGGTCCGAAATCGGCCCGAAACATTTTGACAAACTTTAGCCCGAAACCGGCCCGAAAAGTCCGGCCCGACTTACAACTCCGGGTCCAACAAAACAGAAATGTTGAAAAACTAATACCGGGGTTCCTAACCTTTTTCATGCAATGTACCCCTTCAGCATTCCGACAGATGAATATGTACCCCTTCAGCATTTCACCAGATAAGCATGTACCCCTAAGCATTTCGACAGATGAACAGTACCCCTATAATTTCTTTAGACAAAATATTTGGTCATGATTATTCACGGATGTATTTAACAACGAGCAGATGATGATTTTTGAAAATAATATTCGTTGATATATGTATAAATATTTGGAAATAAACAACACATAAAGACACTTTTCTCTTCTATTGCGAACCTTAAATGTACCCCTTCAGATAGGGAAATGTACCCCTGGGGGTACATGTACTCCAGGCTGGGAACCCCTGAACTAATAGTATTGTAAATATCGTTAATTTTGTCCGTATACCATCGCTCAGTTGATGGCTAGTAATGGTGACGTGTGTATTTTTTGTATATTTTTTTAAACTAATATCTTTTAATAAAATCCAAATAAATAACTAAAAACATTCATGTGAGGTTAATTGAAACAGCAACGCAAACACTTATTTTAATAAACTTTGTCGGAGTTGCGAAACAGCTGTCTTCGTCGACAGCAAGGTGCAATGAATGAAGAATTACAGATCGGGACCCAACCGCGTTTGGTTGCTGAAAAGGTTACCAATTCTCATGTACACAATAATGTTGCATACTGAAGTCGCTAGAACAGGCCTGCAAAACATACGGCCCGCGAGAGCTTACGTAATTGTAGAAATGTTGTCAAAGCTCGACCTCGAATAAGTAATTGTCGGTCTATAATTTGTTCTATACTTATACAACGAAATCTCTACATTGAAATGCAATAGGCTTTTGCGGCCCACTGCGAATTTATGTTGATAATTTGGCCCTTCGGTTTTTCTGAGTTGTGCAGGCCTGCGCTCGAAACTGAACTGATCAAGTCTGCGTTGTTTGTATTGACTAGCTTCTTAAAGCAATCCAGGAAAGCGGGGGTAACTGTCAGTGTTCAAGTTAAGTTGCAAATGAGCATACGGAAAGAATCTTCCTTGTTTTCATGCGGTATTCTTTACAGTTAGTCTAAGGTAGCTGGGGTCGTGGGGTTTGACGTGGTCTGCAGCTGGAGTTTGATATGGTCTATCGAGTACAACCCGTCGCTAAACCTTAAAGCATTAGATAAGATGTCTGTCAGTGTTCATTCAGGTTACCAGGGATTTTAAGGAACAATTTGCAAGTGATATTGTTTAGTAAACCTTTCAGCTTTCGGCCTCTTCTGTTGGTCCCCCTGGCCCCACCCGCCTGTGTTGATCCAGCAGACGCCATGTTTCGAGCTGTGTGAAATATACCCGACACTAATTTTTATGCAAGTAAATTAGTAACCTTTTCAGCTACCCAATCCCTCTGCGCTCAAGATATGCCAAGTCACAAAATACGCGGGTTTTGGCATACAGAAGGCATGCAGTACATTTGAAACAGAGACAACCGTTGCACAATTGCTGCGGTGCAGCATTAGTTTCAGTGTTGTTCAAATTCTTGATTTTTCTGTTTATAGCAATTTTCCCGACATCAAAGTTTTATTTTGTTCCAAAAGCGTAAAAGAGACAGATTTGAGTTGCCTGGCAACAACGATTTCGTACATTGCGTAAAAAAAGCGTAAATGCCGCACCGCCTATTTAATACCTGCAACATGTAGCTGCACAAAAAAGTGCTGACTTGCGTTTTTTTATATGATCAATTTATCAAGCTTTTTTTTCAAATTTTCAAACGTAAGTTAGGAAAAGCTTGCTACTGAACACATTAACCAGACTAATGCTGCCTCAGAAAGAACCAACAGAGCTTTGGACATTATTTTGTTTGAGTGGATTTGTGCGCCCACGCTACAAGAAGCATATATTACAAACCGTGTTCCAGGGTGCTAGATTACGTGCAGGCAATTTTTTAAAATTAGGTGCCGCGGTTAGTGGTTGCATTGGTGTGTATAGGTTGTTATTTTTATTGCCATATGTAACTAATTTGACCCTTTTTTGAAAAAAAACAACACTTTGCCGCTACTAACACACCATTCATCACATATTACGCGTTTCATGTTTCAAGAAGTTGTTTCCTTAACATTTTTAGTAAAAAAATACAAATTAAATGTTTGTTTCGGGGCGTGTTTGGCGGTCCACTCAGTTACGCTTAGCTGCTCAATGCATTGTATCTTGTATGTGTTCTCCTGTATCACATGTTTTCTCACGATCGGTGTCTTTGCAGATCAGCAAATGATTCCGGAAGTTTGAAAGACGAAGTGCTTGGAAAATTTCTCGATAATCTGAAGCGTGGTGCTAGGAAAACACCGCTTGCCGCTGCGATTAACGTGCTTTCTACCAGGTAATGATTAATATTGCACCAGTAGAGCAGCTAACCATGTTATTGGTCATTAAAACGATCGTATTATGGGATTTTTCCAGTAATACGGCAATTGCTTTTGTATCTTTTTTCGTTGGGTTTTTAATACTATTTTTGTTTTTTTACCACTGCTACAAACGCCCAAGCATAATGTTACACATTTGTTTGCGTGTGCCTGGAATTATTTCTGTGTTGTTTTTCTTGCGAACCATATTGGCCTTCAGAATTTTCTCTTATTTGACAGAACGAAGTGTTCTGACGTGGATAGCATGCAAGTGAATGCGATGATCACTTGATTTCGGTTTCTTAAAAACGCTGAAATTGCGTGAGGAACGTGGCAATTGCACAGAAATTTCACAAAGCGAATATTTCTTTTGTCAACCATTTTAAGGTTTCTGGAAGTTTATGTTGCGCTTTTATCCTTTATATACAGTAAACAGGGAAAACAAAGTTTGTGGTGGCTAGCGGAAAAGTGTGAAAAAACGGCTTTTTTGAAGCTGGTTGAACATGCTACATGTTTCCAAAATGTTATCTGCATGAAAACTGTGGTTAGTCCAACGTTTTTCTCTAGTCAAAGATTTACTGCGAATTGACGGTGTCGGCCTGAGCTGCGATGTTACCTTATGCGTGGTAGCTTTGTCGTGGAAATGGCTAACGTGTGGGTTGGGATGATTTTGACGTAGATAGCTTGACTCCTGGTGAACTGCATCTTGATTTTACTTGAATTTGGAATATGTTTGCGTTTGTTTTGTTTTCTTATTTTGTATTATTCATTGCGTCTTGCTGTTACTTTACTTGAACGTCTTTGTTCGTACCTGAGATTCTCTTATTTTCGCAACGTTCAGTTGCATTTGCTGTGTTTTCTATGAACCTGTGCTGTAATAAAGTAAATCCGTTAGTCGCTTTGCGGGGGCAGTAACCCAACGACAGCTNCGGCAGTCGCTTCCTGCCTCTGCATCCTGATCGCAGTTTTTGNTCGGGATGCAAAGTAAANGGAACGGATNTTCCGAAACTTTTCTTTCTGGTTTTGAATCTTCCAGTGTGAATTCTGTGCAGCGGGGATAGATACACGAACAAACGTCAGTGATTAAGTGTTTCGAACATTTTGTGCTTTTTCTACTGCTGATTTTAACCAAACATATTTCCACTGATTCATTTTGACATATTCAGGGGAGAAAAAGACACCCTTGGTCTGTTTGTCTTGGTCGAAACGCGAAAGTCCAATCTGGAGTTGGAGAACCTTATCTCAGCTCAACGAAAGTTTTTTCGGAAGGTTTGTAAAACCCTTCGCTATTCTTTCCCATATTTGGCATTTTTCTCCAGGTTGCAGCACTGTGTGGTATTTTTGTTGATAACGTTATTGAAATTACTTCGTTTCTTTTGTCATTGATAGCTTAGTTTCCATACCTCAGTGGCAAATCTCGGTCGCTCAGGCTTCATCTTTCGTCTGGTTCGTGAAGAGTAACTGGTCTCTCGCATTTTTCTGCCAAGGCGGGAACAGCGCTTTGCGTAATCGTAACATGTTACANTTGCGCTAACGATATCTTAAAATACCATGCTTTGGAANAAATTGGAATCTGAAGACTATTCAATGGGAAANTAGTTTTCTGATAAGAGTAGCACCCTCATGCCAAAACCTTGAAATATTAAAGCCATGAAAGAACAGTCGTGTGGAGTCAAACGAGTTATTTGTTGACTCAAACTCTGCTNAAAANAACTGAGCTTAACCATGGTCTTAATGTTTGCAACTACCTGTGGCATGGATTTTTTTACTTGTAGTTCTGCATCTTATGCTCTGGGCATCTACTTTTGCAAACAACTTGTTGGATACCAGACAATCCGACCTACCACCTCAGATGCACTCGCTTATTTTGGACAAACCGTAACTTCTTTGCTGAGCTCAAAGGCGGAAAAAATGAAATCAAAGAAAAAAACAGTCGCTGCTTGCATGTCTTTTCACACACGAATTTTCACGATGCAGTTTTTAAGTTTGAAATAAAGAAGTGAAGTTCAGTGAAGTGCGGCGAGTAAAAACGGCATATAGCCACTAAAACATATTTTCCACAAAAGAGTGAGTGGTGCCATAAACATCGGGCAATTGAGTTTTTCTGTTAACGTTGAATCATAATCAAGAGACGAAAAGCAGCCTTTTCCGCGGGAATGGAACTCCCATTCAAATGACTTCGTTCGTTGATGGCTGGTTATTAAACGGGTCAGGTATTATAAGTTTATTGTCACCCACACGGCTTCACACTCCTCAAAATGACGCCCTGTGATGAACGAGAGCCTTGCTTCTGGATTTTAACCGTCTACCGCTCAACAATATGCAATCGCTGTAGCCTGACCCTCTTTTCTGACCACCCCTCCTACGAGCGCAATATTTAGATACGTCGCCGATTTCAAGACAATTTCTATGGGAATTTTCCATTAGTTTAATCTTATTGCCTGCTATAAATTAAGAAGTTCGCATGTTCGCGCAATGACCCACTTTTGTGCTTGCTTTCACAGTATCGCTCATTTCTTGTACAGTATTTCCGCAAGCCAGCAAAAATGGCTGTTAAAGGGAGCACACACAATACGGACAAGAATCCCACTGCTAGCAACTTCCTTGTGTATGAACACAACGGATTCACGTTCGATATAGCTGCAGCCAGCGCTTTTTGTGATAAGCAACTCGCTGGTGAAACCCTGTGGGTGGGTTTTTGTATTATGTAAGATATTCTACAATGTTGCTAGTGCAAAGCGTTATGGAGGTGTATTTTGAAGACGTTTTTTATTCGTCACTCCGAATCTACCCGGATTTGCTTGTTCTGTTGCTGATATTTCAGCAGCAAAAGAGGAAAAAAGAAAACTTTCGCTGAATTCGCGATTTATCGAAAGTGCTTTCTTTACGCTTCTGTTTAAAAGCTGCTGGTTAAGCAATCATGTCGAGCCAACAGTGTTCCGGTACGTCATCGTAAAAAGCCTCCAATTCAAAGGACTTCATTTGCTGATGGTTATTGACAACTTTTTTGACATCAGTGTGCGTTGCCATAGCGGAAGCAAGACGTTTTGGTTTTTTTCTTACTTTATTGTATTGTTTTATTTGCAAGACTGAGCTGATCCTCTTGCGAGTGAAATGCTTGCCTTGCTGTTGTTTTGTACCGTGACATTTCTTGCTTTCAACGTTAGATCATGTTTTCCAGCAAGACATCCGCTGCATGTTTGATGGAAAACCCTTGTCTCTGCTAAAGTTCGGAGTGAATATTCGAAACTTGGTCTACGCAACATACGTCGATGCGTACCACGTCATCAGGTCATACTTTTGGAACTTATTCTGTAATACGCCCTCAAAATACTTTCAAATGTTTTGGTGCAAAACGAAAGTTACACTCGTAAGTTCAGTAGTCAGTTTGGTCAAAAGCAAACTACATTATGTGTTTAAACTCCGAAAGGGTTTTCAAGTATTTTTAAACCGGACTTTGTTTAATATGATTTCGATGATGGTTGTCAGCGTCCTGTCTTGCCGTGGGAGTTGAAATTATCTGCTTGGTTTAAGATTTCTACTGCCTATAAGCGATAACGTTCAAGTGTAGTTTCCGTCCGATTCGGTAATTTTTCGGATACTTATCGTAATTGGATCTAAGTCGATTCGCATTGGGCGGAATTTCGGTTGGATTTGGATTTATGGATTTGAAAATATATTTTTTGCGCTAAACGTTTCGTTCGTGGAAAAAGAGTCTTACTTTACTAAAGTTTTATTCATTGCAGCAGCGTTATAACAGAACTGCAATTGCATTTTGATTTAAACTGTTGTTCGATGTTTTTGGATTGAGTTCAATATTTTTAATTCGGATTAGACATGGTTTCAAATTTTTGTATATGCTCATCTGTTTGTCACTCATTGTTTGTGGTTCTCAATGAGTTGAAAAGCAGACCATATCCTATCGAACTGTTGCAATCCAGATTTGGCGCGTTCAGGTACTAAACAGTGAAACAGAGTGAAGCAAGCGCGCCTTTTTACATAAATAAAAATAGTTCTTAATTTCCGGTGATTTCAGAAAATTCCGCCGCTTGGGCTAGACTCTGGAATGAATATATTTAAATTTTCCAATTTTCGTCATTCAAAACACATTCTGAAACGTTTTCGCAGCTTTCCAAACTACCATGCAACTCTCATGTGCATTCATCCGTACCTGGCACCAGTCAAAGTCGCGGTCGCTGTGGAAGGAGAGAGCGAGAAACTAAACGAGGTTCGAAAGTGTTTATGTTCATNTTCATTGTACTCGCCATCACCCAGCTACNTGACCGTCGCACAACATCAAGTACTGNAAAAGCTTCAACGCGCTCCCCGCTCCAGTATTCACAGCACGAATACTGTTGTTCGTTATCTTCTTTGCGATAAGCCCTTTTTCCACCTTGTGCTTAGCAATGCAGGCCATAGACTAGCGCTGGTGGTATAATCCGCGGATGTTTGGGGCGGATGTGGAGATCCGCAAATTATCCGCTGCGGGTTCGTGGTCAGTTCAGGGCGGGCGGTTTCGCTATACATGGGGGGGGGGCGGCAAAAACAACCATGTTGTGGGGTTTCCCTCGATGACTTGCAGAACCAAGCAGGTAGACCACTGGTCACGTTGTACGGGAATTTTTGCTTCCATAAAAAATAGAAAAGATTGCGTTTAGCTCGGGGGTTCCCTTACACTGACCATGTACCCCATCAGTATTTGGACAGATGAACTGAGCATGTGCCCCTAAAATTTGTTGGACAAAATATTTTATCACGAGTAGTCATATATACATTTGACAATAAGCATGAAGTGATTTTTAAGGATAATATTCGTTGCTATATGTATAAATGTTTGGAAATAAGTAATGTACAAATTTATTTTTCCCTTTTATTGCAAGCCTTAAATGTAGTCCTTCAGAGAGGCAAATGTACCCCTGGTTGGGGTCATCTGGATTAGCTAATTTTTTACGAATGGTTAAAAAATGAAGAGCGGTGGTTTGAAAAACGAATTTGTTTTTCAAACTCGGAGAAACAAGTCATGCAGTTTGGGATCGAACGAGTTGCGGGGCTGTTTTTTTCGGTGATTTTTCGATTATTGACGGAAATTTTTTTTTAATGACCGAAAAAAAAATTAAGTCAATTCGGTCGTAATGCCTTTTTCAGTTACAAAAATGTGTCCGAAAACGAAAAAATGACACGTTTTTAGGCTGATTTGTAACAATTGCCGAAATATTTCAGCGAAAAGAAAAACCCAGGTGCTGGACGAGAAAGAGTTGTGAATCATGCCCGTGCTGGAGTGGGCGAGTTTAAGACACGAACGCACGACCGTAGTTGTTCACACACCAGGGCTGTTGACTTACGAGTATATTGTTTGCTCAACACCAGACCAGAAGAGTTTCCACACATCTGAGTTGTCTCCATTCCGGCGCTCTGAGCTTTTCCGTTCGCAGACATGCGTATTTGGGCTCATCGGGGAGAATGGTTGGTGGAGGGGGCTGTGGAGTGTTGTTCGAGCGGACCTCTGCGGTAAAAGTCAAAATGCGGTCCTTGTTGACGCGCAAGGGCCAATGCGCGATGGCGTTGACCGTTTTTCGCGTTACCTTGTAAAAACTGCCCAATTAATACCGCAGGAAAAACGGTCGTGCCATTTGCGCAGCAACTTTTGCAGAAAAAGATATTGCCACGTGAAGGCGCTGCTGCGGAAACATTTATGTAGGGGAGACTTTGCGTTGTTCCGGTGCAGACATGCACCGATCGCTAAACCTGTAAAGGAGAAGGAATGTGTTGCGGTATTATTTTTCTAAAATGGTTTGTGGTTGTCGATAATTTGGTTCCTTCTGCTTTATCAAGCCCATTCGCGAGTTGCTAAACGAAAGCAAGTGATAAGTTACATCGAAGAAAGAAACCCCGCAGTCCGGCGACCTATGTAGTTTCTTATTTTTCTGCTTCCACGGAATTGTTTTTCTGACAATTGTTTTGTTTTCTGACAAATAATTGTTGTTGTTTTTTGTTTTTTTTCTGATAAATAAATCGTAATAACAATAAGATTCGGTGCTACTCTGAAGTAACTCGGTATGAAGCGTCTTTGAAAAAAAGATAGTTTGAATATTTGATAATTCGAGATAGCTTTGCTTGAAAGCGCACCTCATTTACGAAAGGCTGTCATATAAAATTTCCACAAGCCTGCAATTTACGAAGCCAGCACGTCGCTTCGCTCTTCATAATTCGATTGTTTTTCTCAGTTGAAGGATTACATGTGCGCCGTAATTCGACGCATGGATTTAAATTGCTGGGACGCGACGGAGATGAACCTCGAGTTTGAGGATTTGGATTTGAGCGGAGTCATGTATGTCGTGATTATAACGGATCACACTGTGGACGACGGACTTGTCTTCATCAGGGACAGAAATACGAGCGTTAAGGTTCGTGAACGTGACTTTGTGATGAACTTGATTTTCTTTTCCACGGAAACATTTCTTTCGCTTTTTGCGGCTGAGTTCAAGCTTGGCAGTTATTTTTCGTGGATTATAAACTTTGCGTACGGCAATTTGCATTATATTTCAACGCTGCTCATATAAAATCTTTTAACCGTGATGCTTACAATGTCGAACCACCACTACATGTCACTTTGCTGCGATCCGAACCTGAAGCCATCTGCTCATGCTGTGGCATGCACCGTTTAAGTAGATCCACACTGAAACTCAACGCCTTGTTTCCACTGTAGCACTCCCCACCTGCTTACAATAAGTGCCAGCAAATCGTGCATCCCTCTTATGGTAGTACGTATCTCAATAACTATAGCAGTTATTGCCACACAGAACCTTGCTCGTGTAGCAAGGTTTTTCTTTAAGCTTCTTGTTCGTTCGGGAGCTCGCGGTTGTGATTAACTTGCTTCGGCATCACGTTGTCAATTGTCCTGCGTCAGTTTTCTTTCGAAACTCGCGAGAACGAACCCAAGTGAAACTTGGGTGCTTTTTTTCGATTGACCGCCTGTGTTAGTAAGTAATAATTCTTATGGAGCGTTAGTTCTAGGAAGTTGCTATTGTCTTGGCAGTAAAGAACACTGACAGCGCGTTCCGACCATGTCTTTGGGGAGGCTTCAGAGGAAGCCCCCCCAGATTTTGTTGTGCCCAGCAAATTTCTTACTGTATTTATTTTAAACACAGTTCTCATTTGTTCGCAAACACAAGAACCAACTCCGCTTGTTCCACCATTTGCTTGGAAATCCAAGTGTGTGTTACATGACGAGATTCGAGCTTTTATGAGTAAGATGGATTTTAACATATGAGGCATCCATTAATTCAACACTGCCGTTTTTAACATCTTCCGTTCTATTTGCAAACGCTGCAACCAACCCCCATTTTCCACAATTGCTTTTTGCGTCTCGAGTGCGCGCGCGAAAAGTACATTTTTTCGCCAAGAAAGAGAACTGTCCTTCAACCGCCAAGTTTTCTAGACTTCATGCCTGACGTAGGCTTTCGAGTAAAATAAGATCGCTCGTCATGAGAATCTTTTTTTCCTCAGATGGAAGCTCACATCACTGAGGTCACCGACAAGCTCTACCTCTACCTTAACCCTCGATGATGACTGGAAGTCGAACGGCATCCGGCCATAACTTTCTGCGAATGTGGCAGAAGCAGCTCATGTTTTCTGGATGACTCCTCGCGCCACGAGTTCGGCAGAAGTTCCGCGCTCTGAATAACACAATCTCTTTGTTCGTAAATGCTTGCAGCGTGGTTGTGTTTCTTATCGCAAGTGAAAGGGTTAGACATGACGCAATTTCGGGATGTCTTGCTACCAGACCCGTAACCAGGGGGCCGAAGCCCCCCCTAGAAAAATTTTCGCCCCTCCTAGAAGAATGTGTTGCGCACGGTTTAAAAATATTGGACATAGTTCAAAAAATTTGGACCCCTCTCGGAAAACTCTTCGCCCCTCCTGGTGTCCTAAGGTGGTTACGGGCCTGCTTGCTACCTTTCCAGAATTATTGGAGGTTATCAGAGAAGAAAATATTTTAATAAAATGTGAAAAAATCCTGTTGGAAAAATCTCCCGTAACACCAAGGGCGGATCCAACCAGGAAGGTTGGAGGCGGGGTATTTTGGTAATATTTGATAATGAAGGTTCACTAGTGTAAGAGAGACGAAGTATACTCCACAACACTGCTGTGACAAAACAATGGACGGCGCGCAGGTCTAATATCGCGAATGTTTTGCGAATCGTGCAAATCATGGTGAATAAAGTTACTTTCGCAGGTTTAAAGGGGGCCATCGCCTCTCTCCCTGGATCCGCCCGCCCCTTTTTGACACACCAGATGTTTTGTCTGAAAGGCCGATATCAGTAATCTTATCAGTTTCATTTTATTTCAGTAACCTTTTCAGTAAAGCGAAAGCTCACGTAGTAACATTAGACTTCAGCATCAACAGTCCTTCGTAACTAGATTTACTCAGGCAAATGCATTAATGTCCAACCATGTGCCATACATGATAATGCATTCCTAAAGTTTGAAGGAAAAATTTTAGAATGCAACAATTCACAGATTTCATTGCTTGCCGCAAAAAGATGACCGTTGTAAAAGTTCACTGTTCTTTATCTATATGAAACAATCTTGAGTAGAGCCAGGGCCGTGGGAACCGCACCCCCCGGCCGGGGGGGGCCCCAGCCATGTCTAGGGGCCCCGCCTCAGTTGCAATACTTTTACTGTTTTACTTTTGAAAATTATAATTTATATTTCCATGATCAAATGCCACGGGCAGCTGGCTGGAACCGGGGGGGGGCATCAACTCAACCATCCTCGCCA
>JGI24158J21664_10011319_pt1 | contig 11867 bp, 9 predicted proteins | sample Ectturendosymbi3_FD_21664 | JGI IMG/M metagenome (IMG submission 21664)
AAGCGTTTAGCATAACTTGTTTTTGCACCGAGTCTCTCGTGGACGGGTACTTTGAGCTAGGTTATAAAATCCAGCGAGGGTCGTCGGCCGCAAAACTGCCATCCGGAGAAAGCAGTTTGTCCAAGATGAAACTAATTTAAACTTATTTGAGATCTTCAATACAACAAGAGCGTTTAAATAATTTGTTGATTGTGTCCATTAAATCCGAAATTTTCAGACTGAATCTTGGACAAAATTCTGAAGGAGTTGTGAATACGAAAGCACGAGAGAGAAGTTTCTCCCAGCTAAAGCATTTCTGCATCGTAGCCAACAATAGCCTGAAGTGCCCTGATTTCATTTGTGCGTTCTCCCGTGTTATTGGTTTGCTTGTATTTGACCTACTGTATCTGTTCCATTCGGCTTTCTCATGATTGTGTAGCATTATAATACAAGGTTGCGCTGTAGTTTGTGTGATACCCTGTTGTCACTGTTTTGTAGCTAAGCTGTTATATCTTTGCTGGGTGATCATATCAAACAGTGTTGCTAATTTCATTTAACACGTACCCTATAGGCCTACCACACTCCGCAGTAGGTATCTGTCCAGAGAGGAAGTACTGAGTGTAGTAACTCTTGGATTTATTGGACTTTACAGAGATGCCCGTTGAAGTCTTTGATAAAGAGAGATGAAGCTGAGGGCATGCTCCCAGACCCCCTGCTTGGCATAGCTTTTTTTAGCATATGACTTGATGCCCACCTCAAAAATGATGCACACGCCACTGAATGGGGTCCCGCAAAGTGCATCCAATCGGGCCCCGCACTTGCTAAGGCCGGCCCTGGACGTCATTAACACATTTTGCACTGCCAAAAACATTTTGAGTTACATTTGTTGAAATAGTTTTCACGCGTTACCTTCAAAATGTACTATTAGTCGTGACTGTGTTTTGCATAGTTTTGTTTGTAAATTTTTTCAGTACCACGTTTGGTTCGTTTTGCTTGTTGCAACGTCGGAATTTTAAAAAATACTGCTGATCAAACTTCACATTATGACACAGCTCATGATAAAATGATCGAATGGATGAAATTATTCCATCCGAAGAAGACATTATTTGTGAAAATACACCAGAAGGCATGCATACACTCTTAGTTTAGCATTTTTGTAAGTGATAAATTAGCAGAGATAGCATTTGTAACTACAGCCAGAAAAAAAAACTGCTTCTACATTGCAACATGCTGTAGTACATGACTTACAACATAGTCCTTATCGCCCTTGTTAGATCGAGCTGTTTTCATTCAAAATGACACTGCCGATCAGAAAATACTTTTTAACTTTGTTTGCTACATGAGATTCCAGGAGTAGGTAAAAATAGAGAAAAAAGTCAACAAAATTATGTCCACGCACTTATTTGAATTACAGCATGTGACGTCACACACGCAGCGAAATTAGCAATCGTTAAAAAAGTTTTTATTTTCTTCGTTGGAAGTTCTTCAGCTAACAGAACAAATAGCGCAACCATTGAACAAGAATCACGGTGTACGAAAAACATACTCCATTTTCAGTTTTTGCATCTATCTATCTTCATTACACTCTTAAAAACTATGTAACTAACGGAATCCGATTGTATTTTGACGCGAAAACGCTTGTCTTAAATAAAAATGTGCGCCGCCCATAGTCTCTGCGTGTAAGGGTAGTTTTCAGAAGCTGAACAACGCACTTCATGTCTATAATGTTGTGTTTAAACTACTTTGAAGCATGCTTGCTAAATCAGGTCAGATTTTTGCATTCTTAAATATGGTCCTGTGCGAAGAGCAGCATAAAACAACACCCGTCTCGGCTGTATTAAACATAGTATTTGATTCAAGCAGCACACAAATTTAAAAACACATTTCTCAACCGTACTAAAGCTCAATTAGTGTTGCTTGGCTTCTCTTACTTTGGGTTCGCCGAAACCAAGTGAATCACCTAAATTCCTCAATAAAGTAACGTTGCCATGGACAGCATCTAACGCTATTGTCTAAAAGCATGTTTTCAAGATTTTTTAATTTGACGATGGTAACAAATATTTTTACAAAATGATTACTTTTGGAGACGCGAACTCAAAATGCATGGACTGTGATGTTTCAGCAGCACAAACAATAATGGATTCCCGCTTGACCAAGTTCATTCTTAATGACTGTGCTGCACTGCGCCTTCTGTAACTACTGAATTCCTATTAGCGCTGTGTGACGTGGCGTCACACAACAAAAGATCAAGATGTTCAAATCACATTGCAGCTGTAATTGGATTAATTAACATAACAAAGTTAATAAAATTGAAGTTTTTGTTCTTTCTTAAAATCTTTTTATCCTTCATCCAGACATATGCATGTTTTCCTGTAAAATCCTTTAGACTTCTAAAACGCAAGAAGGCCTTGTGTAGGACAACTGAGGGTTTTTAAGCCACTTAAGTGGCTTTCAGGCAATTTAGTTTGTAATTCTGCGACCGAAAATTTTAAAATACAAAGATAACCACTTTTTGTTTTCCAGAAATAATACAAAAACACGCATCCGATGTCTTCATTGACTCTCCAGCGCAATCGGTCACCGAGTTACGGCCGAAATTTGCCTCAAAACCATTTAAGTGGCTTTCGTGGTCCTTGCAGGACTGAGCACATTTTTGCTACCTAATTGTATACAAGTTGACATGTACGCACTACGCGACTTGTACTGGTCACGCTCACTGAAATCTCATAGGGCTCAGTGAACGCAAAAAGTCTCTAGGTTCAAAGGGACGCACCCACAACATGCAGTGCATGCCCTGAACATGTTGTGATTTTCCATGAATCAGGGTTCTCGACTTTCGCTAATATTGGAAACGCTTGACATTTCTCGGGTCCATTTCAAAACAGGGAAAACTGTCCGTCAGTAAATGTTGGCCACAGCTCCATTAAATTTTTTAAAGTCTTAATCAGCCGCCGCCAACCATTCACATTCTAGTCAGTCAAGTGCTTTTCTCATTGCTTCCTTCTTTGCGCTTGCGCGGCACCATAAGTGCTTTGTGATGTCACACTTCGCGATTCATCCGAATAATTTTAATTAATGGTGAAAACAATAATTTTTTGAAACGGACATGATTTCACTTAAATTAGCTTTTGCATCGTCGTCTCTACAGCAACTTTGCATCACTTCCACGCTTCATTATGTATCGAAGCATGAAGCTAATAGTGAGCTTTGTAGCAAGTCAAGACAAGACCCGCCAATAAAGTAACTGACTATTCTGTTGAAAAGATGATTGTAACTTGAACCGCGCTCTGTTATCCGTCACTAAACGAGGTACAAACAATATGCACAACAGTCCATCATCGATTGGTAGATTAAAGAAATTGCAGTGAAATTCGGAACCATGACTTCATCGTTTTGCAGTCAATAAACCTAATTACCTAGCAGTAATGCGGAAAATTTGAACTGTTGCCTTGAGGTTTTGTTACCGTAATGGTTAAGAAATGTTTACGCGTTGCATATACAGAAATCACACGACATCGATAAACACCAAGCAAAACATTTAAACCTCGCTCGGCAGCCACCGGTGGCGCTAGAGGCTAGACAACCGACTGGTTGCGAATGAAACAAGAACGTCATGGTACTGTTGCAACCTTTCCGGTGGTGTTGCGTTGAATGTATGATTCACCACGAACGGGGTGTGCGCGAAGAACAACAATATATATAAGAGGCGTGAACAAGCAATAATAGAGTGATTGCGACGCATGATCTTTAGTGTTGCTTGCTGCCACAGTGCGAAGCTTTGCACGCTTGCCGCTCGGGCTTTCCGATCGCAACAGTACTTTCGAAATTTTGACCCCAGCAGCTATAAGGGTATATGAACTTTGTGACGATGTGATGTATAGCTGAAATCTGATTGCGCTTTCCACCCCAGGATACGCACAAATATTCATGATTACGGATGTGTTCTAATTCTCCATTACTCGACGAATCCAGTTCAAATAGTGGGCCACCTATGAACAGAATAAACATATTTCACAGAAACGCGATACTAACGGCTGGTGAAAAAAGCACGATTTTTGTCATTAGAGTATATTTGATTTTTGAGAAAAGTTGACGATTGTGAAGGAAAAAAGATCTTGAAAAAATCAACAGCACCTTGCACTATGGAGTGCAACTCGGTGCTTCAGAAAACAAAATGCTATCAATTCACTTTTGAAAAGCTAAATGGAGCAATCGTGTTTGATGTTTAGTGTTATATCGACCACCAGATAATATTTCATTAGAGCTTCCACACATATTTGCATTCAAACATCAACAGGACGAAAACGTTAGCCATTAGGCAACATATTGGGATGATATATTTGAAGTATTTCAGCCGTACTTTATCTGTGAAGGTCAAACCAGTCTGTGTAAACAATTTGTAAAGAAGTTTGTTTCGAAGCTGAAAAAGTGAAGCAAATTCATTCTTTTAAGTTTAGCGCAACGACAACAGACAAAGACATTTGTTAGGCAATCACTATCATTAGTGAAAATACGGTTAATGGCCAAATGACCGCAAGGTCATGACCGCAAAGGCAGGGCCAAATGACCGCAAGGCAGCCAGTCCAATAGCAAAAAAATTTCTATTACTATAATTAAATACATAGATTCACAATTTGCACAATAAAAGACCAAAGGAATCCTTAACCATAGGTTTGCATTTACAAATAGCACCATTTCACTTCACAGTTGTTAAATATGAAATCATGAATAAAACAATAATTCACTGGCCAAAAAACTTCTTTATCGTATTAACAGTTATTTCAATCTACTGTTGGGTCGCATAGACCTCGGGGCAGGTTTTGAGCAGCCATTCGATTGTCTCGTCAACCTGAAACGTTAGACCGTATGCACTCCACAGGCAGGTCGATGAATTGGACATTGGAAAACAACATGATCAGCGGTGTGTTCTTCTGCGCCACACTCACAAGCTGCAGAAGGAGCACCCACCCATATGTGTAAGCAGGAGCGGAAACGTCCGACACCGGTGCGGAGGCGGTTAAGCCGGACCCAGGCTGTTATTGGCAGAGGTGAGGGTGGGTGCCGATGTCGGGGATGAATGTTTGGCACAGAAAAAAGAATAATTTTCAGGCCGCTGAACTCGAAAATGAAATTTTGAATTTCTGTGATTTTGTGCATTTCTGCATTTTGAATTTCTGTGACTGTATTTTCCAAGGTTTTGTCAGATTGTTTGTCGTGTTCGTAATGAATGGTTTACTAGTTCATCAATATGCGTCAAAATATATTTGTATTTTTTGTAATTGGACAGCTGTTCTTAGTTTTTATAGACGATAGTGTACCTTTATAGTTAACTAAGGATGAAGACAGGATTGCGGAGGCAGAGTCGGAGTCGTAAGGAGTCGGAGGATTTTGGGTGGAGTCGAATTCGGATTCTTAACAACACTGGGAGTCGGAGTCAGAGTCGGATTTTTTTGTCCAACTCCGACTCCGGAAGTCCAATTGGATCATTTTTTACATCACACTACTAAACTGGGAATTCCTGTTGAGATGGTACAATTTCTTTTGACACGTTTGTTGAAACAGAGATTTCTTGCTGTGCACCACGATTTCCATTGATTTTAACGGCCAAATTTCATTCCCTTTATGTTAAGGTGTCGGAGCCGGAGTCGGAAATTTTGGAAAGGTCGGAGTCGGGAGTCGGAAAGTTTACCTCCGACTCCGCAACCCAGGTTTAAGACGGTTTGTCTGTTCCCTAGAAAACTTGGCAAATGGAGTGCAGTTATTGATAACCGCTAGGAAAATGTCAAAAAATGTATTGAATTTGTCATCAGGATTTTGTTTGACCCACGGGAAGTCATTTGATGATTTCAAATCTAAAGTAGCTACAAATGAAGCAAGATTTATGCTCATAGCATTTCTTTTCCAACTTGAAATACCAGTTCTTTTAATTGGTAATTTCGCTATTAAACAAGTTGGCAGATGGTCACTAATGCCGAAGTGTAAAAAACAGGAAGAAGATGGTTGACTGAATCAATAGTATAAATATGGTCTACAAGCAAGTAGGTGATACGTTAGGCCTCAATCTTGTTGCGTTATCTATAAGAGAATATAGGCCCCTGAGAAGTTAGGGTGTTAATTTAGTGTTCCGCATAAAAAGCGTTTTGAAATGAAATTATGTTGAAGTCACCTAGCAAATACATGGGCAACCGGTCAGCATTTACCTTTAGTATATTATTGTCTAGTTTTTTTTCTGAAATTATGTATGTTATCATTAGGATTAAAATAAGAGTTCTAACTATTGTTGATAAGCTATTGGCAAGAGCTAAAAAGCTAATTCAACTCAAATGTTTTCTGTGCAAACATTACTTAGATTAACGTTTGGCCGTTCTCTATATTTTAGCGTTGATTATATTTATGGACCAGCCCCGCCTGCCATTGTATTGAAGTTTTGATGCAATAGCTATAGCACAGGCAAGGTTAATAAACGATTCATGTAGATCTAACGTTGCAGCTACTGTATGTCATGGCAAGAAAAGTTTATATAAGACGTAAATTGATCTTAAGTATTACGAAACATCAATTGCTAATGCTTCTATTTTGTGTCAAATGCCGCTAATCCCCAGCGAAAACACCTATAACTACAAAAATATTTTTTTCTAAGAAATTCACTTTGCCCAGTCTAGTAATTCAAACTTGTATAATTTTATAGTGCAACAATTTTTGCGTATTAACACACTCAAGCTTTAGATCACTCTAAAACAATGGTTCTTAACTGAGGGAGGCACACCTCAGCAGGGTGTGTCACTAAATTTTCAGGGGCGCGCGAGCCCTTACGCGCACCACAACATGGAAAGTTGGATCAGATCAATAAATTTACCAATAAATACATTTGCTTTTTTTTTAATCAAAGGACTTGAAATTGAAACAAAGGAAAATTACTTAAGGTAGGCGTGGTAGAGAAAAGATTAATAAGAACCACTGCTCTAAAAAGATGTAGCGCTTACACAATGACTCCACACCCGTGTAAGCCTATCAGACAATATGCAACTGATTTTATTACTCCTAATTCTATTACAAAATCTGTCAAAAGAACTAAAAACTTTAAACAGACTTCCATGCAACAACTAAAGCTCTGGCTTTGCTGCTTTCGAGGAATCGACCGATTGGGTTTTACTTCCACAAATTTGCGATGATTCAGACTTGCACATATCTATATTCAGGAAGACTCCTCGAAAGCTCCACTTCACATCTATATTCAAGTAATTAGTCTCGGCAAAGGTGGCACAGTGGAATCAATCAATCATTTCTTTTCATACGAATCGATTTCATGTAAATCTACGCATCCTCAATCCTAAAATCTTATTCAAATAGACTTCCATTTAGGGAAATGTTACAGCAAATGAGAGTTTATCGATTCTGCCTACACCCAAGCTCGACTTACGTCTGTATACACTCCTGGTTGCATGGGTATTCCGCATCCTTTTCCCCACGAAACTATTCCGACCAGAGTGTGTTGGTCAGACGGATCGGAAAACACCAAAGGTCCTCCACTATCACCCTGAAGATAAGGAGATATATTGATGAAATGTGACAATTCCATATGAATAGATAGGCATGATGTGTTTTGTTAAATTAGACCCAGAGACCGACTTAAACTATATATCACAGTTGCATCACAATACGAGTCGGTCTCAGATTAGTTTGAAATATGCAGAGGGGAAGAAATTTACTGGACATTCTTAGGTATGTTGTCTCGCTTTCCTCTTGAGAACTGGGGGGTAGGTTGAATTGAAAGGCCGATGACTAATGAGCGAAGGAGCAAATGAAAGGTGTAACAGAACAAATTTACTATCGTGCAACTCCGCTGGTGCGTTAAACACAAAACGTTTGAATCATGCTGTGTGCCTGAACACAATAAAATAGTTGGTTTTGCCTTTTAGCAAAAATTATTACAATAATTCATGCCTATTGTAGAAGCATGGCGTTCAATGACCGATCTTGATCTTGAAATTCATTTGAATATGTGTGAAACAAAAGTATGTCAGTATGTCTACAAGGCAAGATGAATAGAGCATTCATAGTATAACCAATTGATTTGGCAACTTCGACAGAGAAGCGTGTAATCACTTGCAATTAAGTCTTAATTTGTCCTGTTCTGAACTACAGCGAACAAGATTGTTGTTTGGCACAGGTCCTTAGACACGTGGTTATACGAGTAACGAATTGCGTCGTGACACTTGTGAGTTTGAAGACGCTTAAACCCCAGATTATTATTGGGCTTCATAAAAAAATTACGTGGTTACATGTTCCAGAGTAAAATTGGTGGACTCGGTTTTAGAACCAGTGAACTTGAATTAACTTTAGTATTTGGTCCCACATATGAACTTTCACAAGCTACTGCTGTCGCTTTTTGGATTCGTATCTCAGAGCTATGGGATCTCAGACTCAAAGTAGTCCAATTAACGCTTTAACCCCATTTAATCCGAGTGCATTTCATGTGGAATGGGAAAAAATACGTTCTATTCCAAACTTATCATTAAGGTTTACTGTAATTCGGTGATGTGGTTGAGAACATTTGTCGAGCCACGAGTCGAATACAGTCAAAAGCCGTTCAAGTCAGAGTCAAATAAAATTTTTTCGGGGCGAGACCGAGTGGAGTCATGGCCTTGACTAAGCCGCGTCTAAGTCCCGTAAAGTTCTTCGAATGGTCAGATTGTCACTCAAGTCAATTTTAAACCAAACAAAATAAAACAATTCATATTTTCTTTAAATTGATACCTGCTGGCTAATAGTAGAATTAAGAAAAATAATGAAGTTGTGGTGCATACTGCGCGCCATTTGTCGGTTTTCAGTTTTCAATGTCTTCGGTGGTGCTACTTTTTTCCCGAATTATTTTGGGCACGATTATTTAGTTTTCAAACCATGTTGGGTGCCACTTTTAGTTCTAAAACTCCTTTCAGCGCCACATTTTAGATTTCAAATTACGTGGGGCAACATCTTTTGGTTGTGAAACCACACTGAACACATTTTATGACCTTTACAACTCTGGAATACTTTGCAGTTGCAAAAGTGTTATTGGGTACCAGTTGCAACTCTGTATGTTGGGGCATATAAGCGGTACCGATAACAATTAACAAATTATATAAAAATTGAATTTGGACAAAGCCACAAAAAATTCCCTTTTCTGTCTTGCGTCAGTTTTGATGGGTGATATTAAGTGATGAACTTTTGCCCAAAGAGCGCTACGGCGATTCACTTAGTGGTCATGGATCAAACACTAAACCTTCCAATTGGGAGGTGGACACTCCACCACTGAGCTAATCGCCGCCCGATTTTGTTGAGTTCCTGAAAGGGCTCCGTTGAACCCCAGTGGTTCGATCGAACCCAGGTTAAGGACCACTGACCTAATGTTATCCTTTCAGAGCTAAGAATCAGACATTATGATCTTATCAGAGCAAATATTTCGCCTACTGAGTAGGCATCATCAGCTCTAAACCGAAACCTTTAAAGAAACTAGTTCAGGTCGCGCCTAGACTTAAACAAACAGATATTCAGGTTTGCATAGAAATATTTCTGGTTGTAAAAAAGCTCTTTCCACCACTACTTACTTGACAAGCGTCTTTGCCACCAGTCAAATATCCAGCACACATCATGCCAGATCGAACCCGCCACAACTGTCTCTTGCAAGTTTCAAGGTTTACCAGGGGAACTTTAACTTGCCGAAGCACACTGGTGTCTTCTGTAGCTGAAATGCATTGATACATGGTGCATGTTATTTTGTAACCACGTGAACGCCTTACGTAAAAGAAAGAAAAGTGGTTTGAAGTTCTGAACCTCTGAAGTTGATGAAAACGAAGATCATGTTGATACTGCAATATGTATCTTTGTAATATATTGATACACTACGGCAGGGGTCTCCACGCTTTCTTGCCAGAGGGCCACATAAGCTATTACACAACAGTTCGAGGACCGAACATCTTACGTAATGTGATTGTTTCGGGATATGGTACATTCCACCAAATCACAGATTTTTGGTTAATATGTTATTTTTTCAATATTTAACAAAATGGCTTCGTGGGACAGATGAAATGGCTTCGCGGACCGGATTTGTCCGCGGGCTGTAGTTTGGAGCCACTATACTACGGTAATATCAGTTTGGCTAAAACCCAGGGAATAGCACGCTCACTTTTGGTTGCTCCCCATCCTGTAACAGTTAGCATGGCTCCATCAGGAGGATGATCTCTTTCGCTCCTCGGAAGACAAATAGGCAAAATGTAGCTGCTGAATTGCAATGGTGTGGCCAACTGTTTAGGAAAAGTTGTTTAGAAACGTTGACATTTTGAACAGCTATTCAAACAGAATGGCGAACTCACTGGATTTCCACAGCGCTATAATTAACGAATTTCATCGTTTTTCCTTAGTATTGTTATCAGTGAAACAGAAAACAAGCATTTTGTTGCAACGGTTAGGTGAAGACGGAGAGTTAGTTTTAAAAAATAAAAACTAATGCGCGCGAGCCACACAACGCACAAATCTTTGCAAATAATCTTTCCAAAAAATGTCTGTACCTTAACCAGAGCGATGTCATTTGCTTTCGTTATGACGTTGTATTTTTCATGCTCGTAAATTTCACTGAACAGCAGTAGTTTTTCAACCGGATCTTTCGCGTTTTTGTGATACTTACCAGCATAGCCATAAAAAAGAGCAGGGTGTGATGTGCTGAAAATTTACGATACATGCATCAACTGCATTATCAAGTAAATTCACTTTAAATATGCATTACAGAAGTACTGATGAACTGACAGCGCTAGAGATCATAGCGCCTGTTCGATGTCTCAAACTTTGACTGCCTAGCAAGAAGATATTTCAAATTTAAGCAAACGTTTAGAATTATTTTCAGGACCAAAATATACAAATCTACAAATTGATTGGTAAGGTAAGCATACAGAACACATTTTGATATACAGTATATTTGGTCGGGTCAGGAACAGCAGGCATGAACAATTTGGATAAAGATCTAGAGAGTTTTTCAGCTTACGAAGCGTGGAGTCAACCTAATCTTATCAACACCGGTATTGCAACAAAGCTGTCATAGGAAATACATCGTCGAAACTTTTCGAGTGAAACAAAAGATAAAAGCTAACTTTTAAGATCTCAGCAAAAAAGAGTTCATAATCTGGGAATGTTCTGTCGGTTTGAAAATCTTGTTGAAGTGAGACTGCACGCATATCTAAACTGGCATGCGACGTTAGGTCCAGCTTTTTCATGTACTGCTTTTTATGAAGCATCGAATTGCACAAATGCCAAGAGAAAGTATTAGCTTCTATACACATTTTTCACACAAACCTCGTACATTTTAAAGCAGTGCGCGGCTGTGACAATCCAGTTTTTGCTTAAAATAGATCCTCCGCAGAAGCTAACATCGTTTGCTCGGTAGCGAATGGATACTTGCCACGGGTGAGTGCCAGGTATTACTTCGTTGCCTGAAAGTAAATCAGGGAATTTTATCATTTGGGAATTTTGAAACACTGCCGTATGGTGATTCACTGCTAAGACCCTGTTGCTATGAAAAGTCGTATAACGGGAAGTAGCTGCTTTTTGAATCACCACACCTAAACGACCATACAAAGTTTGCTTGTTTGCACGGCCACCACCTTCATGCATATATCTGCATTGCTGCTGACAATAACCACCTTCATGCATATATCTGCATATATATATATATATATATCTCCCATATATATATCTCCACCACCTTCATGCATATATCTGCATTGCTGCTGACAATAACTTAATATATTTAAATTGGAAGTTATATACAGGGTGTCCATAAAGTCCTGCACACATTAAAAATTTTTATATCGCAAAAACCACATAAGGTAGAAACTTTACATTTTCGACAGTGAATT
>JGI24158J21664_10011320_pt1 | contig 11866 bp, 7 predicted proteins | sample Ectturendosymbi3_FD_21664 | JGI IMG/M metagenome (IMG submission 21664)
TTCCGGACACTTGCTAAAGTATGCTGCTCAACACGAAGCTAGTGTGGACAGCGTGCCATGATAAGTGTAAAAGTCTGTAAGTGTTGAGTTTTAACCAATGTAATCTACAAATATGCTTGCAGTTAAAAATGCCGCAACTGTCAAACGTTTTACTCCTTCTTTGTTTCTCCTTGTGGAAGTGGCATTGGGTATCGGGAAGAAACAAGCTCCAATCACCACAGTTTCATCCGTGAAGAAAGTGGCAAATCTGGGTGATGAGAAACACATGCAGTGCTGCAAAGTAACCGATAATGTTTCTAAAATGTGCAGAAGTGTAGCTGTGATAATATCTCTTGCAGAAAAATTCAGTGGCCTAACTTTGAATTGTTTTTCAACTACTGTACTTGTGTGGCAACAAGGTCTTGCAGCGTGAATCAACTTATGAACAAAAAACGTGCATTTACTCTCGCTATTATTCCTGGTTTAACGTCTTGTAAAACTCAAAATATTTTCCAGATTCATCACGTCTAGCTATAACAGACAGAGTTTTTATTTCACTACCTTGCTTCAATTAAAGTCAAATGTAAACTTTATCTTAGCTCATGCACATTGGCATTGCTGTGAGATATGGCTGCTTTCATAACTTTCACAAAATCAATGAGGCAGTTTAGGTAAAACATTTTTCCTATTGTCGCCAGAGATTGGCATTTAGCACTTTGAGATGTTAACGCAAACCAGCACGTTCCCACTTGTTTCGAAGCATGACCTTTCAAATATGACGAAAGATCAGGAAACCGCCAACATTTCATGGTGTTTACTGTGAATGGCCCATCTCCGCTTTGTCTGTGCCCTGTGTCCAATGGAGTACACAGCGAGTATATAATGAAACAATTTCTTGACTTTTACTACGAATGGCCGGTAGCTATACCATCAGCCTGAGACGCTTGCGACGTAAATAACTGTAGCACAAAGCAGTTTCACAAGCAGTTTGTTATAATGTAGATGCATAGCGCTATAATGTAGCGTCTGACAAATCAACGTTNTAGCCCCTTGTGTAGTGCTAAAAAGAAGTGTGGCAACGTACTCCAAAAAACTAGCCATTTTCAACAGCATATTAAAAGCATTTTTTAATNAGTAGACTATGTAATGAAGTATTCACTTTCATTACAATGAAAACATGCACATTTTTAAGGTGCTACCCGAAAGATAGCTTGTCGTTTATTCATTTATGCGACGTCTGGAGCTACACAGAAAATCTGAGCAAAAATACACATGTTCGTGTCAGGTTACTGNCAACGAAGTGTGGGAACGCGTTCCCACACCCAAAACAAACGGNTTGCCGTTCCCATGTGTTCTCGCCCCACATCACCCCTGGTTGTAGTTAATCTCGCTAGAACGCCNTGCAATTGTGACGCGAAAAAAGACCGCGNACGCACACGACAAGACTGGGAAAACTAAATCTTACATCAGCTTTTTGTATTTTTCATACGAAAATAATTATTACCTAACTGACGATGCATACCATCGATTGATATACGTCTTGTTACCACGGGCGTCGGAAAGATTTTTTCCAGGGAGGGCGCAATAGTGCATTTTTCCAAAAGTGTCCAAAAACATTTTCCAGGGGGCCAAAGCGGTGAAATTTCATTTTTATCGTTCGAAACTAAGAAAATGACATTTTTTGCTACAAACGTACGAGGAAAATGTCAAATTTCAAAATGTCGGTGGGGCGAGGCGCCCCTGACCCTCTTTTCCGACGCCTTCGCTTGTTACTATATCTCTTGCAAACCTTGAATCAGGGCCGGCCTTAGCAAGTGCGGGGCCCAATTGGAAACCCTTTTGAGGGGCCCCATTCAGCGGCGTGTGCAGAAATTTTGGAGGAGGGTCATTACGTAATAATGGTAGAAAGCACGAGTGAATGAGTGATGTGAAAGAGCGAGGCCCGAAGGGGTAATGCCACTCTAGGGGTGTCCGGAAGCATGCCACCCACTTTCATCTCTCCAGCACAGACTTTCCATGTCCGTTCCACGGACATCTTCGTATCACCCAATAAATCCATGAGTTACTACACTCAATACCTCCTCTCAGGCCAGGTACCTATCGCGGGTGCGGCAGGCCAATTGAACATTTTTAAGAGAAATTAACAACATACATGATATGATCAGCCAGCAAAGATAAGATGCCACAACTTAGCTACCAAACATCAACAAACGAAAGAGCGTGACAACAAGCCGCCCCTGGATTTTGCAACTTGGTATTTTCCTATTAACTTTTTAGTAGAAAAATGTTTGGCTCTTAATTTACAGTTGGTAAAATGAAAATGAAATTTCATGACTGTTAGCACAATACTGGAAAATGCGTTTAACCACCACCTGGCAAAATCCACTATTGCTCACCCCTGAAAAAATTTCTTTCCGACGCCCATGCTCCTTTGTGTGTAGATCAGGACTTCTCAAACTTTTTTGCACATGTCCAACTATCCATCAAACGCATCATTTTGCGACACCTCAGCTATGCTGGTGTATTAATGCTATTATACAAATAAGAGAGTGTTTTTCAGTTTTCAATTGACTAAATCATTTTGGAGCCGGAGCCAAAAGGTTTTGGATGTTGGAGCCAGATCTGCAGCCAAAAAGCTTAGATGTCTGGAGCTGGAGCCAGAGCCTGAAATTTGCATTCCGGATTCGTAGCCCTGCTTTACGCTATTTGCAGTCTACGATACGGAAAATGCATTTGCTAAGATAAACCTATTTTTGTGCTTTAACATTAGCAAAGTTCCTCAGAATTTTGTCCAAGTTTAAGCCTCCGCGAATTTTGGATTCAATGGACACAGTCGCCAAACTATTTATGTGCTCTTGTTGGATTGATTTTCTCAAATAAGTTTGAATAACTTTTAGGTTAGGAAAACTCCTTTTTCCGGATGTCACAGTTATGGAGATGGTCCAGAAAATGCTGAGAGCAATAAACAAATTACGGAAAGAGGCTTACTTATCAGATCTCTACGAAGGGAAACGAATAACGCTATTAAAAGACCAACTGAACAACACACATTTTAAATTACGAACCAAACTTAACCTTCAGAAGACAAATGCCAGTAACTACTGAAACCGCAACAACTATCGATCGAACCGTATGTTGCAGCAACTATTAAACCTTGACCTGCCAAGTACGAAACGCTTATACTGAAACAGAAAACAGCTTCAAAACTCAAGCTTTCTCTGCAACTAGCTGGTACTGAAAAACTAGACCGCACATTATCGAAACACAATGACCACTGTTACGATTCCACAGAACGAATGCTGATGAAAGAGGGCGTTAAAACCGCGCAGTTCACTTTGGTTTTCGCTGGCAAAGGATCCCACGTTCAAAAATACTGCATGTGAGCCCCACGCTGGCACTAAAAAGTAGCTTCAATACAAAGTGTAAGTTTGCGCAGGTTAGTGCGCGTAGCGCGGGCCCCCCTTTGGCGCGGGGCCCGATTGGAAGCAATCAATTCAATCGGCTAAGGGCCGACCCTGACTAGAATAATGGGAATCTATTTCACGTAACTCTACTAATCCTCAGTCCTACAACGTGCAAGCAAAATTTACGACCGAAGTAGCAGAGAAAGCTAGCAAACTCTAGTCTAGACTACAATAAATAAATCAGTACCAAGTAACAACTGGGAAATGGGACTTCTCTCACAACTGTCTACACTAAAGCTGAGAAACCATCTGATTCCAGTTGAGGAGCAGCGAAAACACAGCTGGGAGCAACATGGCGCGGGTGACGCAACCATAGCGGACAGTTAGACACACAAGCAGAATGGCAGATTTGAGGTCGTAAGGTTGGCTGAGGGGCTCTATGAAGGGCCTGGTGATCGTTGAAAAGGGACACACGAAATACCTTGCAAAGCTATGAAAGTGGAGACCAGTCTGCTGGTTTTTCGAAAGCTTACTGCAAATCTAGGGCTTTTGAATTTTCTTTTTTAGGCTATTGGACTTTTAAATTTCAAAACATCGGCTAGATCCAGGTAGTTTGTTTGAATGTTGCTCATAATTTTATTCGTTTGTCTAGGCAAAATACTCGGGTAGATAGGGGAACTCAGCACAAAACCAGTAATAGAATAGTGCCCCAAAGGAACTACACCAATCAGCGCGTGCCATTCCTTCGGCCCCTCGTGAATTAAATGTACCCTACAGCAACACTTTGGAGAGCCCAGGATATTTTCTGTTTTGTTGCTGGATGTTCTCAAATGTGTTATGTGTCCAATTACGTTTCCACCCATCTACAGTGTGTTGGGGCAGCGCCTCTAGTGTACAAGGTTGTTGTTTTTCCTGGTCCTTTCATGGATCCAATGCCAATATACAAATTGAACAGCAAATTGCGCAACCAAAAATATGACGAATCCAATCGGAAAAGAGGACTGGTTTGCATCTTGAAAGAAGCTACTAAAGTCGTCCACAGAAGCCACATAGATGTACATGAAATTATCTAGAAATATCCCATATAGCTGGAAATGACCGACAATTACAATAATTTAGCATCTGTTAGTCTGTACTTTGTCCCTATTCGTCGAGAAGTGTATTATTGATTATGTCTTAATTGATGGAGTACTATACTACTACCACCACTTATACAGTATCTGCTTTACTTCCTACATTCTTATGTTATTTGGTTGAAAATATTTTGCTGACAACCACCTTAGTCTTGCGTGTCAACTTTGTATACATTGATCAGTTTATTTGCCATTGTGTATTCATTTATTATAATTTCCACTGAAAGTTGGTTATTTTTTGCATGAAGGCCTTTTGCGTTGTATCTGCTTATTAGGTGAGCCATATGAAGCAATAAATCTCTCTCTCTCTTCATCTACTGTCCTGCATGATCATTTGCTGTGTGCAATGCCATCAATCCTTTGCCTAAAGTCTTCGCTATATTTCTTGTAACTGAGTGCAAGAGTGGAGTACAGATCGATTGACCAAACTGAATAACAGGTCGTTTTTCTGTATGCATGTTTTGCAATATTTTTGGCACACAGCTTTCGATACATAGCATTCACAAATCGCCATCAACTTTGGCAAAAATAAGCTTTATAGAAAATTAGTTTTGAATTACAAGAAGCTGCTTTTTAATTTTCATCGCTCGTTATTGCTTACTGTTTTGCTTTGGAAACAGTTACGAGCAGTGAGAAGACGTTGCTTTGTTACATTTGAGCTTGACTTCGATTAATTAGGCCTTCGAACGCATTGCCTATGGAACGTTTGCTTGTTTTTGGAAGGGTTTTGGCAGCCTCTAATTGTTTTGGATTGTGTAGCACAGCTTTTTCAAGTTGTCTTAAAATTGATTTATTTTTGGATAGCGGAGACGGTAAAGTTTCCTTAGAAACAAGCTTTCGCGTGTTGCAGTTTTCACAAACTGTGGTGCCAACCAGCTCTACGCTCTGCGATAGTATTGCATTCAACCCAAAAACAAACGCACTCCGAAGAACGTTACACTTCATCCAGGCAATTCAAAAAATTCGTCAAGCACACAGGAAATAAAAAACTCACCAAGCTTGTGCCAAACTTAAGGAAATGTATGGCATTTAAGCGTTCAAACAATATGTTAGATAACAAATGTAATGAAAAGATTTGCCTTTATTTTCGCGGTGTCTTATCGTTGTTCGCCACTGATTCTCGGTTTGTACTTTTTGCACTTAAGTGCAAAAAAACCCCTACTTTAACTAGAGCAGTGGTTTTCAATCTTTCTTGTGCCGCGACCCATTACAGCAAGCCACTGACCCCTAGACCCCCGTCTAAAATACGAACAAACCAAATGTAATACTGTTGTGTATAGAAAATATCTACTCGCGACACCTCCGAAAATGGTTCACGACCCGTCTGGAGGTCGCGGCCCTAGGTTGAAATCACTGAGTTAGAAGATGCCCTGTAGAACTTTATGTGCATGGTGCAAATCCAAGAGTGTCAGATCTGTTCATTCGTTCAAGCATTGATGCAAGGCAGGACGAAAAAGTCCTTTGTCACTACAGGCCGCAATGGAATGCCACCAAATGAGATAATTTGCCACTGAACACAACAGTTTCACTGAAATATAATTCAAGTTTTACCGAATATTTTTTGCAGGAAGAACAAGAAACACGAAATCCATCTGTTTCAAAGAGGACCTGAGTTTAGAGCGGAATGGGACTATTTGCCGGCACTGTTTTGGCGTCAGCCATTTGGTTCTAGGCTGTTTTGGCGCTATAGCCTGTAGCGCTATCTGATTGATTGCTAGAACGCACAGGTCGCTGCATCTGAAACTGTGCGTTTTTCACCTTGCTCGGATGTTTTTCAAAAAGGCAACTGCTTTTTTAGCGAAGGCAACAAACGTTGTGCATTTGTCTTGAGATGAGATTGAACGTATTTATGTATTTTAATCCTTCAACGAAGTGCTTTTCTTAACATTGAAAAATCTTCCGTTAATTTTCACGCATAGCTTATAACATAAACGGCTGAGAATCTTCTTAGCAAAAGGGATAAGCGAAAGTTTTGCCACGATGGGCATATATACGTTTTTGATAAACGCAGCGAACATGACACATTACTACGGTTTTGGAGATGCCAATTGAAATACGAATGCAAATTCTCAATATCTCAAAACATTTTGATTCACTGGCACATACTTAGACAACTGCAAGGTTTATCTTACACGTACGATATGAATTAAAGTTTTATCCTTGTTTTTGTCCATTTTCATTGTACACACTTGTTAATCTCGGCACTCGCGCCAAAACAGCTAGTTGAAGCTAGATGCCCAGGAGATGACGCATCGTGTCTCTCGGTGCAGTTCATTAGTGCGATCGCCTGTGTTCATCCCGACAAAGGTGTTGGTCGATTTCGCCGTGTTAAAAATTTATTAATTTCAGTTATGTGGTTTTCAGAAAGTTCAGCCAAAATTGCCTTACTTTTTCGGTCTTTTAGATGTTGATAAGCTTAAATTTGGCACTGTTCCTGCATGTTAGGATGTATTTATTTTTTTCTGAATTCTTTAACCTTGAAAAGATGTATCTGAACCTAATGCTTTTTGTCGAAATTTGATGAAATGAGAAGTCCAAACGACAACACCATTATTTTGTTGCGGTCGTCATTTTTACAGTAAGTTGCTCAACTAAACTTTTTGTCATTCAAAGCAACAGAAGAAAGACCAAACTCATCTGAATCTCACATTTTACTTTCACTGAACTTGCGCTCGCAAAAATCAGAATGATACTGGTTAACCTTATAATTTGCTTAAATGTTTTCCAGTTTTCCAAAAATTACGTCACGAGTTTTGACTGCACGTTTCATTTGCAAATTTGACAGCCGCTCCTTGGTGTTTTTCTTCAACAAGCTCTTCAGTAAGAACTTCACCTTCGATGAGGTTTGCGCAAAAGCTTAAGTACAGTAACGCTATACATGATTGTATCAAGGCTTTTGGGCCCAAAGGCGATGTAAGGTGAGGTAATGTCAATTCAACATGTGGCCATTTTTGGAAAACAACTCTCTTCCATTGTTAGTATCACCGTGGACTACAAAGCAAAAGTGAAATGTGCACGTCAGTGTGGATTACAAAGAAAAATGTAAAATGCAAATTTTCGTTATAAGCACGATTGGGCAGGCACAACCTTTTTCGTGTTTGGAGAATATAGCTATCAAATGAGATAACAAAACTGAAAATCTCAAGCGGACGATTTGCTGTGGGAGTATATTTTTGTCGGTATAAGCAATAAACGTGTCTGATATCTTTTTAAAATTGAAATTACGTAAAGAGGACACCCCGCACAAAATATGAAATGCGCCGATATTCAAGATAAATTGTTTTAAGAAAAGGTTTTAGCAGGTTTTTCGAAAAGCGTTATTTCAATCATAAAAGCTAAGGATTTAGAAAGCTATTTTGAAAGGGTAACTATTACCATTACTTGCAACTGAAATGAAACTTTCTGTTAAGCCGCATTCGACAAAAAATAATATCCTGGTTAATGTGGTCGTTTCATAGCACCTTTCAGAGGTGTTTTGTGAGTGACATTGTCTGACACAATATAGCGGATTGCCATCTTGATAGCGTTTTAACTTTTTGTTGTTCTGTGACACGCAGGGGCGGATCCAGGGGGGTTGGGGCGATCGCCCCACCTTAAACCTACGAAAGAAAATTTATTTACTATAATTTGATACAATTTGGAGAACAACATTCGCGAGAAAGGACCATTTTGTCGCTCACTACTTTGTCACAGCAGTGTTGAGCATACTTCATCTCTCTTGCAAAAGCGAAGCTGTTATGAGACTTGACTACCAAATATTACGGAAATCGCGCCCGTAACTTTTCTGGCTGGATCTGGCCCTGATGAAACGGATATTTGTATAGCTATTTATAAACTTGCTATGTCCTTCACACTAGATATCCATTTCAAAATTGTCTGTATATCTTTCGGGAGATTTTACGCATCTCGTACATTAAGTTGACATACAGTAAAAGCAACTTGGGGTTGCGTGAACTGTAAAAAAGTCATATGAGTTTGGTCCACTTCAGTTTATTCAGGTCACAGTTCGTAAACTGCTGGACACGCTGCTTGCGTGCCAGCGAATATAAGTAAACATCATTTTTTCATGTAAGTATCAGTTTATTTGGGAACAACTACAAACAAACATCAAACCAAGCCACAGAAAACAAGCCACATAAGAACAGCGTTTATTTTGTTAGTAGTAAGAGAAGGCGATCAGGGTAGACATTGCACGGTTTTCAGTGGGTGCAGTCGGTGCACCCAGTGCAGCTGGGGTTTCCCCAGGGGTATACGGTGTCGTGGGGTTTTGCCCAACTTCCTTTTCCCGACCTATATTTTTTTTCGTAATCATATTTTTTTGTGATTTTGGTAATTTTTGGTATTTTTGATTTTTTTCAAGTGTTTGATATTTTTGTGTTTTTCAATGTTTTTTCCAGTTTTTCAATACCTCACCATGCTTTTGATTATTTTCATACTTTTGCGTTATGGTAATATTTTTCATATTTTCAAGTTATGATAATATCTTCATGCTTTTGATTGATTCCATATTTTAGAGATAACTTGTAACTTTGAGGTTTTGTCTAAAACGGCCACTTCATTCATCTAACCTGTCACTGATTGGAAGGTGCAAGGCGCACCAGGGAATGTCACGTTTTAATCCAATACGCAAATATTCAGGCAACTGACCAAGACAAAACCAAACAAGAAATTACCCCATTACTATTGCTTTAAACCTAAAGCACGAATCAATTTACAGTAAGTAATCATCCAACTTACCCTGTTCTGAACAAAACTTGCACGACCGTATGATTCTGCGGGACACAGCATTCACAAAACTTGCCTGTTTGTTTTATGTCATCGTCAACATTTCTTTTTCTTACGATTTATTTATTCGAAAGTAGCAAACGTTTAAAAATCAAATGCTAGAATCGCACTATCTTATCAGCAGCTTAATTTCGCCAGTCACTATTTCTGGTTCGCGTTACTGACTGAGGGTGCAACTGTCGTTTGAACATCTTGGACTGTCGTATCTTCAACTATTTTTTCAAAAACTGGGAATGTTTCAGGGTCAGATGGCGTTGACAACTGCGCACGTCGACAACTAACTGCACCTCTCCGACACCAGCTAGCTGTGTTCAACCATCTTTTCAAAGACTGCATGCAATGTCACAGGTCAAGGAACGATAGAAAACTTATGAAACATATCGCCAACGCCCTATGCATCATTGTGGGAAAACGCAAACCAGCCATAACTGTTGCAGCAGGCATTCACTTCTGTTTTGAAAGTTTTCAGTGACAACAACCGACCCGTGGCATAAAGATTAGTGGAAAGGTTTTCATTGTTCAAAATAAACGAACCCTGAAAGATTCGTGGCGTTGCTTTCATACGAAAGTATGAAACATTTCAAAGTTCAAATGCTACATGCGCGATATTTTGATCCAAACTAGCCACACCATTGCTTCAACATGTAACTGATTGAATGGTGGAAATGCATACCGGGTTTTAATCTGATAAGCAAATATTCACGTCCGCTTCACTTGAACATCTTTTGACGACCGTGCAAACCCTACTATCAAAGCAAAATATATCCACAGGTGACAACTTGCTAACTCATTCTGCTATTCTGCGTACCATACCCCTCTGACCGTTTATCCTGTTTCAACAAAACCAAACAAAAACAAGTATTCCAGCAGGTGCGCTTTCACCAGTGGAATATCGTAACAAGACGAGTTGAAACCGATGGCACGTGCTTTTGCAGGTAAGAGACAGATCGTTCTTTCACGGCCTGATGTTGCTTGTTTTCCGGTTCGAGTTGATCAAGAACGTACTGGAATTTCTCTTTCAAATTCTCAAAAGCAGCATCGGCAATTGTTTCGAGATACTACATTTGTCATGATCTAGGCGCTGTGAGCTGGCGTTTGTAAAGCATTTCGGTTGTTTAAAGTTGGGCATGTGTGGATCGTTCTGCAACGGTTGCAGCGAGCGTTCAGCTCTGTTTTCTGGTTGTCGGTAACATCAACCACCCGAGATGTTAAGTTTAGTAGAAAGATTTTTCTGCGCAACGTTTTTCTCCTATGCTCTGTTCAGAATTTTAACATCACCACTATCCAATCTTTTGAAAACTGTGTTTACAAAAAGCCACTCTGAAGGTTTAGCAGTCACGTCTTTTGCATCACTTTGCCTTCGCACACACCCACTTCTAAAGTTTATCATGCACTGCTGCTTTCAAACTATTTGAAATAGCGCATGTTGACAACTTAACTACACCGCTCTGACTCTGTCTCGAGTTTTCAATAACAACTGTACGCAACGTCACATGTTTGGGGATTGATAAAGTTATACGCACTCGCCAGAGGACTGTACGCACTCGCCTTGTTCGTCGTAATTTTCAACGTCGTCGCACTGTCGTCTGCGGATTGGTGATCAGTGGCACGCTGATTTGATTGACTTGCCAAATCCGAAAATGTTCAATAACGGTCGCACGTTCGTGTTGATTGTCGTTGAAAAAATTTCAAACTTTCCAGGGGCTGAGCCGGGAAGAACAAAACAAGTAAGTCTATTCTCAAAGCCTTCGCAAAAATTCTAAACAGGGGCGGGCTGAAGACGTTATTTTGTACACGGACCGTGGTCTCGAGTTTACCAACAAGCTTTTTCAACGCTACCTGAAGAAGAAACAGATTCACTTTTTAACGGCACAAAATCAAGAAACAAAATCTTCCATCGCCGAGCGAATGATCAGAACGCTTTTGTCTCGAATCTGGCGATACTTCACATTCAAAGACACCGAAAGAAACGTCCACATGCTTCCAGATTTTCACGATCTTACAATGCAACATTTCATCGCAGCATAAAACGATGTCATCACCGATGGCTGTCGCACAACCAACACGCGATTGTGCAGCAATTCGGTCATCTCTCAGCAACGGAGAAGTGCAGCTCACGGCTCGTTTTCAACAAATTTTCTTGCCACCTGTAAAAACGTTTCGCAACACAAGTGCTTTTGCGTTCAAGAGTCGTTTGTTTCTTGAAAGTGCTTTTAAGGCTATCGTTATATCACGTTAGAGAAACTGCTGTTTCAAATCTATGTAGTCGTACTTCGTTTCGTTTAAGTCAACACGAAAAATTTTTTGTAGTTTACCTTCGTAATGAAATGTCGCTTACTTGATATCTCAACATCACTGACTCATTTCTCTTATGAGGATCACAACGTAAGCGATTAATTTACGTAAACGCTATCTTCGTAAGCGCGTCGCACCGATGTTATATAGTTTGAGCCTCTTGACTCGGTTTATTCCAACTAAACTGATAGCAGTTACACAACCTCCTTTATCAATGAACCGATGAATACCGTTTTTAAGAACCGTGAATGACCATATTTGTTTTTTATA
>JGI24158J21664_10011323_pt1 | contig 11866 bp, 7 predicted proteins | sample Ectturendosymbi3_FD_21664 | JGI IMG/M metagenome (IMG submission 21664)
ATAATGACTGACCCATGGTCAGCTGACTTTGATGACCTCCGGGTCTTTTCGTTGGCCATGCAAAATAAACTAGAATTGTCTGTCTGTCTGTCTGTATCTTGTTTAAAGCGCTATTCACAATTTGTTGTATTTAGTGAAATGCACAAGACAACAGTGTATCTTTAAAATGCAACAACAGTAGTGCCGTTACAGCCAAGTTAGCAGAAATGCAATTTGCTTCAGGTTATTCCTAAACATGCCAGTATTATCTTGCAAGTTTACAAAATGATAGGGAAAAATTTTGATTGTGTGATAAAAGTGGTATGAAGTGTTTTCAATGCGGTCTATAGGACTTTATTTTGGCAGGATAACAAATGAAAAGATAATTAGCAATTGTTTCATTTGCATTTGCTCCAGGCACAAAGAGTTCAATGAAAAACTTCAACAAGACTTGGTTCAGACGTGAGCTGAAGGAGCTGAACGAGATTCGGTTCAGATGTGAACAAATATGGTTCTATATCTTGGTTTCAAGTTTGGCACGCCTAGTGTCTATTGTGCCTCATATGGCAAAGCTGTGCTAGGGCTATTTCGCCTTTAGTCAAATGCAATTGGTTGAAGTGGTCACATGACAAGGATAATACACAAAGACACAACGGGTTAGAGCTTTGGATTAGAGTTTACAGTTTTGTTAGAACACAGCCTACCGTTCATGCAATGAAGACAAGAAGCCACTAAGGGCTTCCCAACACCGAAACCAGGACAACACTCGTTAATTGGACAGTCATTACAGACCTCGCGGTTAACTAAGCAGGTCAACCCAACAACGAAAACAATGGTCACACCAAACTATTCCTAAGCTGTAATGATGATGAGGATTACAAATATGGAAGTGGGATACAATACTACCATACAACTGGGTACCGAAAAATGCAAACATGGGGATTTAATAATTTCATGTCTAATTGGGTATCGCACGCGTCCGTTGGAAGGTAGTATTTTCTAAGAATATTGAAAGGTGGAAAACTGTGTTTTTGTTTGTTTCACACTTTTGTTTTTCACGAGTTGAAGCATATCAAGGCTACTGCAATGCTTTGGTAAACCACAAAAAATATTTTTGAAATTGAATGAGTTCAGTAAGTCTGCTGGGTTGATACTGAGAAAAGACAAAGTAGGTAAACAGTGTAAAAACTTCAGATTTAATGGGTACTTCAAAAATCTGAAATGACTTAATTTTGACGAAAATAACAGCAGCAGATTTGCACATCGCGGAAAGTAGTTTTTCTCGTACCGTACATAGTCTCACAAAACACGCCTAGAGGGTGTTCTCATCATGTGAGAAGAGACAGTGCAAAACATTCGTGTTTCATTTACTTTGGCATTTTGAGCAAAAACGCAAACACAGTGTTTGGTAACAGATGTCATATTTTACCAGCAACGATTTTTCATCATCTCTTAAATTCTCGGTTAACTGGAATACCTTGGTGGGTTTATCAAACCCTAGGCAAATGCGATGACCACGTGATACCTACGTAAGCACGCGTCGGAGAGCTTTCCACGCTTCAGTAGCTTCATTTTTATGTCTGACATGTTAAAAGGTGCACTTGCGGTCATCCTCGATCTTTTCGATTTTGCAAAGGGAGTGAGTTCGGGTCATGCACACCCGACGAAATGGTTAGTGTGAGGTGGCATGGGCACGCTGCACCCGCGTTATGTTTAGAGGGGGCCAAGTGCCAGGTGGCTGTAAAGAGTATTGACCGTAAAGCGCCAGGTGGCTGTAAAGAGCTGAAACTTACTCAGCGCATGCTTCTACTGTCGTGTTAGGAGTATACAACAAAATAAGTTATTCAGGCCCAATTTTTTTTGTTATGAGTAATTCAGTTCAGACATATATGAAATCTACACTAGCCCCCTTTTCATCAAAAAATCGTATGATATTAGAGTACAAAGTAACTTTGTTTGTGCACAAACTGCTCAGTGAGAGTTATGTTTTCAGTGTAGTTTTTGTGATAAAGTTTAGTTGAAGGAAAATATATTTTTTTCATTTTCGAAAACCGGTTTCATCACACCCAACGAAATAGTGTGACAAAAATTGAACCAAAGCGTTCCAGGGTTAAAGTAAACCTTGAAAATATCTTGCGTCTTTATCAAGCAAGAAGAAATAAAATTGTCCTACTTTTGCTGTGAAGTCGCAATTCGTGATCCACTGAAATTGAAGAACGGAAGAGTATAAAACAGAGTCAACAACCTACAGCCCACCAAGCAAAGTCATCCGGCCCGCTGCCCCTTTACAAATTGCAGTAACTGTGTGGTCCGCCAAGAGGTATTATATTTATGAATCTGCCCTCTTTACGACATCTTCTATTGCATACTTGATGATGGGGCACTACTTTTGTCCACTTGTGAGAAACTGCACCATGCTATAAACGTGCTGTAGGTCGTATTTTGAATTTAGGTTATGAACTGTGAAGATCAGGAATTAGCATAATTGAAATTCTAGAATTTCCAAAAAACAGCACAAACAGCAATTAAATGAAACGGAATTGTTGGTGGAAAATTAGTACGGCCAGCCATACCTTGTAGGGTTTGTTTTTGGCCCGTGACTAGATAAATTTTGCCGATCCCTGGTATACAGAACCGGTTTCCAATTTGTGTTCTGACAACTAAGCTTTACATATTGTGTTTTGCTGCGTTTCAAACTGAACTTTAGGATTTGTTGCTGCAAAATACAGTAGTGCGAATGATGGAATCTCAGGGAACTTAAAGATTTTAGAATTACTGTGGTTGAATTACCAAGCTTAGCAAAGGTGCCAAGCTTTGCTGTAAATTTCAAGGTTAACAAGGCGATATAAACTGCTTATCAGCCTACATTCCAAAGGTTTTCCAGACTAAGAAACTCAGCACAGCAATTTCCCATGTCATAAATGCTAGAATAAACTAATGATGCTAAATTATCTTGAAGGAAAGAGTAATTTTATTTCTCAAATATTGCGTTGGAAGTTCTTTAAATATTCGTTTCAAATGCCAAACGAAGCGTATGAATTTTGCAAACAAACTCACAATAACATTTTGAAAACTTTTAACATATTTTAAAAATACCTGAAATTGAAGTGAACTGTCGATTTCCGATATATTGAATGAAAACTGTTCTCCTGATACGTTGATTGAATAAAATTCAACCCTTTCTACAGACGGGGCAAAACTGATGAGGACACCACTGTTGTTTTTCAAGAAAGTAAAATTTAACATTTCCAGAGACAGTGATCCCGGTGCTGCAAGAGAAGCAAACGTTATAGAAAAAAAGATGAACACCTGATTTGTGGCAATATTTCACTTTCACTTCTCGATTTTTCACAGAATAAAAATGCAACGCAATGACCATATATTCCGTACATGAATGTGAAAACCAAAAAACAAAATATGATCGGACTTGAAAGTTTTTGATCACTTCCAGATTTTTCTGTCCCATATCAAGTTTTTCGATCTTTCTGTGAAAATTGCCAAACATGCCTCAGAAATTGAAACTGAATTTAACGAGTCGATGTTCCTTTTCATTAAATGCAAAATTCTTAAGACGGAGCTAAAAAATCACCACTGCACAAAGCAAGCGCCTAATATTTTTCTTGTTGGGGGAGTTGGCTTTGTTGCGTAAAAAGATCTCTAAAATGGCGATTGTGGCGTAACAAATTATTTTCCAAAGTTCCGACTGCTTGGATAAAATTTGAAGGTTGTTTTATTGATTTCATGTTTTGCAGTTTTGTGCTTGGCCGTTCCTTAGCTTTTCACATTTGCGTAGCAGTAATGTTTTATGGCATAGAGACATCTCCTGATATATGTGAAAAGTTTTTCCAAATTTTGGTGAGAAGTAGTGTACTAGAAGTGGCCTACTCTCCAAAACAACCTTCAGATATTTTTCTGTTTTCTTTCAAGTTTCTAAAATATGATTTTAGGCAACGATTAGTCAATTTCTTTCCAAAATACACTGTGATCTTACGTAATTAAAGGCCACAAAGATGGCGGCAAGTAAATCAGTCTCGGTTCATTGACGGAAAAACTAGTTTCACGTTTTCCAACGCATCATCAATCCTGTAAATGTAAGACAAATCTTACAGGCGAAATGTTGGCATTTGAAACAAGTAAAGAAAAACACTCGAACTGTGGCTAGTTACAACGACATTACTAAAAAATGTTTAGAAGCTAAAAGGCCGACCTTCTAATAAAATATGCGTTAGGCAGCGGTCCAAGAGAGACACGTTTCCTCTGGAGATAACAACCGTGCGCTATGACAAGTGCCAGAGAGAAACCACGCCATTAAACAGAGCGTAACAGTTCACCAAAAATCAAGAAAGGCCGAGCCTTCCCACGTACATTGGAAGCGTGCAATGAAGCCAATTTTTAGTTATTCATTGTTGTAAACAACTTTTTTGATGGTGGGACAGTTTGCCAATTCTCCCTTTTCCTGTCTCCTAGTTCTTTTAGTAAATGTCAACATTTGTGGAAAACAGTAGAAGCAGGGATTCTCTCAACGGGTGGAAGACAAGAAACAAACTTTAGCCTTGCGGCAAGCTTCTAGGAATCTGCCTGCTTTCTGCTTTCAATCTGCTGCAACGATTAAAACTTGCAAGTTTATCTTGCAACAACAGCTTTTGTCTTTCTAACCACAGTTCATGTGTTTTTCTTTACTTGTTTCAAGTGCCAATATTTCGCCTGCAAGATCTGTCTTACATTTACAAGACTGATAATGCGTTGGAAAACGCGAAATTAGTTTCCCCGTCAATGAACCGTGACTGATTTACTTGCCGCCATCTTTGTGGCTTTTAACTATGAAAAATAGTTACGCTTGCAAGTTTTAATCGTCGCAGAAGAATGAAAGCAGAAAGCAGGCAGATTTCTCAGAAGCTTGCCGCAAGGCTAAAATTTGTTTGTTGTGATCCTACGTATTTCGCTTGGTGTTCAATTAAATTTGGAGTACATCTTTAATGAGGATTTGTCCAAATGCTGCTTAATCTACCCCAAATTTTCACCAATTTTTGTTTTGGTTTCCATAATTTTGGCTCCAGACATACCAGAAAGCCATTCAAGGGCTCTAAGGACGCCTATTTTGGCCTGGTTTTCAAAAAAAACTCCAATCAAAAAATAGCTCAATGGGTTGGCGCCCAGGGCTGGGTAAATTTGGCAAAAAATGCGAAAACATGCCTTCATTGTGACGTTATCGAAGAAAACCTCAAATCCAAAGCAAAAAATTTTTTTTGATCTTAACTAGAAGACTTACTGAATCTGTAGAGGGTTTGAACAGCTCTCTAGCTCTAGCGGTTGGCGAGTTATAGGATTGCAAAGCTTTGCAAGAAAGGTGGCGCACGCGGGACTTAAAGGGTTTACCCGACTCTTTGAAACATAACAAGGTACGTCTGTGGTGCAGTTACTATGCTTCTGTACTGGTATGGATTAGTCGATGAAATTTGAACGCACCGGGTAACATCACCATGAGAAGGAATAGTTTCCATCTGTTGCGAGTATTTATGTACTTTGTGAATTGTGACGTAGAAAATGTAATTGTAAAAAAGCGATAATGGTTGGCACAACGGCATTTATTTTAGTAGGATTTAAGTATAACTTGCAGTAAGTTTCAAAATTAATCGAGAAATGAGAAAGGTGTATTTATGCTTCCGAATTTCACGATTTTGTAACGAGCACTGCATGAAACAGTTAGAGCTAGAGAGCTGTTCATTTTGTAACGAGCACTGCATGTATTAATTTTAAAGTAAAATTCACCCAAAGCACAAGCTGAATGAGTTTCACGGGTTTGGTGGACAGGTTTTTGAGGGACACATTTTCTTTTTGTAAAACAAACAAAAAATAAAATTTTTTATCTTACTGGTGCCGTGACAGCCATAGGAATTCAAAAGTTTAAAAATTATTATAAAAATTTTAATTTTCACAACAAAATTAAAAAAGCGAAAAAACATATATTTTGAAATGAGAAAATTAAATTTAATGTCTTAAAATAATCTTTTCGTGTATTCAGCGCTATCAAGAATGTTTGTATTGTCGAAAACAAATCATTTTTTTCAATGTTTGTAAACTGAATGTAATTTTCCAACCACAGCTGCCGTGTTTCCCCGATAATAAAACAGGGCTCATATTAATTTTCACTCCGACATTTATGAGTAGTTGGTTCATGCAAATGCAATTAGATCGATGCGACTCTCTCCTAAAATTGATTTTCAAGCTTCTTGCAAATGTTCAGAGGTGGAAGATAGCACTGTATTATGCGAAAAGCTGCTGATATCAACTCAGTAGGCGAAACATATACTCTGATAACATCAAAGATTTTTACTCTTGACCATAAAAGTGATGGCTATACACTTGGTGATTTCAACGATTCTTTACTAGAAAACAGTGCGTTAGTTTTGTCCTAGGTAGCAGTTGTCGGAGTCGTTAATTGTTCCAGGTGGCAGTTTTTAATAGGACCGAGTCCCTCGAGAAAAGCATTGGTGAGTGTTCCAGAAATCCTCTGAACAAGGTCTTCAATATGTATTTGATCGGTTTTCCATGGGTGCGACCAAGCGGAAATGAAAATCAACACTAAAAAGAGCAAGGTAAGTTGTCTTTTCAAAAACCCAAAGCAGTGTATCCTCAACGTGAGTGACAGTATTCTACATTAAGCCGAGAATTTCAAGTATCTTGGGGTGGTATTTGGGAGTGACAGAAGATGGAACAAGGTAATCAATACATGAGTTGGTCAAGCAAACACAGTTGTGCGTAAGCATTGTCGTTTCGTGGTCGAAAAACAAACAACACAACAGGAAATTTTGTACGCAGAAAAACTGTCAGTTTTCAATCGGTCTTCCTTCCGATTCTCACCTGTGGTCACGAATCTTAGGGAATGACTGAAAGAATGCTATCCCTAGTAGATGCGTCAGACATGGGATATTTTGCAAAGATTTCATGGCGTGTCATTTCATGAAACCCCAAAGCGTTCAATATGGAACCGCTTACCCTCCGAATGGAGAAATCGTAGCTGAATTAGGTTTGGCTGCAAGTTATAATTTGTCTGTAGCAATACGACAGCAAGAGTCAAACGAGCGGGAAGTTAGGTTACGGCAGTGATAGTAATGATAACAATGTTATTTACGGCAGTGGTTTATTTACAGATGCTAATAACTAAAATAAACTTCTTCAAAATACTCACCTGACGTATGAATAATAGTGTAAGCGTCTGAACCATTGTTGTTTTGATTAAAAGAATCATATCTTCTGTCGTAAATAGAGGGATTGGTGCTTGTGTCAAGACATATTTTTGCCAAATAGTTTTGTTCAATTCCGTAGATAACATTACGCTCGAGTGGTGCACTATATCTTGCTTGTTCTGTATAGCCATCTTTAATTTCTGTTGGAAAAATGAAATTATGTTCTTATGACAATGCACGAAGTTTCAAGTGAGAGAAACAATTACAGCTGATATCCATTAGAAGGCAGATCCGTATCTGTGGATATATCCTTGTTTCTGTTCTGTAAAAGTTCATTCTGTATATATACGTAAGCAGATACCAAACGCGTAGCATTATGATTTCGGGAATAATGTTGCACTAAGGTGTTGGCCGGTTACACTAAGGTTTACTAGCCTCTTTAGTAGCCTGTTGCACAAAGGTGTGCATTTCTTTCTTTCCGATTATGATATACGCAATCAGAGCAAAGTTTGGAGGAGCTTGAAGATGTTAGCATACTTTACAGTTACAAGCCTGTAAATCACAGTTAGAAAACACCTAAATTTGGAAATACAAATTAATGGCAGTTTCGATTTTACTCGGAACTGCAGGTAAAAGCAAAGCATTGGAAAGTTCAAAGGCTTTGCACTGTTGAAATTATGTGATCATACTGGAAACGACTAACTTTTTAACTTATTCATTCCGGCTCCACGTAAACAAAAGCACTTTATAGCTTTGGTTTTCTACAACTGTATTTCATATCTGTGAATAATTTTCAAGTCGTACCTTGATCGTCGAAGAGCGTCTGAACTGAAGTTGCTGCTAGTGGTGGACCATCACCCTCATCGTTTCCAAGATCAATGTCAATGTCTTGTACAAATCCAGATCTGTTGTACAGTGACCATGTTCGCTTGTCAGTTGCGGGGCATGTGGATCTACTTTCAAGTTTAACGGATCTAATTTTTTCCCCATCAGAGATGACATCGTAATAGTCAGATCCAATACCTTTGAATAAGAACAGCTCGGTTTTTACACTGCAGACCACATCACCTTCATCAACATTTACTTATTTTCCTAGATTGGTTATCCAGTTTTTGAAACTTTAATACAATGCTTCCAGCATGTTTTAGTTGGGAAACGCAAAAATGCTTTTGCTGCTAAATAAAAGTTATTCAAAGAATCAAACGAATTTTTGACAAGTTGCATTTAATTTTTCTTAGACTCTGTAAACAAAAATGGTTTATTCATTACGATCAAAAAGTAAGGGGTTGCTTTGGATTAAATAGAGTCTGCATGTTGTTTAGGCAGCCAGCAGGGCGCCACTGATATTGGCGCTGGAGTATCCTCAGTTTTTGTGCCAGCAGTTGAAATCAGCAGCAATGATGAAGAGGTTGGGAACAAGTGGAAGTCGCGTTTTATCGAGTGGTGTCGCTTGTGGATGTTACAAATTTGCAACATGGACTGGGATGTTGTCACCTCCAGTAGTGCCTATTCAGTATCATTATCAAGTAGGTTATCTAAATGCTTGAAATGTACAGAGCTCTATACTAACCTAGCTACATCAATGTGGGAATGACATATAAAAATGGCTAAAGTAAATCCTGTCAGCTTCAGTTGGTTGGTGATGGTTTGATGAGGTTGCTGGCTGAGAACGATTGAAGCCCTCGTGTCATGAGCTTACTTTCGGAGGACTTCCATTTTAGCTGGTGTCCAGCCTTTAATGCTAAGTTGGAGAATGTACGTTCCTAGAAACAGGTGCTTCCTAACATTGTGGCATTTGCTTATTACAACTTTTTGTGCGTTACGCACATCGCAGTCTGTGCAGTTACCACGGTAGTAGTCCAGGTATTTGCGACAGATTTCCTTGCCAGATGTTACCTACGACGTCAAGTCTTCCGCCAGTGTGTCCATGTCAAAACCTTTCGTAACATTTACATCCCAGGATGCGATGATGAAATCACAAAACTGTACGATGAACACCTTCATGCAGTCAGCCCAGAAACTAGGTAAATCGCAGATCTGCGCTCACTGATTATCTTGATATAAACTGAGGATATCGATGGATCGACGCTGTAAAAAACATTGCTTGTACACACTGTTTTAAAAAAAATTGTAGGCTGGTCAAACATCCTACCGGTGGCGGAAACAAAAATCTTCCCTGCCTGTTCTTGCCCAACACCCATTACCAGACAGGTCGTCCTGAACGTTTACTGTAGTGTAAAAAGGCAAATAACAATTACTGAAGAAATACGCAAGACTTCCAACAGCACACACGCACAAAAAATAACAAATATCAAAATACGTTTTTGCCACCAGACCTGGTCTCAAAGTTATTCACATCATTGCCCGGAAGGTGTTCACAATATACCAATTCTCGCAAAGTAATGACCCGGTGGCTCGCTGACTTCATCTACGTAACCTTCAACTGTAAGCGCATCTTAAAAGATGTGACGGCGCGTCTTTGCAACCGCTCTATACTGAAACCTGGAAAATCCCATACTACACCTCAAATTCACCAACAATGTCCTTTCAATGTAATATCTCTAAACCAGTGTTTCTTAACCTGGGTTCGATCGAACACCTCTGGTTCGACGGAGCCGTTCCAGGCGTTCGACGAAGGTCATCCGAAACATGGATAAAAGCGTGGTTACATCACAGCAAGGTAACCATGGTCACCTTTGTATACCCTTGATTCATTTTTACTTTCTCTTATATTGGGCAAAAATGGGGTTCGACAAAAGCTTGGAAAACTACGTAAGGGTTCGGCGTATTTGTAAATGTTAAGAACCACTGCTATAGACGTATAGAAAGCTTATTCTAACAAGAATAACACCCACCATTTATCCACACCTTCCTAATGAATAAGCTATCTTTCAAAGACAACTCTCCACACTGGCTCGGTGTCAAGCAAAATTTCTGAATTGCGAAATCGCTGACTTTACGCCATCTGCGCATGGGCAAAGTGATATTTCAGGTCATGCATATCGCAAGCTATTGCTATTCGTTGACATATCAAATATGCTGAGAACTGATGATTAGGGGTTAGGGTATAGTGTTTAGGTAAGGGAGGGTTAGAGCATTGCGTTTGGGTGAGGGTTAGAATAAGAAAAATGGTTGATGTCTAAGACTAAGTCAAATATTTTTCAATGGTTAGTTATTTCCAAACTATTGTTGTGGACTATCTGACAATGGTCTCAATAAAATAGCGCCTATCATCTGACAGCTAACCAAACGTTTTTATTTACGCAACATAAATCAAAAATGTAATCACCAAACTTTCTTTCTTTATTCTGAGAAGGAAAATACCTGACATACAATTTTAGGTCGGAAAATTCGCAAAGACATAGATTTTGCTTGAAACCGGGAACCCAGATTTACGAAAATACTGAACAGGTATCTGATGATAAAATTATGTGTAAATGTCTTATTTTGCCTGTGAGCAACCTAACACACTGTGTAGCCTCTAAGAGTGCATCTAAAATTTCGCAAATTTTTTTAGTGTAAATGGATGACTAACGTCGTTATGGAACTACCTTACACAATACCATACGTACACTACACCAGCGACGGTCAGCAGCCAACCAAACTGGTGGCGTGGGAGTCTGTTGGCGCTCCAGTCTTACACAAAATCTGCAATGCTGACGTTCCATCTACTGCTGCGCATCGCTATAACTATGAAGGCGATGTAGTTCTTGCTTTTGCAGCCTCATCCTTCCAAGAAGCTGAGAATACAGCTTCTCAAGATATCACTGTAACTCAGACCAACCTATCGGTTACAAAATTTGTATCGTCTGTCTTCACCTTAAAAATAAAATTGCCAACTATCTACTGAATAGCCATCAGGGTACAAACAAAATCCTCATGCTTGGACAACCTACTTTCAAAACCTCCAGGGTTGCTGTAAGCTGTGAAGGAATCAGCCGACACTGCTCTATTTTATTTATTCGATGGTTCCAACTGATGAACTCATGTAGGCAAACTAGTTCCACAAAGGTGCGGGAATTAAGTCAATCAGCATTTTTTTATTAGGAAATCGATTTCACACAACACCAAAAATGTATCTTTCAATTAGACATTCTATTCCCTTAGAGATCCTATTCATGTAAATAGAATCTATGTTTGAATAAGACTTTAGGACTCAGGATGCGTACTGTTACATGAAATCGATTTTCTTTCAAAAATATTTGCTGATGCATTCAGACCCTTCACTTTGACGAGAATAAATACTGTACGTGAACCAACCTAATATGTAAGGCAATTAGTATAGTCCATAGTTGCTAATTCAAACAATGACTGGTGTTGATTGAAGAGCATCATTCCTTAGATTAAGAGCATACGCGCTATGGTGTATTTCCCTGCGTGGTGACATTTGCAAGNTGTTNTGGGAGACCGAAAAGGTCGCTCAAAATCTCTCAAATTACAATAGAAACTCGTTTTACTAGCAGTATCAAATACACTAAAACCTTGGTTTACGACTATATCTACATTCAGATGAAATAGTTGTGTTCTCTCAAAATGTATTTGCCGTCATCAAGCTCAAAACTTAACCCACCCTGTCAGATTTCTGCTTCCTGGTGCAACCCACAGTACACTCACATGACTGCTGAAGGTTGCTTTAAATAAAGTAATGTAGCTCATTTCAAGATAACTCCACACTCTAGTAAGCTACCTTCTCTTTCTGA
>JGI24158J21664_10011324_pt1 | contig 11865 bp, 7 predicted proteins | sample Ectturendosymbi3_FD_21664 | JGI IMG/M metagenome (IMG submission 21664)
ATTGATGATTTTATTTTTACATCTAAGGCAATTTTTGAAATACCAAACACGTCAGAAGGAAAATCATTTCAATGTGACTTTACTGAACTTCAGGCAAAAACGTGCCTCCCCTAAAAACAGAAAAACGAAAACTCCACGGATTTCCTTTACAATCTTTTGCAGGTTGGGCCGGTATCCCGACTTCCCCCCCTGCCAGAGGCCCTGGATGTGGGGCAGGAGAGGGTATGGTTTCTCAAATTCCTGCGTGGCGGGTTTAAATTTTGCAGGTGCAGGGCAGGAGCAGACAAAAAATTTCAACCCCTGCAGGACTCTAGTCCATGCTAGAGGTGGCCGAAGTCACTTTTTCGAACTCTGACTCCGCTTCTGTTCCAAAATGTTTGAATCCGGATCCGTTACGCAAATTTTAAAACTTTGAAAATCCGACTCCTGTTCAGAATCTGGATACCATTGAGGCAATCGAAAATTGCCAATGGTTTTACTTCAGAAATGACCACGTATTCTCCTGCTACTGCCGAGATTGAAAAGTCACTCCGGGTCCACGTACGGGTTTTCAAAAAATTTTGACTCCGATCCGGGTCCGAAAGAAAAATGGAGAATCCTGCTGGAGTGGACTTCGTCACTCCGGATCCGTGGCTACCTCTGGTCCATGCACACCTCTGCTGCGTATCCACAAATAAAAATATTCATGTGATGCAGCAGTTGAGTATTGAGTCTGTGCCACCCTGAACAAATCCATAAGTTTGCCATCCTCTCATATTGTTTAGCCTGCACTCAATTTTCACTGTGCCGATTGCTGTAATGCAAGATAATTCAACCAAAATGTTAGAGAAAATTTGAACTTATTGAAAGCTATTATCCGACTCCTGTAAAAATGAAAATTCCAACCCTGTCTGGGTCCGTTTTTTATTCCAAATTCCACTCCGGATCTTGCCCCGGACCCCGCAAACATTGCAGACCCACGCCGGAGTCCACTCCGGCTCCGTAATCACCTCTGGTCGAAGGAGCTCGAAGCGACCTCTTCTGACGTGAGTTGCGTTGTGGGGGAGTTCCCTGAATGAAAATTCAGTATTTACTTGCGTTCTTCTCTTCTGCAGACTTGCAGTTGCTTTACTGGTCTCTGAGCCCTATTTAAAACAGCTAGAAGGTTAGTTGACTCAACTGAAATCGACGATAAATCTCGTAAATGCTCTTTCATTTATGTTTTTGATTGATAGATAGAGTGTCAAGTAGACTATGGTAAGCATTGCATTAGCCACAAAAACAAGTGAAGGTCACCATTGAATTGATTACCTCAAAATTAAGCAGATGTTTTGCTGAAATTATATTGTTTATCAGTGGTGGACAAAGATTTCAGGACTTCACATGATTGGGTCATGAAAAGTCAAAGGGCTGCACCTTTCAAAATAAGGCAGTATGCTCTGGTAATAATTCAGATAAAGAGAGCATGCCTTTTTGAAGAAAATAGTGACTATTCATCTGCCTCGCATTGCATAGTTCAAATAAAATTTTCACTTTGTCACTCAAGCAGCATCAACATTGTAGCATAGCGGATGTGTTTGATGTCTGCTGTGCTGCAGGTTTTCAGTTCAGCTCTCACCTTGGCAACTTTCGTTTTGGTAGTAGTGGTTGCACGTTTCAATTCATGAGACTACTTTTTTTATTTTTTCAAAGTTTCCAAACTTTTGGTTTTGGGGTTAGCATTAGGTTAGTGTTAGGGCTAAAGTTAGAGTTGAAATTAAGTTTTAGGTTTACCTTTTACATTCAGTATGTTTCTACCAAGCTTACTGCACTCTCATTATGTGTTACTGTAACATTGCTGATGGTTGATGAATAAGGTGAAGTTTCTGGTTCAAAAGTAAAGGCTACAAAGCCAATCAAAGGCTCAAAAAACTTGGATTCTAGCCTGGTTTCTGATAAAAACTTCAGTGAAAAGCTTCCATCTAGCGGTTGGGCCCAGGGCCAGGTAACCTGAGCCAAAAACCTTTCCCACATATGATGTTACCCACCAAAAACCTGAAACCAAAAATTTTTTCATTGCAAGCTAGAAGATGTGCCGAGTCTTTTGAGGGTTTAGATAGCTCTTCAGCACAATTGCCTGGCAAGTTATGGAGTTGCAAAGTGGTGTGAAAATAGCGACTCAGTGTGATTTCAAAGTTCAATATACTCGTTCACTGGTTCACAACATGTTAAAACTTAACTGACATGGACCGACCACTTGCGATAAAGCTAGGTAGTTCAGATTTAGAACAATTATTAACAACTGATACAGTTAGACTAACTTTAGCACATATAAAACATGCAGCAAGTAACTATTCTTTATAAGGGAGACAAGCACAAAGCATCAGTCGGCAAATTCTTCAATGGTAAATTGATTTCATGTAACACTATATAGTATACATCCTCAGTCTTTGAATCTTATTTGAACTGAATATGTTTGGCTTTCAATTATTTAACTGTTGGAACAGTTCAGAATGTACTTCAAAATTAAAGTTAATAAATTGCAAAAAAGAGTCAATGATCAGATCTAGAACGGAAATGACCTAGTCAGCCTTTCTAACTTCACCTTTAGCCTAGTCAACACTATATGAAACAACCACCATTGCTTATTTAAAATAAGCAACTTAACAATGCATGTAAACCAGGCCTGCCCAACCTTTTTTGTGTTGTGAGCTACTTTCACATGAGGACATTTATTGTGGGCCATAAACATTTTTGTGACGTGACAATAAGCTATTGTGATGTAACAAATCCCTTGATTTTGATAACTTTTATGCAATAACACGAGGTGATAATGAGTCTTATAGTTGCACGCAGTGTTGCTAGCTTGTATGGATGTAAACCAAATCTAAAAAATTGACATATTTTCAAAGCATTTGTTATGCAAGTTTTTGGGTGGTAGGCCCATATCAGAAACAACAGGTATAATTTTGGTGTGTTTTAATGGCAAATATACTTGAGCCTATAAAAAATACTAAAAATTAAAAAAGTGTACTTATGAACTTAATACATCGCAGGCCACTTAAAACAACCTCGGGGCCTGCATGCGGCTCGTGGGCCGCATGTTGGTCAACCTTGATGTAGACAAAGCTTAGAACTGTCCTTACAATTGTAAAACTGCAACATGCTATAGTNTACATGCTGACATTGCTAGTCTTTCCCTTTACAAACATGAATGGAAACATAGTGACCTCTCTGACATGTTGGTTTTAACAGCCTTCACTTATTAGCCAGAAAGCTTCTTAGTTGTTATAAATTAGATTTACTAACAGTGGCCAGCAATTGCATCATGATAAAAATTGATAGGCTGTCAGTCATGATTGTTCCACGATGTAACCCAACTTAAGACGTTGTTATATACACTATGCAAATTATTCACAATGCTTTGAAAACAATCTTGATGTACCATTTCCATGATTGTCAAGAATGTATTTAGAATTAAATAGGCACAATTTAAAGTACAGATTTTATTTTATGTTGGGCATTAAACAAAAGTGCATCTGAGCTTTGTTTTTAAAAGAGTGAATAAGTTGATTTTAATGTCATGTGCTTTTAAATCTCCAGTGAAATATCAATGTGCTATAAATTTTATGTGAATTCTTGCATAACTTTTTAAATTCTTGAATCTTCTTAAATAAGAAATTTATCCTATATCTATATCTTACATACTACATTAGGTTTCTACAGTTAGTATGTTTTAAACTTTATTTTTTAATTGAGTGTTGATATTTATTATCATATCAAATAACATCTGAGTCAAATTGTCTTCCTTAAATTTTTTGTTAAAGTGGTTTCATTGTATAGTATCGACCTTCATTCCCATTGATCACATATTTGATACGAATATAAGTCAAGAGCAAAAATGACTGTTATAATTAAATTACATTCATTCTAGGATAAATGATTATGCATTCAGTTAGACTGAATTTAAGTTCATTATTTATCCACCACTGCAAAATAGTTAAAAATCAATTGTGTTGCTGTGTATAATCATCTATAAATGTAAATTTTTCCTTTTTTTTTTATTAAAAACGTGTTTTGAAACAGCAATTGTTTGTTTCATAACTCACTGCTGGTCAGTATCTTTATAGATCATATTGTCAGAATCACCCATTAATACATTTGCTATCCACATGAAAATATAGTACCATTAAATTTTAAATGATTTAAAAATCAATCACATTTCACATAGTGACGTTGGTTTTAAAGTAACACTTCGGTGTAGTAACTAACATGTTAACTAGGGCTGCAAGTAGGAAGACTGTTTATTTGGCATGCCAGGTCATTTCAACATCTGTGACGGTCTTGCATTTGAAAACAGTATGGTACACATAGAATTTCAAGGTAGCTAGTTGCATCATATAGTGGCTCATCTAATTCCAGATAAACATGAACACATACACCAGGAGCGACTCCAGGTCAACAGCGTCACAGGGGCCCATCACACAAGTTACACAGACTAAATGCAACCGTTCGAGGCTTGCGTCACTAAAACTGCATTTGCTCTCATTCTGGTTGGCACTTGGTGTTGATGCGTGTTGTCAGTGACATAACAACTAATGAGAATTTCTCATGAGAGCTCGTTGACTGTTGTATAACATACATCACAAAGCAAATGCTAACACCAGTTAGACCTCTGCTTACTAGGCTCATTCATATTAGCCCAAGTTAATGGACAAATTATCCTTCGTTTGAAATTATTGTTGATTAGAAGCTTTCCATTGGATTGGAATTCAAATCCAATGTTCTGTGCAAATCCATTGCTACAAACAAATTCAACATCAGATATGAACTATATTTAAAAAAATTCTTAGTTGCAGAGGGCAGCCTGGACACCAACGGATGAGCCCGAGTAAAGCACGAGCTAACGAAGTCAAGAGAACACCTACTACGAATGAAATTTTTTGATTCAGGTCACCTGCAACAAAAATACGTAAGGCCAGATATGAAACGGGAATATATGAATAGTGACAAGGCCCAATTAAAAAAAAAACAAGGTAACAACTTTATTAAGTGAAGTGGGTTGCGGCACAAATATGCCAAGTAAGCTCACGTTGACCAAGCCTACATGAACCCACCGGCCTCATTGGAAACTAGCTGAAAATGTGGAAAAACGATTCTTGAAAAATTTAATTTATGCTCTACTTCCATTCAAAACTTTTAAGTGGTCTATTATTGCTGACAGCTTAAATTAACCAACTTTCACCAGATTACAAACATTGTACCAACCTGTCATCTTTCACTGCATCTGCAACACATACATCCCGCTTAGCGTTAAGTCTTGGGTGATCATAATCAGAAAAACACAGGGTTTATCATCACAGTGGCAGGTCATCTTTGTAAAAATTGCATTTTTCGTGGACCACTTATCAGTTTGATTGTCATATAATGTGTAGAAATTCTCACGGAACACTAGACTCCAATGCAGAACAATGAGATTGCTATGTAAGAGTTGTCATAAATTTTCAATGGAAGCAGCTAGGTTTGGTGAAGATACCAAAAAAATAGTACAGCACAGTTATGTGAAAAGAATTGAATGAAATGGCAGTGAGAAACTAGCAAAGTAAACATGCTGTTAGTCTAAGTGCTTCGGACATTGGCTTCATCCTTATAGTTAGTATGCTTGGACCAATGTTGCATTTACTTTGCGAGTTTCTTGCTGACATTTCATCTTATTCTTATTGCATAACTATTTTATTTTTTGTTCCCGTCACCCAGCTTTGCTGCATCTAGTGAAAATTTATCACTACTGTTATGTAACAGTCCCATTAATTAAATAAGATCATCCTTTGTCGCTTTAATTTGAGCTAAACTAGCCTAATCTTGTCAAGTCTACCTATTTAAAACTAGCATCTCACAGTTTATTGCCAACCCTCTTTGATTATTTCTAGTTGTGCCACTGATGTTGACTACAGTGATAGAAAAAGATAGTTGTTTTTCATCTAGCAATTCTATCATCCTTCGTATCAAACATTTTCATTATGAGTTTTTACAGTAATAAAACTATTACTTTACTGGTAAAATAATACAATCAAAAGAACAATATTTTGATACATTTCTTTAAAAACCATCTCCTTTTCAGGATTGAGAAAATTGTTTATTGTTGTACTTTCTTTATGCTGGTATCTTAAATTAAATGACTTCATCAATGGTCAAAAATATGATAAAGAGTCATAAACATCTCTAAAAAATTATGCAAATAAATAGACATATTAAGCTTTAGTAGTAGTGTTCAATAAAGACAAAAACATTTAGTCACTGCATAGTATAGAAGATGTTTTGATATATATATATGTGTGGGTGTTTGCATAAAGTACTAAAAATGGAAAAACATTGGAATAATATACAAGCAACTACTACAAAATCTGATCATCATAAAGTGTTGCAATGTTGGAAAGAATTAATAAACATATTTTCAATTGTTTGAGGTAAACAGGTCCAAATCTTGAATGAAGAAGCACACTCAAGGCATCAAATACCAAACACACCAGGGGTGAACAAACTTTTTGCTATTGCTGGCGGCATGATGCTCATTTTTATGAATGATGGCTGCCAATGAGTTTAAGATATTTTTATTTTTTTGCACTGCTTCTATTATGCTTCCACATACTGAGCCTGTGTTTCTATATGTCTGTTTGGCCATCTTTCTACTAAGTCTCATAATACAATAGACAAAAAGTTTTTATTAATGCGCGGCCCCCATGACTTATATTTTAAATTACATGTGCATGGCTGCACACATTTTCATTGAAGGTTGCAGGTTATCTGCTCTTGACGTATACTTTGATAGTGCAACATTCAATAGGTGTTGGTATAAGGTACATGTGCTTGATAATACTAGACAGGGTGCGCCTGTCCCCTCTTAACAAGGATACAGTATCAACTCATGCAACATTTACTAAAAGGAAATAAAATTGGCAGTTTGTTTCATAGATCAAAGTCTCTGAAAAATTTTCCATCAAAAATATATTGAAAATGTTGCCAGTAAATGGCCAGCCTTCTGTCTTCATTAAAGGAGTCAGAAATCACATTTTCCAGAATTGGTCCCAAACATATTCAGCTTCTCCAGAATTATATTTTGAGCCATCCAACATTCAACAGCTGCAATCAATCCTCCAGCAAGCTCATGAACATCACAAAAAGGTTTGTGTTCCAATGCTGTATTGTTGTAAAACTTGCATTACTGTGTGTGCTTAAATTTGCATCAATCATTATTTTATTTTTGCAAGGATCTTGAAATTAGGTATACAGTAAAATTTATTTGCATTGTTTAAACGTTCCACTTGGTTGAAATTGGTGTTAGAACTTGTCTGGCTTGCTGTAAAGCATTGAACTTTGCACTTAAGTTACAGTTAATATTATGCCCAATTAGTAATTACAAATGTTTCAACAATGACCTTCTGTTTTTTGTGTTAGAGGTTTAATGGTATACTAAAGTGAACAAATTAAGCTTCACATGATTTTCCCAATTGGGTGATGCATTTTTCTTTTATTGGCTCAGCAGAATTTGTTTGCAACTGTTATAAGTAAAACTTGAGCCACATAGTCTTCTTCCATTAGGGACTGGTAGTCCCTGCCAACAGTTTATTTATGTTACGTTTGTCACTAAAAAAGTCTCAGAACAGATTTTTTCATAGGTCAAGGTAATTGGGAATGGCTTATCTCCAAGTGACATTGCATGTACAGATGATTACATGGTTTCAATGAAGCAATTTAACCAGGTGTTAGACATTGATTCAAAAAATAATATTTTAACAGTAGAAGCAGGTAAGCTACAGCTCATCAATATTGGTAAACATGCTGACTTAAAATTCTAGTATTTGCATTTTGTGATTATCTGTAGCATTCTTAGCTTTGTTCTTGATCTTGGTAAAAACGGTGTGTTTGCTGCATATTTGTGAAAAATAAACAAGTGCAATACAAAGCTAATGTTATAGTGCATTTATATTTGTGGGTATTATTATTATATCCTATTGAAAAGTTGAATTGTGAAACTTCCAATTTGTTAGCTACAGGTAACTTAATGTATTGCTTTACTTGTGGTTTGCATAATATCACTGTATTTTTTTAACAGGATGAAATTTGGACAAAATAAATTTGATTGTAAGAAGAGGTTAAAGTTTGAAATAATGTTTTTGTCAGTGTACTGTATTTTTGAGCTGCTAAAATTGACAATGAACAATCAACAAATGTATGATAGAAATTTCTGATGATGCAAAATTTTTAACACCACTTATAAGAATCACATATCACTCGAAAAAGTGTTTTAGTTATAATAATCTTGTGTCATTGCTCATACAAATCAAAGTAATAGGTTTAGTAGCATTAGTAAGGTATATATTAGGTATTTACTGATACAAGATACAACATAGCACCATATTATGATGTATATCTGATCAGTGTTGTTCATATTTTGATTTGATTGTTCTACTTTCATCTGGATTTATATATTCGCAATAAAGTTTGTTGCACAGTATTGTTAAGGGTAGAAAATTGTTGAAATTTTTGAAACAGTACAACCACTAACTTTCAACATGCAGACCCTTGACCTGTTTTGCACAAAAACCTGAACTGTCCCTAGACTGTGACTATTTTTAATCTTTAACTGCTTACTTTTCAATAGCAGATGTACCTTACCACTTGGCTTCACAACCTTCATCACCCAATGCTCTATAACCATCAGTGCTGCATTTTTATTTGTGACTGTACACATACACTAGTCACAGTACAGCACTGTTAAAGATAGGTTGGTTTTTCAAGCATCATAAGTATTTTATGTTCACACAGACCAGTGCAAAACTTTTTCAGCTAACTTTTTACTTCTTGCACTTTCACAAAATGCTGCAGCTTTTGTTTTTTAAATGAATTACTGTTATTTCAGTGCTGACTGCAAGAAGTTTAACTTTTGGTAGAGAGTATTGCTACAATGTTCAGAGTATTATGGTGCTGTTGTTTACACGTACTGTAAAAACCTCAGTCACTCCAAACCTACCACATTTGGAAAAGAGCCATGCAGTAATGGAGTGAGCAGGATGTATGATTTGTATTGTTTCTTGCTGCCGCAGTGTGAAGTTTTGTGTGCTTGCTTCTCAGGTTCTCTAGCCGCAACAGAAACCTAGAACTGTTTTGTTTCATACAAACTGTATAGGCTTCAGCTTTTTTGTGTAGTCTATTGGATTATACAACTTTTATAATGGCTTGAGATGATCAGTTCAAATTGTCATAGTTAGACTTTTGCATTTGACCTGTGTCACACATAATGTAGCATTATTACTTGTTCGAAAAGTTGACTAGATTACTTTCACTTGGACATGAATGTGGTCTTTGAATTTGTTAGGAAATCATTCAATCCTTGAAAGAAATTTATTCCTTTCCAAAAATAATTTTAGTAATGATTTCTCATTTTATCTGAAGAACTGCTGAAATGTTGTCTTTGCGCAAGACTATCTGAAAATTAACTTTTTAGTTGATTTGTTAAATGTCACATAAACTTTGAAATTGCAGCCTGACAAATACCCTTTGTACTGTTCACAGACGCTGCAAATTATGCAAATATGGCTTTTATCTGGAATTGTATATTCGATAGCTCTTTAGCACTTGTTTTCAACTGATGTTCTGCAACATCCAAGGTTGTTACGAAAGCTTTGGAAGGCGGCAGTAGGAGAGCAGTCTGTAACATGTTGCCTATTATAAACATTGATGTAGCTAAAGAGTTAAGAAAAAGGGTTTTACTTTTTAGTTTGATATGTATCAACGACAATCATTTAGGCATTCTACAGCTCAAAAATTGAAACTCTCACTGCTGTAACAGTTAGGATAATTTTGACCTTTTCTACAGTAAATCAAATCAAACTCTGCTTTTGTCACATTCTACCTTGGATTTTTACATTAAAACCTTTGTGTGTTTGAAGTCATATTTTTGCCAAGCCTGCAGCAATAACGTTTGAACATATTTTTTAAAGTGAAGAGCGAATACTAGAGATAGACCGATATATTGGGCCGATATTTGAGTTTCACCGATGTATCGGTATCGGCCAAAACAGCCGATTTTATCGGCCTCAGTAGGTGTTGACAAAACGCTGTTATGTTCCTCACGCATTCCAGACAACTTGCGCAAGAAAACACAACGAACCAAGTCAACATAGTTATCTTGCAGCAGCGCTAGCAGGTGCGGTTTCACAAACAAGCAGACAAGATTAACCATGAAGCACGCGTCGGCCGTCGCAGCCGAAACAAAAGCATCATCATCAATGAGATGAATTAAATATCATAGCAAAATATTGAAATTGCCGCAAGTTAAAAAAGTTTCGCTCATAAATCCTGATTTTTGAAGTTTTTGAAAGAAAGGTAAGGCATATACATTATATTTTTGATAACGAAACAAAACAAGACCTAAAAATTTTAGAAATATCGGCTATCCGTCCGTGGATGGCCGATATGTCGGTATCGGCCCCCAAAAAGCCATATCGGTCGATCACTAGTGAATACATGTGCAACATATGAAATAGCTTTTGAAGTTACCTCTGTGCAGCTAAGGTAAGAGTCCTGATGAACGAAACTACATTTCATTTGTTTCAAAAGACTTTCTACACTTGAATTTTTTCCGTAAAGTACCATATTTGTCCAACTGGCTTTATGGTAAAAAAACAGTTGTTAATGTTACATTGCGTGCTTCAAATACTCCCTGCTCGTGTTGTCTATCTATTTTCTGTATATCTTAGAAGCGCAGAAATGAAAACACGAGAGTTTTAACCTTGCTACAACCGAGTGTTTAAGACAGAAAACGATGCAAAATAAAAGCATTTTTCGATCTGTTCCTTCTAGTTAAAGTCAAGATTCTAGAGTAGTTTAGAAAACAGAACTCAAAACATTTGAACTTTTTCGAATCATTGTTTGACATGCTGCATAAAAACGGAATTAACCCTGCTCAGGTAACCTCTAAACACAAACACTTTTGTTGTCCTTGCCCAAAATGGGCAGATTTTGTTTATTTGCTTATACTGGACTAACTGACAGGTTCGGACGCACGCGCGGGTTTTCTTACAAGTTAGCAAGTCTTCTCAAGCTCATCCGATCAGAAAAAAGCAACGTGTTGATTTTGGAAAACATTTTATATGATAAAGAACAAAAGCAATTTTCCAAACAAAAATGTGGGAAGTGCTCCCAGCAAATGGGAGCAAATGAACGATTTGCTTTACTTTTGTAAAGAAAAATCCAAAAATTTCGCCCGTAGACGTCATTGGTGGTTGGTTTAAGGTTTAAACAGAACCTCATTTCAAGCTTGTGGTTCTATCTGCCATAAAAGCAAATTAAGTTGAGACATGAAATTTTTCTATTTTCATTGCAATTTTCAGCCACATTAATCAACTTTGCCTAAAATGGGCAAATTTTTTACGAAAATCAGGAACATAAGGTAAACTTGCCCAAAATGGGCAAATACTTTGCGACAATTGGTGGGCAATCAGATTGTTCGCGGCACTGCTGTTGACTTTAATGTCTCACATACGGCCAGTCCCGTCGCCACAGGGGGATTTGGTGGGCTAATCCCACCCAAACAATGCACCAAGCCCCCCAAATTGGAATTTGAAAATTATAAATGAGTGGAGTTTTATCAATTTTTACAATGTCAAGGCATCAACAGGGAAACAAAAAAACTCACTCTAACCATAACGTGGGGTGATTTTCACCCGAATTCACACTAACCATAACGTCGGGTGATTTTCACCTAGGGCTACGTGACCACCACTCCTGCCTGGGTAGAAATCACCCGAGGTTAGTATTTCAGGGGTGTGAGTAATCGTTGCAGAAAACTTGAAAGTGATCAATGCAGACAAGTGCTCCCCATCGTTGGCAGTTGGCACGTGAACC
>JGI24158J21664_10011325_pt1 | contig 11865 bp, 6 predicted proteins | sample Ectturendosymbi3_FD_21664 | JGI IMG/M metagenome (IMG submission 21664)
GCGCCTTTTCAGTAACTTACTGCAGTGCGCAAAGGCTTTCTCGTGTCATTGTTAAGGTTGCACCTTGAATAGGTTGAAACGTATCTTGATTGATTGGCGCTCACGTGGCTCCATAACAAACGAAGAAGATTGAAATAATTTCATTTCTGCGTCAGTGAGCTTACCAGCACGGTTTCTTATTCATCAACAATTGTCTGATTCCATTGATGCACCAAGCTTGTTCTGATGCGGCATCAGTGTTTTATTTTTGAAAAAAAACCCAGCAGCCATGGGGTTGAGGTTATTACCACCTGCCAGGGTTTACATCCCTTTTCAGTACATTTTAGGCTTCCGTTTGTCTTTCTGGGACTCAGGGTTATTGGATCACTTGGACCTCGAGGAGGGAAAAGTACACTGAAACAGAGCTTGTCTCCGGATTCGTCAAATACTTGCCGCCAGGGTTCCCTCTAAGAAAATTCTACACTGAGCAAATGTTTGTTGTGTTGCGCACGAAACGCATGCAACTGAACAACCATGCAGACACACAAAAAGTGAAGAGTTCCCAACATTAAGAGGGCTATGCGATATGTATATATCGTAATAAACTCAGAATGTTGTAAGTGCGCGAGAATGAGATTTCACTGCGCAGTTTCGCACCTTAGAGGGAACACTGCTTGCCTTGCTATGGGTGAACGCGTGAGCGGGTTGTTGCAAGACCACCGATTCTGTGACCTTTTTTTGCAGTCCGTGCGCTTTTCATTCTTCCCGTGTTTTTTTTTAGAAATAAAAGTGTAGCTCTGTGCGTCCAGCACCCGACCATATGCAAAACCTCTCCTGAACTTTCCCGGTTTTCTCGCGTTCTGACAGTCAAAGTTTACCCCGTCAAAGTTTCCACTCTTTCTGCGCAACGCCCACATGCTGTTCATGCATCTTTGTCATGACGTCATTCTTCGTCCAGTGACGTGGGACGTGCGATTGCTGAGTGAAGCCGTTTGCTGTTTATGGCGATTGCGTACGAGCTGCGTTGCAGAAATTGCGGGCGCGCCTTTTTACTGTGTGCACGTTCAGTTAACGTAACAACAACGAGTTGAAAGGGTGAAATTGTTGATAGATTATCTGCCAGAAAGGCCAACAAGTCATAATTGATCACATTTCCCGCTCGCACCTATCCCCCATGCACATGCTTAGGCGGAAACCGTTGAAAAAGCAAAGCTTGCTCTAACTAAAGCAAACAATATGTTCAACTGACTAGAGCTAGACCAGTGGTTCTTAAGCTTTTTTTTACATATTTTACCCTTTTATCAAACAAGATTATCAGATTTACCCCCAATCCACTCAATACGGTGGTAAATCTGCTCATTTATTGAAAATACGAAATTAAGAAACATATAGTTTAGAATGATTTATCTAAATTTGCATTGGTTGCAATTTATGGTTCAGTAAATTTACCTCCTTGGAAGATGAAATTTACCCCCAGGTTAAGAACCACTGAGCTAGACCATAACATGCTTGAAACTTGAAAACCGGTCTCTTCAAACGAAAACGCGTTTTCGCTGATGCACTCAACGTTGCCATTTCCTCATGTACGTGTCAAATGCGCTAGTCGTTCGAAATGCCATTTGAAAAAATAAGTTCCACCCGTGTTGTGGTGTGGCACACAGCTTGGCGCGTGGGGCATTGGCCTGGGAATAAGGCGGATGCGGAAATCGGTGCTGAAAACGACCAACGCGTGTCTCTTTGTAGTATCTCTCTGACTTGCTCTTGAATCAATCGGCTGCAGTTGGCATCGCTCATGCCCGACCGCCGTTCGTTCCGGAGCGATGCGTGTTTCGTCCACTGATCTTGCTTCACAGAAATTTATCTCAGCCTGTTTCTGTATTCTTCGTAGAGCGTCTTGGCTAAAGTGTAATTCCCATTCCACTTCCATGATCTGCCAATTCCTGCTGCATGTGTGGTGTTTGATTTCATTTCCAGATATTTTGATTGATGTGCAATAAATAAATCGTGTTTGTCGACCCGCTTAAATTCTCCGCGTCATTGTGTTTTGTCGTTAGCACCGAACGCCCGATTTTTAGGCAGAAAAAATCTTCCCAAAGCGATCGGCATCGCGGTCGTGTGCGAAGCACGTTTAGAAAAGCTTGCATTTCAAAACTCGCAGGTGTTTCAGGAGCTATACAATGCAACGACTGTTTTGAGAATTGCTGTTTGCGTTGTCGTGCAAAATTACAAGAGTTCATCAGGGACGGGGGTGGACAAGGAAATTTAGATGGCATTGTTGATAGGGGCTCGTGCCCTCCGTTTTTTACTTATCCCATCTTTCCACAGCCCTGANGTTCCGTTGTGGTTATCAAGTATGAACACTGGNCATTTTGCACTCCAGGAATTTGATGGTGATTTTCTTTGCCAAAANCGCATTTATTTGCAGTANGTTATATTGTTNTTGCCCAAAAATTTCAAGCACGCAAATAATTCTCGCATAGCCCTGTGATATACCTCTGTAGCGACATTTTTCTGTAATCGTGAATCATGTCGGTTTAATAAAAAGGAATCAGTGGGCTCCATCTGAACCGTTCTGGTGGTTTGCGCCGCACCATGAAGGTAGTACCAAGATTCATGTTCAGACACTTGTGTGGTTGGGGGTCAACTAACCAGCACAGTAGTAGGCATATATTTTGAATAAATCAACAGATTGTTAATTGTGCAGAAAAACGTCTATTGTGTAATTTTGCGGTTGTGGTGGAGAACACAGAGGAACCCTTATCTCGTGCTGGACGCGGTACCAAAATTTTTTATCTGTAGTCACTTATTTCCCACCCGGAAGGCGCTGACACTGTTTGGTTGATTTCAAGCAGTCCGCAGAGCGTCAATCTTCGTAAGCTCGATATAAACGTCAGGGATGTAGTCGGGACGCTCGGAAGTAGGCGACAAGCAGTGGTGGGATTCAAGTTTTTTTAAGAACAGGTTCTGACTCCAGGAGTCGCTAACAACAGGTTCTCTCATTATCACAGTCTCCAGAGGCAAGCCATGCTGCTTGGCCGGATATAAGTGCAAAGATTGATAGCAAGGGATATTATTGATTTTAGTTATAATCATAACTTTAAAAAAAGTCCAGATATCGTTAAAGCATAGTTAATACCGAGCAGACAGTAGATGCTTAATGACTTAACTGTATTGATAAGGAAAATGCTTTAGCTTGAGTCTTTCGTTCATGATCTTTCATTGTAAATAGTTAGTAACAGGTCTATGGGAGCTTTGCTAAAATAAGTTACAAGTAAAAGGTGTTCGTGGGGATAAATTGAGAACCTCTGACTTGAGCCATCAACCGGTTCTCAGGATTAAACAAATTCCAAGAAGGCTCTTGCGAACCGGTCGAATCACTGGCAACAAGTCGTGTGCCTTTGGTGAAATTTTAGGGTGAATTGTGTAAAATTTGCGCTGAGGCGACATTTTTTGAACCATTCCACAATGACAGTAAATATGCTTCTGCACTTGATGTATGTTCCAAATCAAAATCTTGTGCTTGAACAACTCCTACTAGTCCATGCTCAGGCCCACAACCAGCGGGGCAGTGGGCAATTGAGTCCCTCTCGCAATTTTCAAAAACATATTTAGTTTTTGGTACAACAAGCTGCAAGCCTCGTGAAAGTTGTTACGCGGCCGGCCCGGGTGGCATGGTCATCGGTTTATCATCAGCACTCGGCAAGTTTTCTAAAGTGGGGCAGCTTTGCGAAAAAACAGGTTGGGCGAAGAATCATTTCAGAAGAATAGGATTTGTGAAAAACTTCAGGATTTGTGAAAAAACTCAGGGCCGCAAACAGCTGATATTTTCGGGGGGAAGAATGATTGTAACTCTGCTGTTGCACCATTTTCGAGGGAGGAAAAATGGTTGTAGGTTGTTGTTGTATCTAGTAAATAAACATTATTTTGAAAATTTCGGGGGGGCAATTGCTTGATTGTTCCCTGGTTGCGGGCCTGCTACCACTTAATTCCTGTCGGTTCCGAAAAAGCCCGCATAACCACTTAGCAATTAGATGGATGTGGGGTTCTTGTTTGCTGAGAAGGCAGTACGGCTGACACTACTAAGAACGAACAAAAAAGTTCCCAATTTTATGCTGAAGTACAATCAATTCTTTGCAAAGGCTTATCCAAGGACTGAATCCGTGTGACTTCTCCAACATGAGTACTGTGTGAGCGTGGGTATTTTGCGCTGTGTCACCATAAAGTTTGTGCCTCTATCCATGAATTTAAGATAGCAATTGCGTGTTCTTATTCTGCCGGCAGGAGGATTTAAAAACAGTAGCGANCAAGTTTTGACAATGTACGGGAAAATGTCCACAATCACAACGCTGATTGAAAATATGTTTAAAAAAGGTTTTTAGGCTGTTTTAGTTTATNTGAAACACGTGTTGGCGCTCTAAAATTTGTAAACTGAAATGTGAAGGCAACAACTTTTCTGTGCTTCGTAAAATAGGATGACAGTTTTACCAAGTCAAAGTAAATTAATAGACCAGTTCAGTTCATGCGTTCGCTCAGTTTGATAAATGAATTGAAAGCAATCAGTGTGAAGTGTTGATTGTATCACCAATTACGTAATTTGCAAGCCAAGTGTGAAGAGTCACATTTCATGAGTTTCCTTTGCGGATGCAATGGCACACCGTGTTAAGAACTGCGATTGACACGGTGATGTCACAAGGCTTTGTGGTTCCCGTAATATGATGCACGTGCAGCATTTCATCACGCGTCATTCCGTTGTCGCTGGCGTTAGTTGGTTTTGCCACAGTAACAGCTGCTCTTCTTTCATAACATCTGAGCCTTTATGGTAAGCGCTTAGTCATCTTACTTAGTTTAGATGGGGCNTTAAGATNTTGAAAATGTAGCAGGGTTTGCACAGTTCTAGGTGGGTTGTTCAGTTCAGTAATTCTGTTAAAATATGTTAACAACCTACTTCGCGGTTGCAGTAGAAATATACAAAGGTTTTGAAGAGTAGACAACGAAATCACAGAAGCTTGCAATGTCAACAATGATAGGAAAATGATATCAAATGCTGACTTAAATGAGGTGTTGGAGGTACGCAAATATTTTAGAAAGGTGAAAGAGTAGCCAAAACTGGTATTCTTCATTTCAGCATGGGGCTAAAAAACTTTTTAGGAGATCATACACTTCCAGAAGTTTAAAACCTCATCGCTAGTTTTCAACGAAATTCTGATTTTGCTGGCGACATAATTAAACATTAAAATGCTGTGTTTGATCAAAAACATTATTCTTCCACTTTTTTCGTGGGATTCACGCAAAAATGTTTATTTTCAATATTTTGATGAGAAGTAGATCTCATTCACAAATGTAAGTGTTCTACTAGTAGCGTTGTACCAGGTATTACGGGTTAGCGATCAATAGTGTTAAGAAAGTGTCTACAACCCTGTAGTTCTGCCTCCAACGCCGTTGTAAAACGTTCTGTTGTGTCCGTTTTTTGGAACCTGCGTTGTGCAGACAGTGTGTGCTCGTACTATGGACTTCGTGTCTGAATACAAATACAAATCTATTAATTAATTAATAAGATTATTTAAAATGCAAGCACGGAGTAGGTATTAATACAGAGTTAATATCTATATTATCGTTTGTTTGTTCCGAAAGTGCTGACCTTATCTTCCTGCTTCGGCGACGCCAGGACTTCGATAAACAAAACTTTAATCAGGATCTGCTGGCGGTAAAACAAAAAACACGTTAAAGATTTGTCAACGTTTCGATAGTTGCTTTTTAACGTGTTTTCATGTTTTACCGCCAGTAGAGCCTGATCAAATTTTTGTGTTGACGTTATATTGGAAAAAATGTAGCATTTATACGTATAGCGTTGCATTAATGTTCTCTAAACAACACAGCACAATTTTCATGGGATGGTTGCCATAAAGTGAATGTTGGTGACTAAATTAAACCGACAAATGTCGTTAGCGATAACTTCCAACAACAACTCAATTTGTTATTGTCATGTTTTTATGACAATGTTAGGTCTTTGTGACTGAAAGCATGGAGTTCGAAATCCGCTCACTGTGTTGGAAAAGCTGAATATTTGATTTTCAGGGTCAGAATAACACTCTAACAAAAAGGAAGGCAGTGATAAGATAAGAATGGAATAAAACAATGGAATGGGCGTAAGCAGGAACTAAAAGACATCATAACTTCTCGTGTAATGTTGTCGTTTTATTAAACTTCGTCTTGGTCAAGTGATGTGATTTAGCAGAACAAAACATACTTGATCATTCCTTTCAGTCTGCAAAAAACAGTTTTTCCCAATGCAGAACTAAGTTTGTTCTTACCTGCCAGTGTCCAAAACACTTTCAAATACCGGGTACACCTAGTACTTTCATTATGGCAGATATAACGATAAGGGGTAGTTTTTATATAAGCAGAAATCTCTTCTTTAGAGGCAAATGGTAAGCAGCATTATCGTATGCATAATAATTTGGTGAAGTCACCATTCAGCGACACGTCAAGTCAAAAGCAGGGAAATGTCCTACCAGCTGTAAAAATTTCTTAACGACAGTAGTTGTCTGTTTCCCTATCATCATGTGGCCGACTTACTCAGCTGTCGGAAAAGCCTGTTGCCCAAGCGTAATACTCCAGTGAACGAATGCCATGCCGTGATTTGGCCTAGTCGCTAAGTTTTAATTTCAAAGTTCAGTTTCATGAAAAACTTTCATGTGCAAAAAGAATTAAATCGAAGACAATTTTTAACAGAGCTGCAGATCTAAATTAGGCATACAAACAGATATATCCAGGGTAACCAATTTTAACGAAAATATTTGTAAGCCCCTCTTGTGTCGTTATGTAACCGAATGCATCATCCAGGGTTTCCTATTTTTACCTGACCTCAAGGTCTTATCATGTTTAACGATGTCAAAACTGTGTTTTTGTACTTTAAGGGTTTCTTGTAAATGAAGCTGTTTTCATAAGTCTTATTCTATGCAAAGAGAGCTGTTATAAGCATTGACTTCTGAGGAAGCTATAACGACTACTTTCATTTGGACCAAGAAACTGACTTTTACGTACTGCTGTGACTGCGAAATCCTTGCTTATTCCTTTCAAATACTTTTAAGAAAGTTCGTCGGAAGATGTCTTCATTTACAGAAGCTCTCCATGGAAACGTAACCGCTGTTTACAACCCACACAAAGTCATGGAGCATGTCTACATCCTTATGTTTACTTGCTCAGCACTTTCATTAGTTTTGGTTATGTTCACACTCATCACCTTCACAGCAAACAGGTAAAACATATTCTTATCATTACACATAAAACAAAAGTTTTCAGAGTGACCCATCTTCTTGGAGGTCTAACGTTGGTGATTTCTGTTGCACTGACAAGGTTACAGAAACGCAATCCTAACTGGACTACAAGGTTTGTGGGCAAAAGTACGGTAAACTTGGAAGTGCTCGAGAAATATTTTGCTTGTTTTGTGAATTTTATGGACGCATTGTCTGCAACACCATGAGCACAGCAAAACATTATGAAATATTGCTTTCTGCACAAACCTCCGCTAGTCGCGAGTGGATTCGGAACACATCACGCGTTTAGGAAGTGATATTTTCTAAAAGTCATGACCTTCCATTTATATCACATCAACTCACACTGTCTCACATGTCATAGATCTCACAGAGAAAACCAACAAGTTGAGTCATAAGCGATTAGTCCATTTACTACTACGCCCTCGCACTGACTACTGTTTACTACTCAAGCTAAAAGACATGTGGTTTGTCGCAAGCAAAACAAAAAAACAGTTGAGACAAGTATAGATTCCTTTTTTCCAAAACTGTTACGTGCAGAGGAAGGTGGGGTACAGTCGACACTTTTTTGGATTTTCAACCACTGCTACTTTATTTTAAGTCCAAACGAGCACAAAATTTGTCACACAATAAAGCAACTCTATATACACAATATCATGCCAAAACACGAAAACACCGCCCTTCAGAAAAAGTTTTATAATCAATTTTAAAAGGGTGCTTTTTCTGTCGAATGTGTCCCATGCCTGGGGCACACTCGACATGAGCATGAGGTACACGTGACCGGTCAATAAAAAGTCGATTTCTATGCATTGCATAATGTTCACGTGGTATCCCATGTAAAATAGGCACTTGCTGACTGCCTCTCCACTTTTTTCACATTCTAATTACCCACTATCACTGCATGGCAAAACAAATTTGTATGATTAACAAACATTAAATGAAACCAATGCAGTACGCTAAAATTCATGCTTTACCATAGAAATATAATGTGCCTCTAAGCACATAGTAAGCCTAAAATGCTCAGAGATTATAATTATTCTGTACTGCATTCCAATATAACCCCTCAAGCTGCACCTTGTTTAGACTGACCTAGTGGCAGTGTGTTGAGTGTGCCCCATGCATATCTAAAAAACAAAATGAAGAAGTACCAACTCAACTTAAAAATAATTTAAAATCTGGCATTATCAAATAATGTAGCACTGCCCTGACTGCAACGTAATAAAAACTCAGAACAGAAGATGTTGATTAATGTGGGAAAAACCCAAATATAAATGCAATTTTATAAATTACTTTTGGGTAGCAAAAACACAACTTGCTCTGTAATTCGTAACAACGGCTGCCTATCAACAAAAAATTCACTTTAGTACTACGGCTGGTATGAGACTAAATCACCATGGAAACTTTAAAGTTCAACGTATTCAACTTTTTGAATAAATAAAAAAGACATTTGTGCCCTTAGGCCTACTGTGGCCCACCTTCCCCTACTAGCAGCAACCTGCATTATGGATATGAGAGGTGTCCCAGACGAGGTCCACCAGCCAGTGGCGTAACTGACAGGAGGACAGGAGTGTGAACCGCCCCCCTGGCACGCCAGATGTAAAAACTGGGTTCTCTTGTAGCTTACATTTCGGTATTTAATATTCTTTTGGGTTTAAATAGGTTGTTGTTTTTTACGTTTTTCCGAGTGTTTTCCGGTGATATCTGGTTTTAGTATAGACACTGACTTCAGGATTCACCATCATTTCTCAGATTCTTTCTGAGTGTTGACTAGTGGGCCCCCTACGGTGGACACTGGGCTCCCTTCTGCGAAGTTTTTTCCCCTGACTCGAACCTCAAGTTACGCCACTGCTACCAGCTTCTAAAGCTTTCCGAAGCTTTTAATGTTTGGTGACTTTAAGTCTGAGCAGGTAGCTTGTGGAAAGACGTAGCTTCGCTTGTAAGATAGTATATCTTGTTTTTTCCTCTGTTGCTTCGTGCGCAGCCTTCCGGAGTCTTTATTTGCTGGTTGCTTTGTAGCATCATTGTTTCGTTGTCTTTTTATTCCTATTTCAAAATTAGATCAAAACTAAGTTTTATATAAATTTGAAAATCTGCAAAATGTTCAGTTTTTGGCCGAAGCTTTCAAATCATCTTTTGTTCATGGGCACAACACTTTTTATTCGTTTGTATGTCGAGGTTGTTTCGAAACATGCTACAATTTCGTTGTTTTGTTTGAATGCTGTTTTGCAGATATTTGCGAGTGAAACGCCGACACATGCTTTCCATAAACCTGTGCATATCACTGGTTGTTTTTTATACGGGATACATCATCTCTTTGTCAAACACATACATGAACGAGGTTCTGACAAATCAAACTGTAGCTTTCGGCCGTGAACCAACTCCATCTTGCAAAGCAGGTCAGTTCATTTTTGCAATATCAGTTGGGTGTAGTTACGATTTCATTAACATTGTTTTCTTTTAACAGAAGTGCTGTGGGTCTCAACACAGAAAAATGTTTTAGGAGGACAATATGTTGCTTTGCAGTGCTTGGTGTGCATAAATAAGATCATTGATTTCAGAGTATCCTTGTAGTGCAGTAATACCTGACATCCTTTTTTAACAGTTGACGTTGTCTTTTGTCCATACCACAGAGCTGACTGTTTGTTCGTTTGCAGAAGACTATGCAATCTAGTTTGAAAAAAATTTATTAGGAACAACAGTTCAATGGCATATTAATATATTGAATGTTTTACAAATTTATGAATGGGCCTAAGTCTTTCAGCGCATGGTTTTGTAATTATTAAGTTGGCACCACCTTTCAACGCTGCGTTACACGCATGACTTCCGAGATTTAGGTTGCCCTCGAACTATTCTTCTAAAATTAGGCGTTGGATTGCTCTTCAGGTACCAATATTAAAGTATTTCAAAGTGCTTTAGAAAACCTTTATCCCTACAAATCCAAAATAGGATTTTATCATTGAATTTTAAGAAAATCTTTGCATACCAATCGCAGAGTTGTAGAAAAATTGTGATTAAACTAGCCCAAGAAAGATCACACTAAAGGTTCGACAGCAACTGATAAATCGTGACTTCCAAAAAGTTTTTAGCTATCGAATTTGAGTTTTTTAATGTGAAACTAGAATGTAAAACCTTTCTGAATGTTGCTGAGATGATACAAAATGCTGTGCGTCTTGCTGAATATACAGGATGCAGTAAAAGGTTGCTGTATTTTGGTAAATGTTATAGTGTCAAACGCTGAGGTGGATTACGAAAAAGAAGCCGCTCTTAAGAAAAATATTTTTCTTCAATCAGGACTGCGTGGAATTTTTTGTAAAAAGTTTCGCTACAAAATGACGTAACAGCCAGTATGTTGGAGCCACTTAAGCGGATCGCCGTTCTTTCCACAATATTATAAACGCTTGTCTTGATGAATGTACTGGCAGCAACGCACCATGTTTACACTGCCATGTTGATACAGGGGCGTCGTTGATTGTTATCGGATGGTTTTTCATCCTCTTTTGGATTTTGGCGCACTGGGCGCATCTCTGTTTTATTTTCCAACAACCTGCTCCGCGCCATATATCCAACTTCTTTGTCAAAGCTTGTTTATTGACATACAGTAAGTTTTCGAAACAGTTTTAGAAAACGTTTCAGTGCTTGTGTGCAGTTTTCGTGTACATTTTTTACATATGTGCAAATGATGAAACGTTATTTGGAAATCAGCGATTGTGGGGAAATCGTTTGAAACTTGCATATTTTATTTGGGTTGTAAAGGAGGTAGGCAAAAGTATAAGCTGCTACGTGTTGACAGAAAACACTTTTCAAAGTTAGTAATCAAGGATTCAATCTCAAACTTATCGGGAAGTCATCTCCCAGAGAATTGGAATTCTTTTCTCAAACGCATAAACTCTATTGAGAACAAGCACGTTAATACATAGTTCATAGAATATTTTTAAAGCTTACTAAATCTAAATTTTAGTAGCTTTTCGATGGCAACTGCGCTTTACTCATGCTTGATGCATACATTTCTTTCATAATATTTTCTAAAATTATGCGATACAAGATGGGAGTTTTGATCAAAGTTCTTGTTTAATTTTTACTAAGCATGCATTTCAATTAAATGCTACGGTTTTCAATGCCACAAATCCTTTTTTAATGATATTTCGACATTTTGTAGTTTCTACTGCAAAAGTATGCCTAACTAAATGACGCTATTTAATCAATCTGCTGAGGTAAACCTTGCAAAGAATTTGACTCCGGCAAAAACAATTACAACACTAACTTGTTTTTTTTAAAAATTTTTTCGGTTCTATCAGCTGAGCTAGGAAACAACCTGTGAAAGCCTGCTTTTCAGAATAAACTTTTGGCAACAACTTTGCAAACATCAACATTTTTGAATGCAATTTAAGTGAACAGAATTGGTTTTACTTCATTGGATTGTTTTATTTGTATACCATGCTCCTGTGTACATGCCATATTTACAAAATCTGCTATTTTCGCTGATACCATTATAGGCAACGAAATTTATCAACTTGACCGTGTCAAGTTCGGAGATAAATGATCAGTGTTTTTAAATTCTTAAAGATTTGACTTATACGCTCTGTTATGATAACACGCAGTTCCAGCCTTCGTG
>JGI24158J21664_10011327_pt1 | contig 11864 bp, 10 predicted proteins | sample Ectturendosymbi3_FD_21664 | JGI IMG/M metagenome (IMG submission 21664)
AGCGCATGCCTATGTACATAGATGAGTGGATCGAATTTAAGTGAAGGAATTTGGTGTGGTTAGAGTATTTTTAGCAATACAAAGAAATTAAAAAGTAATAAAAAAGTAAAAAAGTTACAAAAGCTAATTAATGAGGTACGAAAGAAAACAAAGCAAAACAGAAAAAAACAGAAAAGTACTTCATGCCGGAAAGCACAGAGTATGCACACAGAAAATGCGAAAAAGTAAATACACAAAAAAAATAAAACAGAGTTATAGAATACTAGAATACAACAAATTGTTAAGTACATTCTTAAATGCTTTATGCTGAGATAAATAGAAAAGTCTTATACACTTTACTGAAATGAAACAATCGACCGTTGATTTTCATCACTATTCCGCTTTCATTCGATTCTTATTTGCGCACATTTCCAGGTTCAACGCCATTTCTGAGCTGCTTGAATGGCTCAGAACCCTGCGAGACAATGCTACCCATTTGCATTTCCAACATTGACGTTAAAGATGCAACGAAATGGAATAGAGGTAAGAAAATCAAATATTGTTAAACCCAAACCAGTTGCTGACGGAATTAAATAAGTTTTAAATTGAGGTGAAAACTGGTTACGTGTTATGTCAATAATGCGGTCTTTGGTTACAACCTCAAAGGTCTTTTTAACGGAAGTCAATAAGCTTGTCTGCAAGGATCAATGAACCGATGATTAATCAACAAAGCAGTGTTAAGTGAATGACACCAACATTTTCTTAATTAATTTATCAAAACTGTGGTATTTATCTCAAAACTCCAGGCAACGGCAAGCTGGGGCTTGATATTGTTTTTGGAGTTGGCGATGAGCTACGTCGCAGATGCGTTTGCCTATGGTGTGCTTTCGCACTGTTTTTTTTTAATTCGCATGCATCGCCCGCGGCGTTTTGCACTGTTTCATAAATTAAAATACGTTAAATGTTATTCAACAAAAACATTTCTTCAGCCAATGGGCATTTCAAACTTTTAGCCGGAACTTTGAAGATTGAAATCAGTAGGTGAAAAACTAAGTAAAACAATGTCAGGGTTCAACATTCCGTTCCTACAAGCAAGTTGGAAAAGGTAGGAACCACGAGCGAATGCCAACCGATACTTTCGTGGCGTGGAAAGTGAAAACTGACAAAACTGTTGAGAACATTTGAATTGGAGAAACAGTGTTTGGAATTCAAGGCTATTCATAACTTTGCCTGGACGCTGTGCAGTTCGTTCCGCCCGAGTGCAGTTTCGTTCCAATTGGGTGCGGTTCGTTCCACCTGATTGCCAACTTGACCGAAGCCGAATGACTGCTGAATTTCTTCGAAGAGACATTGCCCTTCCACTGAACATGCTTTTATTGGACTTGCGAAATATAAGTTTGAATCGCGCTTCGATTTGGTCCCAAGTATCATTGAAATGGTTGATATCGCTTCTTCCCCCAACTGCGAATGAAAAAGTGAAATTATGTGATGTGCGAGATCACGTGATTTAGTCAAAGATTTTGACTTATTGACAACGGTAGTGATAAGATGCCGTGTGCGGATAATTATCTGTGTGTGTGTGTTGCGAATTAGTATCGTCATGGTGGTATTTCACCGCATTAGAAAAAAACCCTCACACATTAAAACTTTTGGCGCCGGTCAATTTTGTAGCCAGAAGATCTCAGTGCCAAGCGTTTTTGTGCGAAGATGGAGTTTTGTCTTGCTGCATAATAAAACAAACTAAAAATGACGTTGCAACAATCGAAACAAGGAAAGCAACGAAATCTTTTTATTCAACACAAAACTTTTAAAAATTGCGACAGCGTGTGACACTTGAAAGCAGCAACCACATGACCGTTCTCGAACAAGTATCGCGTGTCCTTGCGTTGTTGTTTTCCTGCAGACCTTGCACGGTTTTGCGGATTCCTCTTTCCTGGCCCAAATGGGAAAGCGGCCAGCTGGGGATAGTTGGTCGGGAGGGAGGATCCAATAGCGGTTTTCCGCCGGCAACGGCCCAATCAGTTCCGATGTCAATCTCAACATGATGTCGTACCTTTTCGTGGTACACATGGACTTGTGAAGGTGACGCGTTGTGAGCGGTGATTTGAAGGAGGTAAAACAAAACCTTCTACGTCCACTTCAGCGTATTCCTGATGAAAGGGAAGTAGGCAAGCTCCTGGTCCAACCCGGGCCGCAACCAGCTGATATTTTTGAGGGCAAAGTGATTGTAACTTGTTGTACCTAACAGCTAAACATGCTTATCAAAATTTCAGGGAAGGCAATTGCCCGGTTGCTCCCTGCGGGTTGGGTCCAAATCAACCCCCGACACGTGTCGGTTGTGCAGGCTGGTTTGTTGACCCACGTCAACTGACTTCCACTCCTCTTTCTGCCTGTAAAAGTATTCCACCGAAGCGTCGTTCAAATGGAGATGACCTTCACCATTCTCTTGTCCTTCCAGACGAAAGCAAGCATCTTTCCATTGCCTTTGGTGGCGACACCGCCAGTAATCATCCTGTTTGGATTTTTTATTCCGACTGGTTCGCCTCGGTTACTCCAAAGCGTGCCAGAAGTATGTACCTCGTTGTTCAGAAGAAACCCACTCAATGCATCGCTGTTGTGAGAATTGCCCATGTACTGTATATGCCACAAGGACGGCATTTGTTAGTGAGAAGTGATGAAATAGTTACCATGAGACTTTTTGAGACACTGCAATAGGTGCCCAGGTTCCAGCAGTATTTCTTTGGGAATCAGCCAAAACGTACGATCGGATTCCGTATTTAGTGGGCTTATTTTTAGCGCAAACCCTGAAATACAGCCGACATTTCCATGTTAGCACACTTTCATGTATAAAGATACAGTAGGCCATGCTCCCCAGGATCATCCAGGGTTCTCCACTGGTGAAGAATCAAGTTGTACACAGGTCGGATTTCGTAGAGCTTGTCCTCCCTACGGTCAGGTTAAGTGCTTGTTGTCATTGAAATGGAGATAGCTTGTTATCAGTCGAAACCTTTTTCTGGCCCTAAACTTCTGGAAGTAAGGCGCGGATATGCGCTCATCTTTATTCTAGTATCTCTACAACTTTCCTCTTCGTAACGACGCTTTTAAGCGTGTTGTGGCCCAGAAAACCGTGAGCTTCGCTTCGTCAATGTTTTTCCATGCCTTACGCCTGGCCGCTAGAAGACTAAGACAAGCTGCAAGTACATGTGCAGAGCACACTTGTTCGTCTCGTAAAAAAACGTGGCCGATTTCTTTGAAATATATTGAAATACATATAAATAAAAAAATTGCCAAATGCCTCAGACGCGGTTCGTGCTTGAAAAATCGTCATCTTCCGATGGCGACTCCTTTGACAAATACGACGAAGCTAACTCCTTTTCCAGGAAATCGCTATCGAACTTCCGACGTTGAGGTCAGACTCATTGTTCAGGATGATGTCGGCAACTTGGGAAACGTTCATTTCGAGTTTTTAGAAGGCGACCAATAAAACCTCAAAATACCTAAAAGCAGTGCAATAAAACAAATGTCCTAATGTTTTTTCATAAGCAAATGATGCTTTTATGTCTTAAAATGTATATCTAATATTTCATGTGAAAAGTATAATCACTGGTAGCATTTCATAAAATATATCTTTCCTGGCCTAAATTCTACCTGCAGCAAAACTAAATAGTTTTGCCACAAACCGCCGCTCCAAACTTAACAACCAGGCAAGGTGGCCTAAAATATATGCATCTCTAAATTCTACGAGCAATCAATCATCATAATGTATAAATCATACTTTCCAGGTCTAAAAATTTTCTGCAACCCTTCAAATCCTTTTACCACGTAATGCTGCTCACAACTTAACATCCGCCACTATGTTTTGATAAGGCCTTGTCGTGTTCATCTCGATGCCACACGAAAAAAGAAAACTCCTCTCCTATTTCTCCTATTTTGTCTTGTGCAACAATTCAGTGACTCGCGTACGTACACGTAGCCGACACACTGACCAAGAGGAGAAGGTCTACCTTTGTCAGCATGCAGCAGATGATGGATTCCTCTGAAATTTGTACATGCATGTAGTTTGAAGCCATGTTCATAATACCTAGATGTGTGCATGTAAGAACCTTGACGCCAAACCAGGTTATGATTGTTTTTCTAGTTGTGGTGACCAGTCATGGATTTTCAAACAAAGTTGCGGTATCCCGAACAAATGTTCCAGGTCTTCGTTGTACCTTCAGAGTTATGGACAGCGAGATGTTGAGGAGAGGTGAGAAAGACTTGAACCTGAAATAGTCATTCAAAACGTTTGTTCCGGGTTGGTGGGAAAAGGGGGCATCTCCATGACCAGCACTGTCAACGTTATTAAACATTTGCCAAATATATCTTTTTTCGGATTGACAAAACATGAATTGCTGGTGCATGAAACACGCCATGGCCTGAGCGCGAAAGTACCACTGGCAATAGCTTTTGTGCACAAGATCAATGCAGCCTTGAAACAAATTTTTGTTTACAATGGTAATAATCTTATAGCATTGCTGAAATATTCTAATAGAGAAACATCGATTGTTTTTGTAGATTCTGCGCTAATTTGCAATTTAAAGGGTTCTTATTTTTCCCTTCCTTTTTCGGCAAAATTTTGCATAAAATCTGATAATGATCAATATTTTGCTTCTTAGATAAGAATTAATATATAGGCTAAGCCATTCGTTTGTATGCTGAAGTGTTATACAGTACTTCTGTAGAATACGGAATCGTGATTGGCAACAAACAAGACTGCTGCGACAGTGGCGGTGAGCCACGATCTACTGGGAGCTCACAGGACGTAAGTCATGTTCCTCAATTTAAATTTTTGTAAATCTGTTTTATTGCTTGAATGCTCTCTGCACATGTAACAACAATTAAATAGCCTACAGTTGTGTAGGTTAGAGAAGAGCTCATCTGAGCAAATGCTAGCTACACAGTAGGCCTATATGACACTTCAAATTGATGACAATAAAGGTTATGAAAAGCATCGATTATAATTATCAAAAAAATTATAAGAAAAATTAGAATCCCAGGTAACAAAGCGTTGCTTTTTTCAGGTGAAGTCAGTCCGGGCAAAGAAAGAAGCTGGTCAGGAAATGTTGGAGGCATCTGGTAAGTTCGAATACATAAGTGCAGGTTGTTATAAAAACCTTTGGCCTTTGACAAGTTTGAATTCTTCGTCGAATCCGCAAGCTTTGTGTTCTTCTTTATGTAATTGCATAGGAGCCTACACGCGCGCGCAACACCAAAATGTACGTTTATATGGTTTCTAGCATTTCTGTAGTTCCAAATCATTCTTCTTCTTCATCGCTTGAGCCAGCTCTTGTAATCCACTGCTCGGCCGCACTGTACCTCGGGGCAGGTGTCGAGCAGCCATTCGATTGTCTCGTCGTCCAGAACCGTCAGGCCATGCGCTCCATAAAGGAGTTCGATTCATGGGACAGTGATGGACAATAAGTTAACGGTCTGTTCTTCTGCGCCACACTCACAAGCCGCAGAGGGCGGAGGGGATTAAGCCGGACCCACGCTGTTCTTGGCAGGGTCATTCCAGGAAGGTGAGTGCCGATGTTGGGAGGAAAGTACGGAGTTTCGTAGTGTTCTCCAACCACTCCGCATTCCATCGGTGAACCGTCGAGAGCGCCGTATTTCTGTTGTTGTTGTTTTCAGATGAACTGATGAATTGGTGTTCGGCCAGTTCAAATGAGTGTCTGAGACGCCATGCATTCCCACCCGGTGGACAGGTGAGCGCTGAGTGGAGTCCACGCTTCATGGCATGGCGTGCTAGAGACAAGTGTGGCTCCACTGCGACGAAACTAAGGGTAGGTTGGATGTCCGCGAGGAACAAAAGTTTTCCGCTGCTGTAGGACGCAGGCATCCAGTAACAGTTCGCAAGACGTCGTTGATGACATAATCAGTGAGGCAGGGGTGAGCACTGCAGCACCAGGCAGGAGCGCAGTACTCGGCTATTGAATGAACCAGGGCCATGGTGGCTGTTCGCAACGTTGCGCCCCAGCACACGAGTCCGAGCCAACAAGTCTCCTCAAGAGTGCCACACGTGATGTCAGCTTTTGTGAAGTGATTCGAAGTGTCGGCGATATCCAACGTTACTCCTGAGGTATTTGCGCTCTGAGAAAAGGGGTAGGGTTTCGTTGTTGTGGATGTCTTTTAGCTCACGTTTAGCTTCCTGTTGAGATGGAAGACTACCGATACCATTTTTGTAGTGCTGGGCTTTAACTTGCAGGTCTGGAGGTATTCACCTACGGTTGCCATGTCTTTGCTTAGCACTCCTTCCACTGCTTGTCAGTCTCCATCAGCATGCATGACTGCTAGATCGACTGCATATGCATACTTTCTGGAGACGATGTTTAGCAAGTCAGAGAGAGATGTTGAAGAGAAGAGGTCCCAAAACGGATCCCTGTGGATGAAATTCTTGAGGCTTGGTAACCTGCTTCTTTTGTTATTACCTGTAGTAAGGGTGAAGCTGCGACTGAAAACCAACTCCAGGAACATGCGGACGATGTACCTGTCAGCCAGCAATCGCAGTAGCTTGCAGGTGAGGCTGCGATGTCATACAGTGTCCCAGGCTGCTGTGACATCGACAAATGAAGCTGCGGCCTGCTTCGTAGCCGAAAAGCCATCTTCGATGTATTGCGTCAGCAAGACGACCTGATCTACGGTCGATCTCCCGTGTCGTAAGCCAAAAGCCCGCTTGTTCCTGCAGGAGTAGTGGGTCGATGATTGGTTCGACACGTGGGTAGATGAATCGCTCGAGGATCTTGAAGGGGACACAGTAGGGATATAGAGCGATAACTCTTTGGGTCTCCTTATGGCTTATTCGGCTTAGGGATCGCAAATACTAGTGCTCTTCTCTAGATCTTGGGGAGTTATAGTTGGCGCATGCAGGAAGTGAAGAAATCGCACAAGCATGTTTTGAGAGTTGATCCGGCATGAAGTATAAACTCCGGGAAAATAGGATCTAACCCCGGAGGTTTTCCTGGCTCTAGGTGGTTGAGGGTGGTAGCAAGCTCCTCTGGCGTGAAGNGACCAGAGATGCTATCTCCTTCAGGTGTTGCGACCTTCCATATGTCGGACACCTTCTTGTAGACGAGCCTTGTGGACTNGCACTTCCTCTTCTTGTGTGCCCAGTTCTTCACGAGTTGTGAAGCGATGCATTTTGCTGAAACGGGGCACAGATATGACAAGTGTCCAGACCATGGCGGTCGGAGGGATTGTCTCCAGATGGGGGCCCATTAACGGATTTTTTCACCGGAAAGCATCAACATTTTTCCAGGGCGGGGTCCAAAAGTGATGAATTTTTCATTTTTCCTTCTCGAAACTTAGAAAACGACCTTTTTTTGCTGAAAATGCAATAGAAAAATAAAAAAAATTCAAAATGCAGGGGGTCAAGGCCCTTCCCTGCCCCCCCCTCGGATGACCACGGTCCGGACCTGCTAGTAAGTTTGTTGATGGTGCTCCACACCTTGCTGCTGGAGTGGGAGAAGTCGATGGAACTGACAGCTTCTTCCCATCGCTCCTGCCTCTTCTGATCGAGCCGTGAATGTAAGGATGAAGCGGCTCTATCAGAGTCAGTCCCCACTGGGGCTCGGAGGAAGGAGCAATGAAGGGCCTCGCACTCTTTGTCCCAACATGGCACATACAGTAGTTCTTGCGACGGCCACGAGGGATACATTTTTAGCAGCAAATATAAGCTCTCGCATAGTTCCTGATATGCCTTCTCAATGTTTGTTGTGTCCGGAGTATCAATCTCTCAACGGATTCTCCTGTGAGAAGGCAAAAGCGATTCCAACCAGCCTTGTAGCAGTTCCAACGCTTCACCGGATCGCTGTGGGCAGGAATCTTAAGCCTCGGTGGCGTTATCAGAGAGGGTCGTTGTTGTGACCGTGAGAACTTTTGTAGAACACGTCTGTCAGGCAGGCAATCGGTTGTCATGGCCGACACTCGCGAAGGCCAGATACGGGTTGGTGCCGACGTTCCATCGGTGAGAGAAGAAACTGGCTGCTCCCTTTGGGTTGTCCAGCAACTCAAGGTTGTTGGCTGCTGTCCAGGAGACCTGGCTCTCACCGTCAGGAGTTGTGCTATAATCCCTGCTGACGTGCTGGCAGTTGAAGTCGCCAGCATACAGACTGGGGCGTGAGAACGTCGGTGTGGCTCTTGGCAGTGTTTCTTCTAAAAATTTTCACACTGAGAAAAGATTTGTTTTAGTGTGCATGCAATTACTCAACCATGTAGGCACACAAACTGTGAAGCGTTTCCAATGTTAACAGGGCTATGCGATATACCTACGATATTAAATTTGGAATGTTACAAGTGCGCGAGATTGAGATAGCACTGCGCAAACGGTCTGGTGTTACTGCGCAGCGGCACACCTTAGAGGGAACACTGGCTGTTGGTGTGAGTCGCTAGGGTGGAGGTTTTCAGACGTCAGTGATCTTATGTCCTGCGACGTCTACGCACAACCACTCAGTCTCTGATTGCTCTGGGGACTGATCCACCAGTGACCATATCAACTGCTTCTGAACAAATGTGGCAAGGCCGTGCTTCCTGCTCAGGACTGATCCAGTTAGTGAGATGTTGAGAATCACTAGCTTGTCTGCAGTTGTGCAGTGGGTCCCCTGAAGGACGAGGACAAGTGCCTTGTTCTTGTAGGCTAGCTACTCAATAACGTTGATCTTGCTTGCGGTGAGCCCCTCAGTGTTCAGTTGCAGTGTCCAGGGTCTTCGGTCGTCTTTGGCAGCAGGGATGCTGACGCACCTTGTAAACGGCGTTTTACTATCCAGCCCGTGCCGAACACATCCAGCACGGGTAGCAGTGGTTGCTCTCAAAACGACTGGTTTAGTAAGCACTTCAGGAAATGCCACAACAGGGAGGGCCACTTTAAGGCATCTGTCATCCTCCCCGTTCTAATATTACGCCATAGGATGAGCGGTTGACAAACCAAATTAATGTAGGCTCGACACGAATAGCTTTTACGTGCACCCATTTCAGATCTAAAAGGAAGGATCCTATTTTTTGCTGTTTTCAAAATCTAAACATTTTATAACGATTGTCATGGGTTCTGAAATCTGTATGCCTATCTTTGACACACAAACTAAAGGTTTTTGGTTAATTTGACACTTCACCCACACTGAAGAAAATTTTTGTATTCCGCAACAATCATCTGGTCGACCTTAAAAATGACATTCGAAAAGTGCGCCTCATTTCGTAACTCTTGCATTAATTTAAGAAATGAGGAACATTTCTCGCAACTAAGACTACTTTTCCGAGAATTTTAGTCTTGTGTACCCTTCACCGATCGCAAGAAATGTGTAGCCTCCACCGATCGATCTCGGTCGCTTGCATAGATCTTATCTACTGGCAATTNCTAACTAAACAACATGAACTCATGAACCATTCTCTCTACGCCACACAAACCCATACGAAAACCAGACATTTCTGAAGTCACCNTCATCATTTTCATGCCAGTATTTCCTCTGGAGATATATGCAAATTCAATAGTCGAAGAAAATCCTTTGGTAAGTCTCAATTCTCAGAAAATTCAGCTATAGGTTTGGCAGAGATCAAGCCAGGTCACTTACGTTATCCTTCCATCTGGTCCTCGCCAAGCGGTCGCTTTTCCACGTTGTAGCCAGTCGAAACTGCCTCGTCAATAACCTTTGTTGGGATATCTGGGCACAGGGCTGAACCATCGCATCTGAGATCGTTTCATTCGGGGAAGCGGCGTGATGCTTAGAAATTTACGAAATGCACTGCTGCCTGCTTCATCATATCTTTGCATCATGAACTCTGTGCAAAAAAATTGCAACTTGCGTTCACGATTCGCCTCGTTAAGTCATGTGCGAATATCATAAAAAGTATGCGAAAGTCGCAGCAAAGACGGATTTAAACATTGAAAATTTGCGGAATTCGAAAGCTCTCATTAAACAGCAACTGAGTGTTGAACACATCGCTGCCTTCTTGGTACGCATCACTGCGTTCTTTGTACGCATTACTGCGTTTGCTGTCAGTCCAGATATCAGTCCTCATATATTTTGCCCTATGTCACCTTCTACGAATCTTGCCCCCGAGGTTTTCGAACTTATTCACTTGTTGCAGCAAAAAACTCGATAAGAAAAAATTTGCTTGATAAGAGAATGCAATACGAATTGTGTTTCCTCAACAGTAGGAACGAAAACGTGGTGCCATGCACCGTTCGTATTCCATTTCGACTTCGCATTTTGTAAGAAACACTTTTCTGACTTGTTTGTGCCTCTCGGTGAAGCGATTCATAACAATACTAAATTTGATTTACAAAACATTTTCAAGGCTAGTACATACCACCTTTTGGTGATCTTTTCTTTTGCCTGAAGCAGGGGCGTAACGATGGGGGAGCAAGGGGAGACAATTCCCCGGAGGTCGAATCACTGCAAAGGGCGCCGAAAAGTCCCAACAATGTCGCAAGAACTTTCTTCAATACAGTAAATTTGCTTCCGAAAGACCTCAGGTTCGAACATGGGGGCGCCAAACTTGCTTCTTGTCCCGGGCGCCATCTAACCTCGTTAAGAACCTGGCTTGAAGTCCTTGATTTGCTTCATGGTTTTCAAATTTACTTTGCACGTTACTGTGAATAAGNCTTATATAATATTTTATCGTTGCAAACGCTCTTCCTCNTATCTTTCCTGCAACCCTTCCACATGACGTTTGCTCTAAGTTATTACTTCACAGAAGCTATTTGAATGAGGATGCGTAATTTTACGTCAAATCGATTTCCTTATAATATTTGCCAATAGATTCCTTGCTTATCCCCATTGTAGAGAGTTCGTACTTGAGTATAGATATGTGCAAGTTTGAATCATCGCAAAAAGATGAAAACAGAGCGCAGTCGGATGATTGCTCGAGAACATACAGAAAACCTAATGCTTTTAACTGTGCTTCACAGCAATTATTGTTTCCAGGGAAAAAATGGAGGTTTATGAAAAGATCTTCCAAACGCAATTGTTCAAAAAACTTTGAGAAAGAAGAGGTTCGGCATGATGCAAATGATGCATACAAACTGCCTCAAGCAAGAAACGTATGTTTGAATTTATGCCAACACTTCTTAATCTGAAAATGTTATTAGTTCTGTTTACCAGACGGTGTGACGAACTAGAATGCATTAAAGATGTTGCATGTTAAACACGGGCGAACAAACTACATAGGCAGTGATGAACCAACTGCACAAACACTTATTTTCTAGGTTTCTTCAGAAGAACATGCAGCGGACAAGGGCGAGGTTAAAGATCCAGGTGAAGTCTCGTGGATAAACTTTGTTTTTCAGTCTTGTTATGAAAAATAAATGTAACAGAAAGTTCCGCTGCAACAACGGCAAGAAAGTGACTTCCACTCTTCCTTCAGTGCAGGGTTGTCCACTTGAAGATAAAAAAAAATTATGTTTATTTCAAATCACTTCTGCAGCACAGCCATAAAAGAAATAAGCTGCTCCTGTCCTTGACTAAGATAATAGACCACAGGCAATTATAATTTAGATCTTGGTCTTGTTATTTACAAACTAGCTGTCAGACCGTTTGGTGGATAAATTGATTGATGTAGACTTGCCTTTTATATGACTGGACTTCAAAATTACTTGTCTGCTCAAGTTTTGTCAAACGACTTGCATTTTAGTTAATTTGTGAAGTTATTTTAGCAACAGTGATTTCAGCACTCCAAATCCTACTCTGCTCCAACGCTCCCACTCTATACACGCAACAGTGATTTCAGAGCTGTTAGTTTCGACCAACGACGTGCCCAGAAAAAGCGTGATGTCACAACCGGTATACACTTTGTTATTTCGCACTGAGGGAAGACGCTTAGTAAAATTAATAAAGTTCTGCCTATTCTTTGTTTTA
>JGI24158J21664_10011328_pt1 | contig 11864 bp, 7 predicted proteins | sample Ectturendosymbi3_FD_21664 | JGI IMG/M metagenome (IMG submission 21664)
TGATATGGCTATGAAAGTAGGAGTTGCCTCTGTCATGAGGAAGAAGTCATCTAGTTTGTGCTTATTTTTTCCCAGGCTACGTACATTAAAGTGAAAATATGGCTTGTTTGATTTGAGTATGCAAACTGTTACTCACTTCTGGTTATGGGAGTCACAGAGTTGGTCCATACTGTATGTAAAAAATTGAAAGCCCTAGGTTTTCTACCAGTGGCGTAGCCAGCCCAAACGTTTAGGAGGGGTCAAATATTTTGACTTTAAGCAAACAACACTATTTGGTTTAGGACATCACCTCTCGAAGCACTAAGCAACAAGTTATGCTAGAAATTGTGGGGAGGCATTGCTCCTTCAACCCCTTGGTTACTCTTATGTTTGCTGCAAGCTTTCTCGGCATCAGCCATCTGGATTCTGCATTCACGACTTGCCATGATTCAAACTTGTACATATCTGTCTTTTGAAATTGGCTTTTTCTCAAATAGAGTATTGTGTAAATCAACTGAACCACTTGAAATTTTTTAATATGCAAGAACTTTGCACTGGCGTGCCTACTCGGTACAAACCAGATTTTTACAAGTGAATAAGCAACATTATACAGTGTTTGTCGTGAACAAAGAGTAAAACTATTATTATGCCAATATGGGATTTACAACATATTTAAGCCAAGATAATCTCCTATAAGGTGTTTTTACTTTCAGTGCCAAGTTTGGTTGCAGAAAGTTAAAAGTAAATGGCCAGATACTATTCCAAAGGGGCGTGTCAATATTTTAACCCTCCATCAGCATTGACAAAAGTCATCAAAGGATATCACCAAGCATTTGAAAGTTTGTAATTTCTACGGGAGTGCGGAATTCATGACGTCACAAAATATGTCGTCAAATCCTGCAATTTTTTCATGTTCTATTCCATAATTATCCTAAAAAGTTCCAATAAATTTCAGAATAACGCTTTAGTACTTGTCAAGAAAGAATTGCTCAAAAAATAAAAAAATAGCGGGAGTGACCCCTTCCGGCTAGAATTACGGGTACGCGGCGAACACCCGTACTCCGTACTCGGCGCCGATGTTACCATGATAGCTGGAGCAAGTCAAAGCTCAGTATGGCAGTTCAAGGTTACAGGGTCATTCGACCCCTATCGAAAATTAAATTTAGACAAAAAAGAAAACAACTCCGAAAAACGATGCACATCTCATGAGAAATAACATAAAAAATCAACCCAAGAGAAACGGGTTGTTACTTGCAAAAATGTTTGGAGTATTCTGGAGTCAAAATTACTGCGTCTTTGTGAGAAGGCTAATTTTAGCTGGTGGAATAGCCAGAAAGCCGCAAGGAAAGAAACAATTGACTGAGAAAATTCGAAGGAAAAGGGTTTCCTGGGCAAAAAAAGTACAAAGAATGCTCACTTTTCAAAAACATAGAGGCCCGGAACTCACTTTTTTACTTTTTTTAGCGTCGCTAATCAATCGTTTAGATCAGGGGCACCAATGTAGTGCCCGCTGGCATCAGGTTGCCCGCAAGGACCATGTACGTCACCCGCGGGTCTGTTCTAAAAATGACAATAACATGATCAATGCCTTCACATTAACGAATATATTCGTTATTGATATATATCAATACTAAAATAATTGAAGGTAAATTGAGCAAAATTTGTATTCATAAGTGTATATCAAACTAGTAGCCCTTTGCATTAATCGTTACACAAGAAATAGCTCGCAGTTTCAAAAAGGTTGGTGACCCCTGGTTAACATTTTTGACAATATACTTGTGTCTATTAGCGTATCTGGCCGATGTTTGAAACTCGGTTAGGTAAGCTAGGTCAGCGTTTAGCGCCCTGGTCCATGCAGTGTGTCATTTTTAGGCATTACCGTGAAACTTCGCGTCATATTGTTTAAACTTGCTTTTTGATGTATAGAAAGTGTGGAATTCTTGCACAGTCCAAATAAAAAACAACACATTCTAAACGCAGTTAGAGAATTTCATTTTTAAACAGCTCTTCTAGCCAAAACCAGTTTGAAAATGCGCTTGGCTTTCAGAACCACATACTGAGGTTGGTGGAACCGTGAATTTACACTGAATACGGTTGGGACGACTCAGACACCTCGTATGCTTTGCTGGTCCAAAGGTAATTTTTGTTTGTAGAAACAAAATTGATGTGTTTTTGCAAAATGCATTGCCATTTTGTTGTCTTTGTTCATCTTTTCTTGTCGGTGTTTGAAGTAACCTGCTTCTGTCTAACTGTTATTCTATTTTCTCCCAGCACTTCAGTCGATTACCTGGTTTGTCATGTTAATGATCAAATTTGTTAATTTTGATATTTCAAGTCTTTTAAAAAAACATTTAATTTGCAAATGCTTTTGCTTAAGTTGCGTTGTGAAAATGTTGTGAAAATGAACCGTAAAGACGTTTATCAGATGAAGAAGCAATAGAGCTTAGAGATCTACAGATCTACCGTTGGATATCTTCCTGGTAAATACGTCTTGCGCCTCTTCAGGTTCACGCTGGAAATTGCGATTGGTGCAGCTTGTTACTATGGCAGCCAATCTTGTCTTGGCAACGCTACCGAGCTTCTTCACTGGTGGATGAAGGATCCAAAAGCGAACAAGTGCAAAGAGATTGAGGAATTCTCATTGAAGTAACAACAGAGCTTTGCTTGTGAAAACCGAATGAATTTTATTTAAGGACCCCAAATCACTATGGTCCTAGTGACTTTATTCAGTCATAACTTGCCGACCGATAGAGCTAGAGAGCTGTTCAAACCTTAAGAGGCGGAAAGTCTTCTAGTTTCGACGTTTTTGATTTGAATTTTTCTGTGGGCGACGTTATAATTGGGGTAGATTTAGGCTCTTTTGGCCAACGTCATCAAGCCCTGGGCCCAACCGTAGGGTCAACTTTTTTGTTTCTGTTTTATCAACTAGACGAAGACATCTGCATATTTAGAACCCTTGATTGGCCTTCTAGAGTTTGTGGTTTTCAAGGAATGACATAAAAACAACAAATTAATCAATTAATCTCGTAGAGAATCAATTGTGGTCGGTTCTACCTGAGCTATAAATGGGGACGGAGTCATGGTTCAGAATAACTTCCATGTGAAGAGCAACCAAACAAAACTCATTCAGCCGGTAGTTGCATGAAACCCACTTTTGATTGCGACAACAAAATTGCCAGCACAGATTTAAGTACTCTGCTTGTTGCTTCAGCAAAGGTATGTTGTTTGTGATTGTTATCGGCGAAGCAGAAAACAATATCATGTTGTTTGTTTTTTCGAAAAGGCCACCGCTTCGATATCCGCGAAACATTCACGTAAGAACAAGAAACCTTCTGATAAAAAATTCGAATAAAGAAACATTGATCAACATGGGTCCAAAAACCGTCCAAATTTTTTGATTCGAGTTTTTCATCAGAATGTGTCTTGTTGCTACGTGTAGTCCGCTAGCTAGTAAAATATGTACTCTTTGACTAAGACAAAACTACTTTATTTTTAAAAATAACGTAAACCTCTTAACAGATTCAGGAGTAAATGTGCTTCTTAAAAGTCTGTGGTCAGCTACGCGTTCCTTCCTTTTTTTCTGATTCGAAAAGAAATTTCCATTACGCTTTTATGGTCGCATACACTATAGCATCTGGTGTTGAAGACATACAGTATTGTGACCTACTTGTCCTCAAATAACAATAGCGTGATGCTGTTGTGGCAGAGAATATCATGGATGTTTTGTTTGCTTTTTTTGTCATACTTTTGATTTCTAGTACAAAAAAGGTTATAGCAAGTAGCCGTCGAAACGGAAAGGCTGATATCAGCATAATTAGGTGTCTTACATGATGGCAATCATTTCTCGTGTATGTGCAATAGTTTGAAGAAAGTTTCATTTAAATACAAAATTTTCTTTGAATAAAAACTGTAACTGTCTTTTTCCATTACAAGGATAGAATTTTGCATAAAACTGGTGATTGACTGAGAAACATCAATTGTAATTTTTCTTGCCTCAAGTGCATCCTAAATGTTTTATTATTCGTTTCCTCCAACAATGTTTGTATTTTCTGCCGAAGCAATTGGGAGGACGTGGTGGTCAAATCCTTCGAGATTTGGCGAATACTCACATGGTTTATGTAATTACAGTTTTACAGCTTGAGAGGTTTTGCTCTGCAAAACTTGCAATTCGTTTCAAGTGCTTTTCTGCGGTGAGTGCGCCGTTATGTTGTGTCAAACATCATTTTTGCATTTTGACTGCATGCCGAGAGGCAGCTGAATATCACAAACAAGTCTCAACCTGAACTTACAATAAACCTTCACGAGCTGAAACATTCAGAGTTGTGACTTGAATCTACAGCAGACAACCACAAACTGAAACTTTCAGAGCTGTATTCATGTACTGATCGTATTTCATGTTGCTTTTCCAGTATAGCGCTCATTTATCGCTCCGATGTCTACTGCTACGGTATGAGAGAGGCTGGATGGGATGAGTGGAATTTCATGGTTGGGTGTCACTGTGGACGGAGACGATCAACAGGATTTGCTGTGAGATTTCATTTTTCTTGTGCATTAAAGCTACATAGTGATGTACCAAATATAACATCGGCCTGGTTCACGGAAAGCTGATGAGTTTGCTTGACTGAAGCTTATCAGAAGAGACATTTGTTGTCTGTCAGAAGGCTTTGATTTTTGAAGACTACGTGGGTCTCTTACGAAAACGCGATTATTGCCGTTTTCTTAGCTGTTTGATATTATACATAGCTCAGCAAGCAGTGACGTCTTAAGACGATTTGAATCACGTGTTGCTGTCTCTAAAGCACTTCCCTGCTGAAAACGGTATTACTCCCGAAATTGTATTCGTGGTTTGAACTGATAGTGTGATTACAATATAACATCAAGCACATAAAAGTGGTAAATATACTTTTCAATCAGTTCTTCTGGCATCGTCAGTAGATATTACACCATGCACGTTTCTAGCAACAGTTTCTAATGCTGGATATTTCCGCTCAACATTTCTCCATCTCCAGATCAATCATTCGATCGAATACATTTTTGCGTAGCATATAAACACGTTGAAATTTTAAGTAGAACAAAAGAAGGACAATTAAAAATAGCATGATTAAAACCGCAAGGATAAGATTTACTGCAGATAATACTAGGTAATCTTACGTAATGGTCAGCGTGCGCCGAGCTAATTGCCATCAGAACCGGCAACTGAAAATGTTGTATTCGAATATCTGTAAGCAATGAAAAATTTTCGTGAAAGAACGGCCGGTTATATATTACATAAATGCGCAGAAAGTTTTGATGGATGAGGCTTTAGGCAAAGCATTCCACAGTCGAACGACCTGCAGACAGAATGGCGCTCTTGCGTCACAGATTTGATCATTTGAACAACGGAATAATGAGTATCCCTTTATCAAGTTATCGTGCCTGAGAACTGTGATAAATATTTATACTCTTCTGGGATTTCTCACGGTAGTTTGTGACTGCACATTTGATAAATGAATTTCGATAGTTCCGTGTCACACGAGTGTTGGTGAAAAAGTGTGTATCATTTTGGCGTATTCGTTCTTTGATGTCAACTTTAGAAATATTACGCATGGCTTGGTTATTCCATTTAATTACTTCATCTAGCAAAGCTGCATTGGTAGTGCCGCAGTTACGTATTGCATAGCGCAGATCGCAATCAACACAGAAATGGTCTTTTAAAATCAGATCCGCATTTCCATCAGGTTGTACTTTATAAAGCAACTGTACCACCGGAAAGTTTTTGACACACGCAACCCAGATGTAAGTCCCATTTCAATGACAAATCTCGTTTAACACCTTACGTACCTTCATTGTCCACTTGTTCTAAATGAACCTACAGTAATAAAACGAAACAAGAGTTTAAATAGAAATTGAGATGACGTTTTGAATAGAGTTTGATTTTTGTTCGGAATTCATTATATTTTGTTTACGCCATAAGTTGGCGAAGTTGCCGAAAATCAGACGTTTGATAGCTTTTGCACCTTTTTCTCGCGTATTCCGCACGTTTTACAACAAGCTGATTATTGACATTTCGCTTCTTTCAGATACGCGTTGTCATGCAGCAAAGACCCTGCGATATTGGAACTTTACTTCGAATGGTCGTTAGATGAGAACAATTTACCTCGCAATCAGCTGTACAGTGTGTTCGCTTACGTTGCTGGCCACGATTATGGCAAATACGTTGCACTTGCTTTCGATTACAACAACTGGGATCGAATCACGGCCATGTAAGCAGCATCATGCTTTATTAAAGTTTGTGCTTTTTCCGCTTGCTTGGTTCCAGCCAATTAATCCATTATTCCAACTTAGTTGCGTTGTAGATTTTGAACAAACACAAGGCATTTAAATATGAACAATATTAAGCACTGTCATATCGATATATCCTCAAGAAAGTGGCTTTTTTGTTTGGTAGTTATTTGTGCTTTTCGTTATCCAAGTACGTTTTCTCAAAATGTCTTTATTTGCAAGAACATATATGCTGCCTTTGCTTACACTGAAGGATTCAATAAAAAAGGTTTATTGATTTCTGCGGTTTCTTTTTGGCAATATCAGGAGTTTTAAGATCTTTCCGTGCTGGTCCATAGTTAACCTATTTTCAATGAAAAGGAATTTCAATGTAGATTGTATCACAACGAAACACGGGCATTGTGCTCTATTGGGTGGAATGGTTGAGGAATATATAGCACTGTTTCAAATTTTTGGATTATTGATTTTCTTAATTAAGAGCATCATTTCGAATTTTTCCTTCAATTTTGCACTAAGTGAAAGAAAAACACGTAAAACGCATAATATTTGAAAGGGCTGTCTGTTTTTGCTCTGCAGAACCGACTATGGACCAAACGCTTTGTTCAACCTTTTGTACTATTCCGTTGCACGACTGTCTACAGAATTCGACGTTCAACTGGTAAGATCTGCAACTTTATAAAAATAAATTTCAAGCTTCATCTATAGAAAAACATTGGAAGCGGTGGATTTAACATGCTTACCATAAATAAAAATTGTAACCAGAGAAATTTCTAACCTTAGAAAAATGCTACCTACGCAGTGCATACGCCATTTCTGCAGGCACGTTTTATCATTTGCTCAAAAAATAATAAAAGTAGATCAGCGATCGTGACGATTATCACAACTGAAAAATCTCCGCCTGTTTTTATGCCCAGTAAGTATATTTACAAGTACATTGATCAAAAAGAAGCCAGGTGACAATTAACAGCAACCATCTCGACTACCAACGATTTCATTTAATGCTTTATCATCCGACTGCCGTGACTTGAATGGGATTCTTCCTACATCTCAAAACTTGCAAACGTTTCCAAACAAGAACAGAATAGTCGCAAAACTTGGTGTATCAAGATTGCATATAGTTTTTCGTAATTTTCACATGTGTTTTGATATAGGTTCCTTTAAAAAGCGCTTTTTTCAAAGTGAACTTCATCAATCCATATGTGGAAATTTATCTGGCACTGACAACTTGGACCAAAATCTTTTCGCCTGTCTTTCCGTTAATTCAGTAAATGACGATCTTTGAGAAAATAACCAATGACAGAAAAGCTTTTCTTTCATACACTGGAAATTACTAATGGTGCTGTTTATTGCACTTCCAAATACTCTTCAGTTTCTTTCAATGTGGCGATGACGTCTGAATATCAGTTAATTCATCTGAAATTTAGTTATTGCAACAGTTTGTGCAACATGGCTAGTTAATTTTGCAGTTGGAATCATTTAAGTCATTGGTGCCTGATAGTCCGGCGTGAACGGCTAACATCAACAGTTTCATTGGAACAGTAGAATCCAACATGGAATGGAGAAGCAACAACGAACAAGATACAGCTGAATGGTTAGGAAGCAAAGTCACCTTGAACATACCCACACCGAGGCAACGTCGATACAAAGCCGTTGAACCGGATGATATTCACAATGGTTTTGAAAGAAAGTTTGGCAAGCGTTTTCCAAACAAATTGACTTTGAAACGTTAATTAACTGAACAATGGGCGTTGCAAAGTATTCTGTCAACATACAACTTTCCTTGTTGGAAAAATGAAAATCTTCTTTGTGCCGTACAGTTGTTGTTGAATTTTTGCTTTCTAAATTTGTGGTTAATAGAATTACTAATTGATGTACTGCCACAAGAGGAACACACCGGGTGGTAGTTTCTTCCAAAAGATAAGGAAACATATTTTTTCAGGACGTTCAAACATTTCGCTTGTCAATTTTGCAATTTTTACAATAAAAACAGCAGGAAGAGCAGATGTGTGGAACAGAGTAAGGATCGGATGTCGTTGGAAGTCTTATAGCAGCGAAGCAGCAACCAACGACTTAAATGACATAGTAGTGGGTGTTTCCAAAAACAAATCCCGAGTCGCCAACAAGGGTACATTTGCTTATTGGAGCTGAAGTTTGTTTCTGCTACGTCCTAAGCTACTGATCTGAATATGATGGATTTCTTGGACAGCATAAATTTAGCAAACCTGGAAGTTTTGCTTTTTTTAGGAATTGTATTTCCAATGTTGCAACCTCTCCGGTGGTGTTGCGTTGATTGTGTGATTCACCACGAACGGGATATGCGCGAAGAATAACACCATTATATATGTAGCGCGTGCAAGCAATAGTAAGAGAGATTGCGACGTGGTAACTCTGCCGATATTAACGTGTGAACGATTGAATATGATGACTGGCGTACGCGAAGAGAGATTGCGACGCATGATCTCTATTGCTGCTTGCTGCCACGGTGCGAAGCTTTGCGCATATGCCGCTCGGGATTTCCGATCGCAACACCAATATTCAGGAACTCAACGTTTTTGGAATTGTCCAACAACGCTTATCAAAGCAACATGCAGCAGTTTTGGTGATGGCAGTGTACTGATAACCACCATGATGTAGGCATTTAAGATTTCATGGAGTGTCGTAAGCAATTACTAAATAAAGAGCCCCAAATTCCGCTAGTGTGTTAGCGCTACATCTTAAACTTAACGATAACAAGCTGTGATCTGTGAATAACAATTTCGAAAAACAACAACATTCGCATTGTTAATGAAAAGAAATGTGCAAAGCCGTGTTGATAATAAAAATGACTATCACTATGCCATGTCAGTCGTGAGGAACATATGATCAAGAGTGACGATCAAGATTTTGCAAGTGAGCGGGTAGTAAAGCTGGGGATTCCTCTGGATGTGTAAAGCTGGTGCAGCTGCGACGTACATCCATTCCATATATTTTTTGATATTTTTGAAAGGTAGCAATAGAAAGCGTCTAAAGACTGTTAACTGCACAATTTATCTGTTCAATTCGACTTTGTTTCACTGAAAATATGCAACATTTCCACCCTGTGGCGAAATTGCAATCGGTGCCAATGATGTGAGAAAAAGGCTTCAATCCGATTAAAACTGACATGCCTGGGTGTACCTTTTCGCTACGCAATCAGAGACAGGTTGGAGTGATGGTTTGGCACTTTTGGACCAAACATTAGAAAAGTTGCAAGTATAATAAACTCTAAAATATGAAAGTTATCAAAAATACGAACAAATATCAAAACTCGGAAGTACATTGAAAATATTAACATAACGCAAAAATATGAAAAATATCAGTCAGATGAAAACTGCAGCTTCACCGGTTGCACACCACCAGGGTGAACCCCAGCTTCACTACCCGCTTAACCCGCTCAATCGCTCGCCCGTAAAAGTTTGGTCGAAACCATCTTCTTCTACTACTTCCTGCAACGCAAAGCAACCCAGATGTTTGAAAATGTTTCACGTGATATGCGCGAAGAATAACACCCATCTGCATGTGGCGCGAACAACCAAGGTGATCTCTATTATTGCTTGCTGCCACAGTGTGAAGCTTTGCGCACTTGCCGCATGGGCTTTCCGATCGCAACAAATGCAAACCTCTCCTGCACGAATGTGACCGCAGCATCATCTCCCCCCTCAAGCCCTGAAATTGCAAAAAGGCAAAAGTTGTTGAGTAAATGGAGCATCTTGTCTGTCCAAGGGCACAATTGGTACAGCTCCTAACATGAAATGGGCAAAATCGAACAAAACCATCGCGCATCGGTCATCGTGCGTGACTAAGGACTTCGCTCTAGCTTTAGGCAAAGAGGACAGTTCAAAAAATTTGCCGCAGTCTCCCTCACCAACTATTCATAATGGAGGTCTCAAGTTGCGTCCTCTATGCCCTGCGCATCTGAGGAAGCGCATAGGGAGAGCGAAGAGTGCTTCTACTCAGGAAGATCTGAAAGTCGCACGTAAACGTCAATCTTGCCATAAGCTAGTAATTGGAAACTAGAACATTACTTCGGTCACAGGGAAATAGCACGAGCTGGCCGAGGAAACCAAGCAATATTCCCTGGATATTGCTGGCATCTCTTCGACTAACCGTAGTGGTTCTAACAATGTTGAGTTGAATGGTAGGTGGAAACATTTACTCCGGTGTTAATCCAGCAAAGTTCGCCTAAACTAGAATGGGCATACTCGTAAGCCCTCAGCTGGCAAACTGTGTTTCTGAATGGATTCCACTAGTAGGAAGGATGTGCATGGTGAGGTTGAAGCTGATGGGCCGCTCGCTCTCTTTGCTACAGGTGTACGGCCCAAACTCAAGTGCACTGTTCCCGCAATTCGTAGAATAATTTTGTCATACCCTGCGAAGAGTTAAAACTAACGAATCCACGGTCTTTTGGGGAGACCTCAATACTCACGTTGGGAACGATGCAGGAGTATGGAAGGATGTTTTTCGGCAGACATGGTGATGCTGGCGTTAATGATAACGGACGACTTCTGTTTCAACTGTGCTTTAAACAAGTTCTTCTTAACTTCTTTCGGTTTCCTTCACCCCTGCCATCGATTGCAGCATCTCCATTCACAGCATTGCGAATGCATGTCCCATGTGACAGTAATAAATAACTTAACTATATTGCTGATTTTGACTTTTGTACAAGATCTACTTAACCTCAGCGGACTTCTGACATCTAACGAATGCAAACTAAATCTATGTAATTTGGACCATCACCACCTAGTGGATGACAGAATGTTTCAAGCTGCCATACCCAGTCCGACGATAGCTCTTGAATGAATGAGAGAAGCAGACACCAAGTAAACAATGTCTTTTCTCGTTTACTGCGTCTGGTGCTGATCAAATGATGTGTTGGAAGTTATTTAAGGTCACTTGTGGTTTCATGCTTGAGTGGCAGGAGTGCACTGGAGCTCTGGAGGTTAGCTGTAGCAACTCAAATAGTGAAGTTGCTTGAAAGTTGTCAGTGCGTTTTTGCTGATAGCTGGTGATATCTGATCGGCGTGCACTGTGCACAATACGGGGCTCGTATACAAGCCGACGTGGCCGACTAAGTACAATGGTTATTGCACAAAGGCTCAATAAGGAACCCCGTTTCATAGCTGAATTTCCTGGGGTCACAACAAAATATGCACTGTTTACTACAGAAAGCAACATCAAATAGCAACTTTATTCTACTGTGATACCTGTAATCATCATGGCCCATTCCGTCGTTGTCGACGATGAGCTCGGCGCTTCTCCATTTTTTCTACGTAGCTTGTGGCTGACAATGAATAACCAAAACTCAGAGAGGCACGGCTTCTGTTGCGATCGGCAGCAAGTGTTTCCCATGACTGTGGAGAGATGTGGAAGCCCGCCATGTCACGCTTGATGACATCTTTGTAGCGCAGTTTGGGTCTTCCAGTTCTACGAGGCGCGTTATAGAACTCGCTGTAGAGGATATCCTTGGGCAGGCGACCATCTTCCATACGGTGGACGTGGCCTAGTCAGCGTAGACGTCGTTGCCTTATGATAGTAGTGAGGTCATATGAACCGGTGAGATGCAGGATGGTGGAGTTGGGGACATGATCCCTCCACGAGACACCAAG
>JGI24158J21664_10011329_pt1 | contig 11864 bp, 8 predicted proteins | sample Ectturendosymbi3_FD_21664 | JGI IMG/M metagenome (IMG submission 21664)
AAAATCATAAGTAAAAAATCGTTAACATTTTTATGGGCAGAAGCAGAACGCTTCTGAGCATGTCGCATCCATAGTCCTTTCAGAAGCTGTTTGAATAAATCGTGTACTTTCTTCGTACTTTCATAAGATTTTATGCTTTTATTTTTTTTTATTCACAAAGTTTGTAATTTCTTTAGAACTCTGCTAACTCAGCCTTAAAATATTAACGCTCACCAAAACAAACATATGCTAAGTGTAAAATTTTCATAACGGGAACACATATCTGTGGATAAAAATAAAACGATACTAAAATGCATTCAACTCAGCAACAGGTATGCAGTTTGCCGAACCCTGCGCTAACTTGCGGGACGTGCGCTGAGGACAATGTGCAACGCGCAAAACTACGTCGAATACGAACTTTTCTGTCGCGAATCTGCGTCGAAACGGTGCTGGCGGCGTCTTTGGTCTTGGCGAGTATGACTATTCCGGAGGTCAGGCGGTCCAAGCGATGGCAGGAAAAGAGGTGAGCGTAGCCGTGTACCTGGCAATGGAGGAGAAAGAAAGAAAAGCGCGTACGTTAATCAGTTACAAGAAGTCGTGTATCGATTTCCCAAAACAGGAAATTAGCTATTCACTGTATTTTTCAAGGAATCCGTTCAAAAACTCAGGATGAAAAACATTCAAAAAATAAAAAAATATCGTGAAGTTTGACGTCAAAATCGCAAAACTTCAGCAAGAATATTTCGTCAGAACCTGATTTACGGATTTGGCGCAAGTTTCTTCAAGTTCGATTTACAATAAATCGCACCACCTTTCCGTATTTTTCGGATAGCTTAGCATCAGACGAGAAAAACGGTGCCTGTTTATGAAGAAAAGCGCCCGAACCTTCGCTTAATAGTCTGCAACTGCAGACTACTGCCTTGGCAGTAAAACGATCTGCCACAGCGTCAGCGCATTACCTTGGCCAAGATGTAAATCAACGAGTTGTAGCGGTACCGACCGCACGCGTGCATCGGTACGCTGGGGGGTTTGTTCACGACCAGGAACTTGGCGTTTTCGTCGATGATCTCAATAGCGCGATCTTTGACCGGAGCCTCGTGCCGGTGAATCCTGCAGAAGTGAACGCCCGGATGACTTTCAGGCCAAAGAAGGGTCATAGGTCAAAGCAGGGACTTAGAGCGCTATCGAAAAGCGCCGGGGCTAAGTAGCTATCATCGGCACACTGCTTGAGTGACGTCCGTAACATAAAGACGCTACACCAGTATAAGTGGAGTAGATAATTACTACAATCACTAGCAGCTAAAAGGCAAAACTATATTTAAATTGCTCCTGCGTGTTACGGTCATGGGAGACTTTCTCTCGAAAGACACATTGATTCATTCATACATTCATTTTCTTGACAACTTTTCCTATGGGGAGGGTCGTGGAGGCAGCAGCCCTAGGATTCGAAATATCCTATGGTCAACAGCAATCTCAGATAGTTTCGCTGGCTTCGCACCGAGACGGGGAACAAGCAAGGTAGGCGATGTAGTAACTCCACCTGGTCCTTGGACGACCTTTGAGCCGCTTTCCCCGGGTGTAACCAGCAGGACTTGCCTTGCCAATCTTTCGTGGGACATTCCGGACACATGGCCGAACCAACGTAGCTGGGATCTCTCGTTTCGAAAAAGTGGCTCGATATTCAGGGCTTTGCGAATTTCACAGCTGCACAATTCGTTGTGAACTGGCACACCGTGAAGTCTTCGCAAAAATCCCAACTCTGCCGCTTGCATCTGAGATAGCACTCTTTCAGTCATTGCACAAGATTCATGACGATGGGTGAGGATCGGAACAGCGACCGATTTAAAAACTGAAAGCTTTGCGGTGTTTGAAAGCTTCCAGTCTGTCGCCACAGAGTGATAAAGCTCGCACAGAACTGCGTTAGCTTTACCAACCCGTGTATCAATCTCCTTGTTCTGTCTTCCGTCACTCGTAAATACCACTCCAAGATACTTGAACTTCTCCACCTGGTGCAGTGTATTGCCGCTCACTTGCAGCTTACACTGACTTGGGTTTCTAGGGAGACAAGATACCTCCGTCTTAAGTTTAGTGCTGATTTTCATTCCACTTCGTCGCTCGCAGCATAAAGCCGATTGAGTGCACACTGAAGACACTGTTGAGAAGATGCTAGCAGTACCAAATGGTCGGCAAAAAGTAAACGATTGATCCTGAAGCTTCCAACTGTGACACCCTCGTCAACTCGGCTGTGAATATCTATCCAGTTCATGTAGACTACGAAGCGGAGTGGTGACAGCACATACCCTTGTCGGAGTCCAACACCCACGGATTTAACCCTGCAATGGTACCATGGGTTCAATATGATCCCAGCCTCATACGATAGGCCACGTCTTACAGCAATAAGCCTAAATTTCCGAAGAAGCGAAAGCGTGCGCTAACCTCGAAGTGAGCATGTCGTTCGCTTTCAGCTTCACATCAAACGACTTGACCGGCTTAAGATTGACCAGCACCTGATCGTTCTTCATCATGAACTCGTAGTACTGCGGCGGGACGGCACGGAACTCTTTAGCGTAGATCTCTCGCAGCGTTTTTCCCAGCCACCTTTCTTTGCAGAAACAGCATAGACAGAGAGATGTGAAGCTCTTGAAGCAATTTCACGAAAAATGAGTGCGCGAATCGATGCGACAAACTTCTGTAAACACAGTACTTGGTTAATCAAAAGCAAAATTGCTGCAACCAGCTGCAACAAAAACACAGCGTGACGCAATGTCCTATGAAGTGCGATTCTACTTTGTACTGGTGGTTCGCAGATGACACCGTGAGCTTCAATTATACTTCTGCAGAAAACGCTTCAACATTCACGAATTCAACAACATCGCAGTCAAAAGCGAATGCACCATAGAATCAGGCTTTGAAGGTCAGTTCAAATAGCCCCAATCCTTCTTAGGATGGCCGACTTGCTAGTTTGTTTACGATTTTCGCAAATAACTAATTAGAAAGAGAACGCGTCCGGGTTCTTCAAAACATGTTTACATCTCGCTTTCATTTCAAGTCCAACGACTGAGGTATAGCTATATCTAGTTTACTCAAGATTATGTGCTTGAAGATGGTACGAAACGCGAGATTACAAACAGTAAGCATTGGATCTCAGACATACGGCGCAAATCGCGTGTGAAGTAGAGCTCCAAGACAAAAAGCATCATCGCAGCGGTCACAAACGTTCCAAGAAAAGATAATGGGTTATTTCATGTATGAATACTTGACTCAGAAGAAATGCCATAATGTAGCGGGCTGTTTCTTAATCGAGCACTTACCTTTGCAAAAAGTATTGTAGTCGAAAAAATACGGCCTTACTTTGCGCAAACCTTTTTCAAAATAATACTCGGCCTCCGCAAAATGCTGTTGATCATCATCGAACAGACCTCGGTTGCCGTAAAGCATGTGCAAAGGTACTTTCTTTTGGTTTTTATGCCTCTCGTGGCACATGGCCTTGAGCTTAGCCCGCCGTTGTTTCTTGCTCAGACCTGACAAAGGAAACAGGGGGGCCGTTTAGACAAAAACGGCTTTATTAGGGAAAATAGAATAAAGAACGGGAAGTTAATATCAATAAATAAACTGGAGAAAACTGGTGATCCTGTTTGATTCGTATGACGTAGCTCATAGGAGGGTTGCTGATGAACTATGAGCGGTTTTTTATAAAGCTTTTTCTAACTGCCAGCAGATTGCTAACCGTAACGAAAAATACCAAACCAATAATACTGGCTGAGGAATTTGCATCCGTGTTGTTTTTTGAGACGTGACGACTCATCAAGCAATGTTATTTCGATGATGTTCAGCCGCACGGTTTTCAGAAGGAAATTTAAATGCCTGAATAACCCATGTTCCAAAATTTTCAAGTTGACAATACCCAAACATTTAAACATCGATTTACTGTTTAAATCAAGACTCGTGTAATTTTTCGAGTTATACTGATCAGCGGACCTGGGAATATGTGTTTGATGGACTTGGGTTTTCTCACACCACTCACACACTGCATCTGTAAACAGGTTCATAGTCTTGCCACGCTTCACTGACATAACAGCAGCAGTTCTGTGGTTGATGAACTGCTATCTTGTGGATGTTAGTTAGATTTTGGTCGCATCAGTACGATGAGAGATTTACATTTATAGAGGACCTTCAATGTTCTTCGGTGATGTTAAATATGAAACAATACGCAACAAAAATGTCTCCACAACAAGCAAACGTCGATATCTAGCAAACCATTGCGTCATGACAGTTCAAACTTTACATAAGTTGCATTCTCACCCGCTTTGTGCCAAGACTTGCACTTTTTTGTAGTTTGATCATGCGACTGCTCGTCTGCTTTTCGTTTAGATTCTGTAAATCAATGTGTAAAATATGCGTACCTTTACTTAGTACTTTAGATAATATATGAAGCTAAGCAAGAGCAAGTTTCTTAATATTCACTCAATCACAGATGCAACAACTTCTGCACAGGAAGTAACTATCACTTCTGCAAGTGCAAAGTTCCTGCAGAGAACTTGGTTATATATAACACATACCTAAGAAAAAGTGGTTGATGCGACCAAACAAAATATCTAAAAACTGCATGTTAAATAAATTCGTTTATACAAAAACATGATGAAAACAAAGGTAGTGGCAGAATAAAATAAATCATTAGAACAATACATTTTTTTAAATAAAAAATTACATTTTAAAAAAAAAGGACAAACAGGAAATTCACAAGCTTCCAGTTTTTTTAATCAAGCATGCATGGTTAGCAAAAAATGAACTGCAAATTAAACTTATTTTGACATTTAAAAACCAAATTTTAATTTGTTGAACAAAACAGGGTTCCTCCCTGCCTAAATTCCATGCAAATTACCAAGTTATAATGTCAGGGTAAAATGAAAATGTAGTCTTGACCAAGCACCTCAAAAACTCAATTAATTATCAAAAGAAGCTGCAAGCAAAGTTCAATGAATTTATTTTTCACGTTTGATCATTGTGAGACTGGCAAGTTTAATGACACTAGGACAGATACTGATACAATCAACATGAAAGTGTTACGTCTTTAAGCTGCAGAACAACATACATGAAACTGAAGACTGTAAGAGGTGCAAGGAGTGCCGTGGATTCTTTCAGGCCCGTGACCATGGGGGCATTTGGAGCAGTGCCCCCTAAATTTTGTTGTACCTAGGAAAACATGTTTTAAACATATAATAAAAACGAAAATCTTACCACCCTAAAAATGTATTTTGTCCCCCCAAACCTTAATACCTAGCTATGAGCCTGGATCCATAATAGGTAAGATTATGTTTATTGCTATGGTACCTATGGTACAAACCTATTTCATGAGTAACCTTTGCTAGACAGCATGAAGCAAACCATTTTTGACATAAACACAAATGTGCAAACCTCCTAAATGCGTATTAAAGTATCTTCTGGAATTAAAACATTTATGATGACCACAAGCATCAGCTTAACACCCTTGGCATGGAGATTTCTGAGAGGGAAATTGCATTTAATAAAATATCAGTTGAAACATGTGGCAGTATTACCTTTCTGCAAACATAAACCATTACAATACTATGGAACTTAGATCTACATACCAGAGACACTTGCTTGAGCAACAGAAGAGTCACTGCCAGAGTTAATGTTACATGTTTCCATTCTGTGAACAAAAAAATTACACCCATAGGTCAGAGATAACGCAGAATGTGCATTGAATAATCTTCATTATGCTGTATTTTTCAGACCATAAGGCGTACCTAAAATTCCTTAATTTTCTTAAAAATCGAATGTGCTCCTTATAATGCGGTGCTTCTAATGTATGAATCTGGTTGTGCTTTCTAGAACCAGTTGTATGTGGTAAATGATGTTATATTTTAATTGCTAGTCCTGATTTTTTTGCAAACAGACCATCATGTCACGTAATAAGCCAACAACAATTGCAATGAGCAGCATCCCAGAGTAGCTAGCACATACCACAAATTGTATTACTCCACGGGGACCCAGACTACATTGGCACACATTGAATCAAACACCCACATGACTTTTATTCTATTCATGTCTAGCATATTAGGCATGTGTGGCAGATTAAACTCCCTCATATGCCATGACAGATTAAACTCCCAGTGGCGACTGGGGTGACTCCAGCACTCGGGAGTTCATTTGAAAGAGTTGAATACAGTTTGACTTATCTTTTTGCTTCATTTAATGCGCTTTATAATCTGGTGCACCTTATGTTGCAAAAAGAACAGCTAACATTCAATTTCTTATGCTGCGCCTTATGGTCCGAAAAATATGGTAAATAGGTCAGGTTTGCAATCCTGAGTACCATTGTTGTACAATGTACATTATATGGTGATCAGCTGAGACTGCCAACCACAATATATAACATCTGCCAAGCAAAACTAATTTATTTTATTTTTCAATCTGCAATAGACAGACCCAGATAATAGCCGCATAAGACTAAGTCAAAAGAACATTTGGACTTCCAAAACTTCGGTAAACAGAAAAAACTGTTGTAGTGTCCTGACATATTGTTAATAAGTAAGACATTCATAAAACATGTAGTCCAGACACAAGCAGTGTTGCTGTTCATTTTCTTTTTTTTTGTTTTCTTCGTTTTATAAACATTAATTATTTTATAATATTGTTCTATCCATTCTTTCCTTCAATTTTTTTCATTCAAGACCAATGTCAACCATATATTACTGGGTGCTTTGAAACTGGCCTGTTGTGTGGAGAAAAAAATTAGTGAAAAATGAACCAAATGACCTTCACTAATTAACCTCACAAAAAATTGAGCAATCTTTCTATTATTATATGGAAACGTTAGCTATGATATTTTGTTTTAGGCCTTTGCTCTCAATTCTAAGGCAAAGAAAATTATGCAAAGCATGTACAGAAATGTTTGATTCCCTTAAGACACACCTACAGATAAATACGTACCACAAACAAGTGAAGTTCCTATAACTGTCCTAGGCTCCACAAAATGTTCACAACAACATCAACAGATTATATATATACAGACGCTAATTCTTCCTCGCTAAATCAATACTTGTGATAGTTGGAATCCAAAAACTTATACAGTGACATCATTATGAATTTGTGAAGTTAATCTTTGGCCCATAAAATATTAAGATATCTAGTGCTTAAATGAACAGGTGATTTTTATCAATTTTTAATTGATATTATAAAATTTGATATTATAAGTGATATTATAAAATTTGGCCTAATATTTCAAGTGTTGTGATTAAACCTGCAAAAAACTTAAAACTTTTGGTTTCAGTTGTTTTATGTGATAGTTGGTTCTAATTTTAAAAGAAAAGTATTTGCCATAAACTTACTTTCTATCAAAAAGAATCTTTTCACATCTCTGAATCGGAGACAAGCTTTTGACAGAGCATACATTTTGCTTAGCAAGTAGGCATCATCAGCTTTTTCAGTTAGAATGTTTGCTAGAGTTTTCTGTAATATTGTGGCTTGTAGCATTTTGTTTGGCTACAAATGAGTTAACTACTTGTATAATTTACAGACCTTGAAGTTCATCAGTCTTAGGCATCTTCTTGGTCTTGAACAGATTATGATGATATGGTAATATACCTTTGGTGCATTCTATAAGATAACTAATATTGTTGTTTTATTAAGGCAGTAGCTACAGAACCGCCTATGGATCTTCATATTATTTGAAACCTTATTGAATTATTCGACCGCCACTTGTAACGTGACAGTAACGCATGACGAGAATATAGTAAGATTGGTAGAAACGTACTAAACCAAAAAGGTAAACCTGAAACCTAAAACCTAACCCCAACACTAATCCTAAACCTAAGCCTTACACCTAAACTTTGGAAACTTTTGAAGAAGGAACTGGCTATGAAGCCGCATCACATGACACGGCTCGAATAAAACATTAAGTTTATCACTCAAGTGACACTGTCTTGGTAGCGTAGCAGTAGCGTTTACGCCCATCGTGCCAATGGTTTTCGGTTTGGCTCTCACCTTCACAACTTTCGTTTTGGAATAGTGCTTGCACATTTTCATTCATCACAAATTTTTATGGGACCAGTTTTTCTTTACTTTTTTAGAAAGTAAGTTTCCAATCTTTAGGTTCAGGTATTAGCATTAGCAATAGGGTTAGTGTCAGCTTTAGGTTTACCTTTCACGTTTAGTATATTTCTACCAATCCAACTGCACTCTCGTCATGCATTACTGTCACGTTACAAGAGGTGGTAGAATAAGGTTTCATATATGAAGATCCACAGCAGGCGGTTCTGTAGCCCTTGTCTTTGAAATATTAAAACAAAAGTGGTCCCATGAAATGAAACGTGCATCCACTGCTACCATAACGAAAGTCGCGAAAGTGAGACCTGAACCGAAAACCGTTGGCATAACAGATGTAAGCACATCCGCTATGCTACCACAACAGTGCCACTTGAGTGACAAAGTCAGCATTTTATTCGAACCACGTCATGCAAGGCGGTTCCACAGCTACTTTCTTTCTGTAAGTAACCAATTTAGTTGATTTTATATTTGTAAATTAAAATTGTTTTACCTGCTTATTTCCTGGAGGCTCAATTCCACCGTCTTCCCACTCCAAATGTATGTACTTTTTCTCTGTAAAAACTTCAACATGTGCTACAAAATCGACTAGTTTTGGCAACAAAGATAATTTCGTAAAAGAGTATCTCTGGTGCTGTCACATTTTTTGAACCTCCTGCCCATCCAATACAATCATTACAATAAGAACAGTTGGGTTAAAAATCTTTTATCACAACACAGCGAATCACATAACAAGGAGAGACAAGTCTCCTATAATTGTACATCTATCACTCGCGTTGCCATGATATTGCACAAACAATGCTGTAGAACTATTTGCCGGAGACGATTCCGGATGGATTCTGCGTTTTTCATTCGGACCCCGAACCGTACCCGGAGTCAAAAATTTGGCAAAAATCGGACCGGGTCCAGGATTCACTTTTCAATTTCGGCAGTAGCAGGAGTATGTGCGGTCATTTCTTAAGTAAAAACATGGGTAAATTACGGTTGGATCGATGCCTATAGCCGGAGTCTGAACAGGAGTAGAATTCTCAAATGTGAAAAATTTCCGGATCCGGACCCGGATTCACAAATTTTGGAACAGGAGTGGTGTCGAAGTTTGAAAAAGTTACTCCGGCCGTCTCTAGTCTCTATATCAGAGATGATCACTATCCGGTGTCAAACGAAACTTCTGACCTCTGCGAAATTTCTGACCTGTTATTGTTTTTCAGTTATTTTGCTTCTCAGAATAAAAAAATAAAGTCTGGCAATTAATTTTTTGATGTGTGTTACGTAAAGCATTTTGGTTAGATGTCAGGTACCCACAACAGGCTAGAGTACGGGAATAACTTTCACCATTGAAAATTATCGGACTTAGTCGTTGACCTCAATTATTTTTCTTTTCCTCATCATAACCCAAACCCTAACCTGACACACTTACCTAAACACGAATTCCTAAGACCTAATAATCAGTTTTATCAGCGTATTTGGTATGTAGAATATTACTCTGTGCATGCATACGTGGTGTGAAGTCAGAAATTTAGCTTGACACCGGCTTGCCGGCTGGATATCTTCCAGGATAATGAGTTTGTAACCGGATACGGATATCCAAAAACTGCTTTTAAACGGGAACCGGATACGGATCCAGGTATCCGAAACGCTTTTATTGACATTTCGAGGATTCAGACCCTTGAAAAAAGTTGCACACTGCACAACCATTCATTCATTAACTTCAGAAGCATCTTTTCAGCCTTCTGTGCCATGACTCCGAGTCTGTCTATGGTGTAATCTCTGTACCATAGCGAATACCCTTCCCTCTCTTAATCTGGTAATTGGACACGCCATGTTTGTCAGCATGAGTCTGTTCCTGATGTAACAAGATAGGGCTCTTTCAGTATACATTAAGCAGTGTTTTTTTAAGGTTTTTAAAAGGGTGTCGTGATGGAGCTTTAGGGTGTCAACACCATTTTCCCTTCCATGTCTGATACTTTTAACTGATTTTCACCAAAATGCAAGTTTCCAAATATTCTTAATTATTTGAATACAACATTCAATTTTGGCAAACAAACTGGAGACAATTTCATAAACAGAAAGGTTCAATATAAGCCAATATATTCATTCATTCACTCATTTTCGTGCCTGCTTTTGGGAGAGTCGCGGGGACAGCAGAACCCTAGGATGATCCGAAATACCTCACGATCAACAGCAATTTCGGATGGTTCTGTGGCTCCACACCAAGACGTGACCAAGCAAGGTCGGAGATGTAGTCACGCTACATGTGGTCCTTGGACGAACTCCGGGCCGCTTTCCCTTAGGTTAGGGTTGCCAAATCCGCCTGGCCAGTGTTTTACTGAGATTTTAGCAGAGGCCGGTGAAAGGCCGGTATTTTGAAAATCTGTGTCTGAAGCCGGTATTTTGAAAAGAAATAATTTGCCGTAACTTCAAAAAGAACTAACACAGAATTTCTCAAATTAAAATGATTCTAGTTGTGAATCTTGTCAGGATAGTTCCTTCAGCGAGGTTTATTTGCTGCTGTTGACGCAATCCTTGGCGTGATTGTCACGTCACACACACACACCGAAATGTCATGAGCCAGCCAATATACGGCAAATTTTATTAATTGTGGCTTAACAATACTGATTGTTTCTCTCTTTTTCCTGTGCCGCTTACAAACTACAACACAACACAGATTAGATCTGGAACTGTTGCCAAAATGGCCGGTATTTGTACATAACGCGTCTAGCAACCCTACTGTAGGTGTAGCCCGAATGTCCTTGTTCAGCATTCTTTCCTGGGACATTCTGGATCAGTGTTGCCACTGCTAGGGTTTTTTCACTAGATCTGTTTTTTTTCTGTTTTATCTGGGGTTCTGGGTTTTTTATTAAAAATCTGGGGTTTTTTGACTCTGGTCAAATTTTAGAAATGTATGTTGTATTACTGTATTTTCCATTCAAGAATACAGTAGTTTCACAGGCGTAATAGCCTATGTGTAGTCAGTAGCCAGACAGACGAGTAGGGCTAGGTACGAAATTGTTTGAAATATAATGGTTTACAGATTAAGCACTGACGATGCATAGGTCAGCACTCTAATCTATTGCTGATATGTCAAGAGCTGCTTGTGCATGATTTTGGAATGCTTTTTTTTGTTTGAAGATGCTGTGGTTGAGAATCCGTTCATTGTTTTACAGGCGCATTGTGATAAGAATGTAAAATTTTGAATGTTACATTAGTAGTCAAATATTGCAATGAATGCAATTGTTAGGGTGAAAATATCACTGTAAGACCTTGAATGTATCATGTACATGTTTCAATTTGTGCGTATGTGAAAGTAAAGGAAAACATTAAACGTTTTTTCAGAAAGGATGTCACTAGCCTTTTTTATGCCACTTCATACATTTGAATTGGTGCTAGCCTACTTGTAAATTGTCAGTATGTTTAAAAATAGACTTGGACTTGTTAAAAAAAATCATGCAAATAATACATATTTCCTTAATTTTTATGTGCAAGTACCGGTAGCGTGCATTTCAAGTTCGGTTTTGACTTTTTTTAAGCGTGTTTTATGTCTGTTTTTTTTATTATTTTCTGGGTTTTTTTCAACGTGAATTCTGGGGTTTTTTTTCATAACAGAGTGGCAACACTGTTCTGGATGCATGACCGGACTAACATAGCTGGCAGAGATGATCACTATCCGGTTTGCCAGTTGGATATCCGGCAGGATAGTGAGTTTGCAACCGGATACGGATATCCAAAATCTGCTTTGAAACGGAAACCGGATACGGATATCCGAAACGCTTTTATTGATATTTCGAGGATTCAGACTTTTGGAAAAAGTTGCACATTGC
>JGI24158J21664_10011330_pt1 | contig 11863 bp, 9 predicted proteins | sample Ectturendosymbi3_FD_21664 | JGI IMG/M metagenome (IMG submission 21664)
ACACAGTATTTCACATCGTTGCGCAATAACGGAAATAACAATAACGTTTTCATTCAGGCTTCTTCTGAGCCTGGTCTTCTCTCTTCTCTGGGTGAGAAGAGAGAGTGAGTTTGCATCTTTGATTCTGTTTCCGAAGCCTCTCTCGAATGTCATTGAGTCTGATGCGAGAGACTCACCTGTGCTTTTGATTTACGGCAAAGAGCAGGTTTCTTAAAGTGAGAGAGTGTTATTTTGCATTGTTGATTCTCAGCAAATGGGAGTTTCGTGAAGAGTATGTACAGACCATAAAGTGTCTGCTACATAAGCTATGTGCTGAAAAAACATCTTCCACCTGAAACCAATCATAGAAAGTAATCATGTATAAAATTTGTTTGACTTGGATGCGTTTTCTGGTAATTTTTCTGCTTTTTCAATGATTGTGCATATGTGGTTGTTGGTCTACTACATCATTTCGGAAATCCTTTGCTTTGGCAATGAACTGAAGGTTTCTTTAGCTAATTTGGTGCTTTTTTCTGTGTTTCCGCTTTTGAAGATTGTTTTATAACTGTATATCGTGCTATTCGGCTTTTACATGCTGGTATGTTTTTTTGCCAATTAACTTGCAAAAGATTTAAAATACATCCTGTTTCTTTCGCGAGTTCAGTGATCGTGGAAGCGAAAAGTTTGAAAAGGCGTAATTATAGTTATTACTGCATGACGATCCTTCAAAAGTATGTTGAGTAAGATGTTGCTGATGTTGTTTTTTCAGATATGCGACTTGTTTTCCTCACAGCGATAATTTTCAACTGAAAAATATAAAGAAAAATATTGTATTCTATTCCAAAAATGTGCGCGTTAAAAAACGTCTTTGATATTTCCAAGTCAACCGACATTGAAACGTTGGCAACACATAGAGCTTCAGTTTACTTTTTCGAATGCAATGCACCAACTTAGTCATATGCGGCACTTACCTGGAAGTGAGTGAACGACTGCATCACCCGTCTTCGCCATCCTTATGCGCCAGGGGTCTCCAAACTTTTTTGTCCAAATGCCACATAAGCTAATAAAAATATATAGAGAGGGCCGGACGTTTTACGCAATGTCGTTGTTTCGGGATATGTTATATTCTACCAAATCAACAAATTTTTCGAAAGCACATTTCGCAGTTTTTTTCAATATTATCTTTTTCATTATTGACAAAATGACTTCGCGGGCCGAATGAAATGGCTTCGCGGGCCGTAGTTTGGAGATCCCTGCTATACGCTATGGACCACGCGGCTACTTGACCTGCAGTACTTTAATGGCATGGGCGCAATTTGGTAGGGGACGCCGGGGACGTGTCCCCCTACTTTTTTCAGACGGGGGGGACATAATATGCTATGTCCCTCACTTTTTTCTCTTTAGGTTTTGTATTTGGAGAGGTTTCAAAAATAAAAGTGATGTTTGTTACATTTTGTGTGAAGATCTTTTCATGTTAGATGGTAGGCCACCCAAAGCCAAGTTGATGTTGAAACAGAGTTGGTGCGGTATCATTGATGCTGTTCGTTTAAAAATTTTAGCTTCGATAAAATAATTTTTGCATTTTTCTAGTTTCTAGAGGCCGTGAAAGATGTTTAACTGATTCCGTCCGAGATTAAACCCTACTGTTAGAAAGGTTATTTTCTTGGAACAGTGAGAGCATTACAGCTGCACATGTGAGAGACCACAGTACAGCCATGATTTGTTCCGTCCAGAAGTGTAACTGGCTTTGCTGTAACGTTGGTTGTCACGTATTCAGAAACAGACAGCGTATAATTTAATGATGCTAGTGTATATAATTCTAGAAAACTGGATTTTCAGGCAAATCTCTGCGAAGCTTTTGCCGAAGACAAAAAGAAGCACTATTGTGGAGACTTAGTTTTGGGATGGGGGAGTTTAGCAAAAGACTATTTTCCACCATTAGTGAACAGGATTTCAATCAAAACGTTGGAGAAGTAGCCTGCAGTAATTACCTAGCTGTATATTATCCTATAGCTCAAAACGTAGGAACTTGACTGGGAAATAAAGATAAAATATACATTTACCTCACTTCTTGTAATGTCGCGACAATGGTGAACAACAAATCCAAAAGATATTTTTTCCTTGACTCTTACACTTTGTGCTTGTGCTGATTGCATTGTTTCGTAAGTCATCTGATTTACTTGAGTAAATCAGCAATGTTTTCATCCAAGTGCGAAACATTTGCTTTACAGATACATCAAACCTAGTTTTGTTGGACATTCTTTTCTTGGTACTTTTTTGCCAATTCACCGTTGTGCATTTTGATCTAATCTCAAATATATTTTGTGTCGTTATGCAAGTAGAACTCTTAGAATGAAACTTTTAACATGGTGCAGAGTTGTAAGTCTGGCCGGGCTCTGCGAGTCGGGCCGGTCTAGGGCTTAAGTTTGTCTAAATATTTCGGGCCTGCATACAAAACTTTTTTGTAACACTGAGCGTAACGACTTTTTTTCGCGACGTGGATTTGTTGTGCTCACCCCGCTAACTTCTGTGAGTGAAGCGATTATGATTTTTCTTCAGCTAATTCTGTTTGCAAACACTGCTGCGTTCTTTTATTCTCCGCTGGGATTTGTCTCACACTGTTTTTGAGAAGGCGACATCGGTGAGGAAATTAGCACGTGATGGCGTTGCGTCGAAAAGATCAATCACTCACGCGATTCTTGGCCTGTTTCAAGAAGCCTACAAGCCAGCTTTTCAAATCTACAGAGCTATCCTAGAGAGTTTCTTTCATGCCTATAGCGCCATCGTGAATAATTTCTTTTTATCTTGAGAAACATTATATTCCACACTCTGCAGTATTATCGCTGACTGACATGCTACGTTTGTGCCAGAATATGCCAATGTTTTGGTCAAGGTGGTTGCTATATTCGGTATGATAAACCGTGTATCTGCAACTACACCTGCACACCACGTTTTCTGTTACCCCGCAGTTGAGCATATCTTAAAACACTCTCGGTAAATTTGGTTTCAGGCCTAAATCGGGCTGCAAAAATAAATGTTGGACTCGAGTCGGGTTCGGGCTTGTGATTTCGGTCTCGGGCCAGGTTCAGGCTTCCAAATGAGGCCCTTTTACAACTTTATGCGGGTATGTAGGCAAGGGCCAACAAGGGGAGATTGCAAAGATGTATCCTACACGCACCAACAGTAAAAAAGATTTAAATCATTTTGTGAAGCAGGCTACGCTAATTTTAGGCCAAATGTTTTTGCTGCTGGTGGTAAGAAGATATCTATGGAGATTTTGGTAGGGATGGGGCTGCATGCATGATGCCCAGTAGCTTTAAAAAGATTTGTAGCTTTTTCAAAAAACGGAAATGTGCAAGAGAAATGTTTATCGTCTTTGTAACGTTAAGCGACTTGAAGAAGATATCAAATTGCGCTGTAACCCACACTTATAAAATGCATGAAAACTGGTGTTCTACTGTAAGAGTGATATGCATGTGCGAACAATGCGATTCAGCATTTTGTGCACTCCAACTGACAGCTCTGATAATCCCAAATGATGTGTTCTACTATATTGCTGCGCTTGTTTGCATCCAAATACGATATTAATGGAAGCAGGCTGAACTGCAGTATCGTGTCCAGTAACAAATTTAAGTATATTGACATATAAATCATCTGCAAGGACAAAACAAAGCGTGATTAGTGTTGCTCTCAAAACACCTCTAGAAATAAGATTGGGAATCTTTATATATAAAAAGTCACTTCTGCATCGACCCGATGACTATATTGGTTTCACACCAAGCTGTCCCCCCACATTTTACAACAAAATTGAGCCCATGTGTAGTGGCAACGCGTAAAAAACACCGCGCGTGAAATATTCTGCTGTATAAACTCGTGAAATAAGTTTCAAAATTTTGTTTTAAGTTTCCTTTCATGTGAGAATTGAAGTGAGAAATGTCCTGCAAACTTGCTTTTCTCCTTTCTGCGCCATCTTGGTCTCTGCAACTTTGGTAATTGAGACAGCCATCGCAAGGGCGCACGGAGTTTTAATCCTGTCAACCACGTCTTATCAGTAGGGCAACCAAAAGTCAATATAGTCAAAGATTTTCTGCCGTTTCTAAAGCTTATGAAACGTCCACAAACCAAATTCCACGCCCACACCATGAGGAAATCCCAAGTTATTAGGTCAAAAAAAGTCAAAATTTATCATTAGGTCAAAATTTATCGTTAGGTTAAACTATTTTGATGCACAGTTTTTTCTCCGATATTTTTTTGAAACTACAACATTAGATATTGATTTGCTTTTGCAAGTTTAGTTGCAATTCTGTAATAATAGCGGGTTTATTTCGATTTTGACATAATCATGTTGTTTTGCCCACTACTGGACGATGGAATACTATGTAGGATAGGGGTGGTAGACGAGAAATGTGGTCTTACAGTACTTGTTTTGGTAAATGCTCAATCCATTTTGCATTTAGTATTTCAGCTTTATGATGTTCTCAGGTGTGATTCTACTGTAGTTATTAATGTACTTCTCAAGATATCATCCCCGAAGTTAAACAACCAAATTTTTTTTAATTTCGAAGCTTAGAGTGCATGAACCCACTTCTGGGTTAGCCTCAACACCTAAGGCTGAATTATTTTGCAGTTGCAAACGCAGAAAATTTATAGGTAAAAAAAAGTCAAAATTTGTAAATTATAAAGTCAAAATTTCAAGTTTTTAGGTCAAAAAATTGGTTGCCCTACTTATCAGGTTATGGTAAAATCAGTATATAAAATGACTGTTTGCTTTGCGCAAAGATTTTTTTCAGAAGTTATCAGGGACAGCATTCCCACTTATCTTGGTTCACAACAGTTGAGTATTAAACCGTATGGAGGCGCCAATGCGCCTCATGATGCCCTTTGATAGTAAAGCTAACGAATGGTTATATAAGAGATAGCATTTTTAATGAAATTGTTAACAAACAGTAGACTAATATTTTCGGTCTTTATCATAATGGTTAAAAGGAAAAATTTAATCATCGCGCAGGTTGTGGGTGCCTGCATTTGCAAGACATGTACCGGAACCTGCAGAGCTGAGCGTGCGTGCACGAGTTGAACTTGGTGCGGGGTGAGTCGGGTGCAGGCAAAGAAATTCATTGTGCGGGTAACTGAATGATAATTCAGTGAAAGTGACATGAGAAATCCAATGCTACAATTTGCGGCACAAGGGTGAAGCACAGGCGCGCAACCAGGGGGGGGCATTTGGGGCAATTTCCCACCCCGAAAATTTCAAAACATTGCATAGCAAAATGTCAAAACATTACATGACATTTGCGAAACTTTCAAAAAATAAAGATGAAATTTTGTATTTTAATCATTTTTTAGAAAAGTCTTACTTAAACTTTTCTTTGTTCTACTGGTTAATTATCTCCTTACAAGTCTTATCTAAAGACAGATCATCTGATCGAAAATTTCGTAAAAAATTGGTATGTAACCACAAATATGCTGCAATTTTCAAAACTTGGGAAATACTTTAAAATGTTGGTATTTCTAAGGCATCATTTTCTTTCCTTTTGTTCGTGTACCACTTTTTCTGAGACAGGCCTCAATTCGGCGTCATGAAACTTTGTAGCATTAAGGTACCGTTGAACCGTGCAAACTGCTGAAACTTTCAAAGTGATAAGAGAAATCTTGACATGTTGGTTGTTATAAAAACGTTTGTGGTCACGTCAAACCGCTTGCTATTGTAAGACCGTTGATTACTTCTGTTAAGGGCAAAACGGATCACCAATATTAACGTAGTACAGTGTGGGCAATTAATTTGGCTCATGGGCCACTTTTAAGGCCACGCATAACGGAGGGCCGTACCTTCTAATGTCAATTGAAGCAAATCTCGGTTCAAGGTAGCCTCAGCACGAACGTTTACTGCGATGAGTTGGAGGATATTTCAGACATGAAGATTTTCCTAAATGCTTCCGCGGGCCGCTGTAAACGCTGTGGCCGACCACATGTGACCACCGGGCCCCTATTTTTCCAACCTGACCTAGTACATTTCTTAGAAAACGTTGCTTAATTGTATTTTCGGTTCGAAACCTGATAGTTTTTAACTAAATTTAGCGTTAGGACGGTTTACATTTTGTGTCTTCCTGTTTTTGTACCAGTACCACGGCTTGGCAAAAAGGGTTTAGTAGTGTCATATGAGTGCTAATCAAGTGTTGATCGCACCTACCTACTACACTACTTCGGCTCCAAATGACGCTTTACCAGACCCTAACTTTTGCAGCCAGTGCAAGCCCTGAAAGCTCATAGCCCTAAACTTGCTTCTAAAAACTTTCACACAACTCGTGGATGCCAGAAAATGCCGTTTTGCCCAAACACAAATGATCCATTATGCGCCAAAGACACAAGACCCCTGGTCCGTTTTGACCGAAATGGTAGCAATCAAAGATCCTCGCACGCTTGACATAAGCTGTCTCTCAAGTTTGGGATCTTCATGTGATAAAAATTCAAACATATTCTAGAACAGGGGTTCCCAACCTTTTTCTGACCATGTACCCTTCAGCATATCGACAGATGAGGATGTATCCCTAAAGTTTCTTATGACAAAAAGCTGAGTAAAATCACAAAAATCCACTGAATTTGTGATAGAACTTTTAGATTTTTAGAACTATAAAGCTAGACACCGTTTTTATTTCTCAAAGTTAGTTTGTGCCAGCTGCGAAATAAAATGTACCACTTCAGATAGGCAAATGTATCCTAGGGCTGAATATAGTTCAGGTTGAGAACCCCTGTGCTAAATTTATAGGGCTAGAACAATTTTGCTAAAACAGGACGAAAAGTTAGGCAGGTTTGCTAGTAGCCTACACCTGCCACACTAAAGCCATGACTTCAGTTGCTGAGTACGGAAGCAGGTGTTTGTATTAGGCCACTAATTTTTACTCTGTCCTGATCGTTCGGTCTGCATCGTGATTAAAACTGAAAAGTTCTCATTTTCGGAAATGTTGCGAAGAGAAAATTGTCTGTGACCATTTGCGAAAAAATTTTGCTACGGTTGAATAAGCACGATGACGTCATCGAATGAAATTTCATGATAATTGTCCCCCCCCAGACATGAAGAGCTGGTTGCGTCCCTGGTGTAGCAACATTTTACAGTGGTGGCAGAACTACAGATTGGAGAATCCATCTACTGGTGATCTTGCAAGAAATACGTTCTGCGTGATGGTAACCAGCGTTGCTAGCGAACGGAGTTTGGTGAACATTTCGCAACCCAAGGGTCAAAGAGCGTATTATAACATAAAATTGACTACATGGATGATTTTTGGCAGTACGCTGCTAACAGGGCAGCGGAGCCGGAACCCGGAGCCGGCCATTTTCAGGGGAGTCGGAGCTGCTTTCAAAATTTAGCTGGAACCGGAGCTTTTTTCAGAATTTAGCTGGAGACGGAGCGGGTGGTTAATTTAGCAGCTCCGGCTCCGGATCTTTTCTGCGCACTGACAGTTACCATGGTTCGCTCATGCTTCCCGACCAATTAAAGTTGTCTTGGGCTATACTGTTACATGAAAACTTTTCATTAAAGTGCTGTTACATGAATAATGCTTTGTTGAGAAGAGCCAGAACGCTTAACTGGAATCTGACGACTTTCATCAGAGAAACGTCAGACTCCTCTTGATGCGTGTCTTGTCTCACATCAGACGGGACGCATCTTTCGTAGATGGCATCTAGACCATTCCTTTGTCTCCTCAGTCTCATCCTCGATAGAGTTCGGAACGCTGGTAAAGTATCAGCGCACTTGCAGCCACGAATTGGTGATGATACATCCGAGAAATCCCTAAACCGCGACCTCATTACATCAAAATCAAAACAGATTCCGCCATGAGATAACACACATATGGGTTTGCGATGTCTTTTCATATAATCTTCAATCACCTGAATTACGTCTTTGTTAATTGGCTGCTTTTCACTTCTCATAATGGTTGCTTGCGTCAGATGGTTAATTGATTGAGCTGTCGCAGTTATACTGTGTTTCGGATCTATGACAAAGACAAGTTTATCACAATTGTCTATGACGTTGCTGATATTCCGCTGCACCAAGTCTCTCTGACTAATGGAAATCATACAAAGCTCTGTTATCAGCCTATTTTCCTTAGGCAGTCCAGCAGCTTCCAGATCAACAAAAACCAACGTCTCATCAGTTCCATCAAACCATGTGTGCAGTGTTTTTTTAAGCTGTTTTTGGGTGTCAAAATGACACCCAAAATTTTGCAATGACACCCTAAATTCTGAAAGCCAAGAATGTTTTTTCCTTGAAGTAAAACGATTTGCGGAAGGCAAGTTTTCCTGCACGTGACTATTGCAGCAGAAGGCTGCAATGTTATAGGCTGACACAATTTTCTGGCAAAGAATTCGGAATCGAAAATTGTAAGTGTGCGTACTGGTAGCTGTACATTGTCACGCGCACCGCCTCGATTCGGCCTGTTACTTTCCTGCCGCATATTTGTACAGTATGGTGTACGAAACTGCGAAAGCGTTTCATACAATTATCGAAGTGCTTTTCTATTTCACCGTTACGATCACCTTGCCTAACGATGCATCAGACTACTGTGCAATGAAGACAAAAGGTCGGCAGTTGCAGCGCGCATGCAAAACAAGGTGGTTGTCGAGTGAGCCAACTGGGAGTGAGATATTGGGTATTTGGGCCCCACTGAAGCAACTGTCAGAAAATAAAAATGATGCAATGTGCATTGTTTTATTGCGACTTATGAAAACAAAAAATTTAAACATGGCGTTTTCTTTTGTCGACGTTGCCACCTCACCTGGCAGAACTGAGCAAAGTTTTTCAGGCGGAATGTTTTAAATTTGTACAGATGAAAGCTTCCGTAGAACTGTGCAACAATAAGCTCTCTGATGCCGCTGCTAAATCCGAGCCTAAAGCTGGCTGCGAAACGTTTGATAGTGAATTATGGGAACTTACAGTAGAACGCCGAATGGCTTGGCTGACCCGTGTGTGTCAAGTGTCATGGCGTTTTGGAAGGACACCGAAAGGTTGGCAAACTGATCATCCCTGCACACAACAATGGAGACGGGAGTGAATGCACCAACTGCCGGGGTATCTCTTTACTTAGCCTCCCTGGAAAAGTGTATGCCAAGTTCGTTAAAAAAAGATAAGGCGAAATAATAGAAGCAAAGCTGGAGGACACCCATTGCGGTTTTCGTCGCGCCCGTAGCACTACAGAACAAATTTCCACTCTCCAGCAAATTTCGAGAAATCCTGAGAGACTGCTCAGCCTGCCAAAGACGTATGCAGATGTTTTGTCGACCTCGGGAAAGTATATGGCCGCGTTCCTTGCGAAAAGCTTTGGGGGTGTTGCGGGAGTACGATGTTGATGGGTCCCTCGTCTTGCTGGCCGTCAAATAACTGTATTCCTGTTCAGAAGATTGTGTCCGTGTCGACGGAGCTAAATCACAACCGTTCATTGTTAGTGTTGGAATCCGACAATGGTGTGTGCTGTCACCACACCTCTTCATAGTTTATATCAGGGTTCTCCAAACTACGGCTCGCGGGCCAAATCCGACCTGCGAAGCCATTTCACCCGGCCGAAAAACACAGTTTTCCAATAATGAAAAAAGTATATAATTGCGAAAAATGTGTCGATTTGCTGGAATGTAACATATCCCGAAAAAATCACATTACGCAAGATGTCCGGCCCTCGAATTGTTGTGCAGTAGCTTATGTGGCCCTATCGTAAAAAATGTGGAGAGCCCTGGTCTATATGAATTTGGTAGACAGTCACAGACGCATCGACGAGGGTGTCACTGTTGGGAACTGCAGGATGAACCGTTTGCTTTCTGCGGACGAATTGGTACTGCATGTGTGGATCTTCTCAACAGAGTCTTCAGCACGCATTTGATGGGTTTTATGCTGCATGCGACCAAGCAGCAACGAAAATCATCACTAAAAAGATTTAGGTGTTGTGTCTCTTGAGAAACCCAGGGCCAGGGTTTCTTAACCGGGGCCCTCGGTCCCCTTTGGGGGCCACGAGCAGATGTCTTTACTAAATAGCTCTGCCGTGATATTGCAAAACCCTATTGATGGGCAGGGGACCACAAGTGTTGACAATCTTTGGAAGGGGGGCATAAACCATGAAAGGTTGAGAAACACTGCCCAAGGCAGTGTATTCTGCAAGTGAGCGGAAATACACTGCAGCAGGTGGAGACGTTCAAGTACCATAGGGTGGTATTCACGAGTGATGGAAGGCGGATCGTGGAGATTGATACACGGATTGGTAACGCAGTTCTGCATGAGCTTTATTGCTCCGTGGTTGCGAAAAAGGAGCTTTCAAAGAACGCAAAGCTTTCAGTTTTCAGATCGGTCTTTGTTCCAATCCTCGCCTGTGGTCATGAACCTTGGGTGACGACTGAAAGAATACTATCAAAAGAATAAACGGCAGAGATGGATATTTGCGAAGAGTTCTCGGTGTGACACTTCGTGACAAGAGCACGGGTCTGAAATTGGTAAAGCCCGGGATGTCAAACCACTTCTCCGAATCGAGAGATCGCAGCTATATCAGTTCAGCGATGTGGCCAGAATTTCCCGAGAAAGATTGGGGAAGTAAATCCTTCGGGCTACAGTCTACACCCACGGGAAAGGGACCCAGAGGTCGTCCAAGGACCAGGTGGCGTGACTACACCTCCGACCTTGCTTGGTCCCGTCTTGTTGTGGAGCCAGCAGAACTATCTGAGATTGCTGGTGATCCTGCGGTATTTCGGGCCCTCCTAAGGCTGCTGCCCCAGTAACTCTCTCCAAAAGAAAACCGGGCGTGAAAATGAATGAGTATGCAGGCCTACAATGAAAGTTTCTGTTTATGAAATTGTCTTTAGTTTGTTTGCCAAAAGTGAATGTCGTATTCAAATAATCAAGCATATTTGGAAGGAAACTTGCGTTTTTCTCTTCAAAGTATCAGACATAGAAGGGAAAATGGTGTTGGCACCCCAAAGCTCCACCACGGCACCCTTTTGAAAACCTTAAAAAAACACTGATGTGTGTGTTTGTATTTTACTTGTTTCAGGTGAGCAACTTCTTTCTTTTGTAGCCGACGTGGACAGTTCCGATGCAGGCAATGGTGACACTTCAAGATTATCTATGAAGTCCAACACATGTTGAGAAATTATGTTCAGTGCAGCGAGGTTGTTTGCTTCTGCACTGCATTTTTTCGACCTTTCCAAAAAATTGCTGTCGCATAGCCTGATTATCCTTGCGTTGGTTAACGCTACCTGCAACTCATAAATGTAGTTTTCTGAAGCATCTCTGTTGAACAACAATATTCAGCATAAAGATTTGTCATGTCATTTGTTAGATCTTTGTCATAAAGCAGGCATAATGGTTTCGCCTGCAGTTGAAGAAAATGAGCAACCTGCTTTGCAATCTGTGTACTCAACATCGGTCGCTCTTTTTCGAAAAACAAAGTAAGTTTGTCGATAATCCTAGGTTTCTTGGTTGCTATTAATTCTTCAACATGCACAGCTATCACGCTCAGTTCTGCCTTGTCATTTTCTTCGATTCTTACCACGTCAATAAAGGCAAGACTTCTTACTTGATGCGTGTCTTGAAAATGGTTGTGATCGCTGCATACTGCTGCTGTTCCTCAGAAAGTGAACATTTCGTGGACATTTCTTTCAGCTACTTGTAGTAGCACAAACTACTACGCTTGTTTGCAATGAATGGAAGTGTAAGGAGGGCTTTCAAGCCTTGGAACATATTAACAAAGCTAATAATAACTCAGATCTTTAAAAGCCAATGCACGTCAAAACATTTCAGCGAAGAAAAAGGCACACAGTCAGCTGACTTGCCATCAGACCGTTTAACAAATTGTCGTGACTGTCTGAAATTGTTAAATAGGGCGTGACGTCGGCAGTGAACACCGAT
>JGI24158J21664_10011331_pt1 | contig 11863 bp, 8 predicted proteins | sample Ectturendosymbi3_FD_21664 | JGI IMG/M metagenome (IMG submission 21664)
TAGACTGGCCGATCCGTTTGAGCCCTTGAACAGCTCTCTAGTGCAATCGGCGGAGGAGCTAGGGCGTTGGTAAGGCAACCGAAAACTGCTGTTTTTTAGGCTGAAATCGAAATACGAATTTATCGTAGACCGGCTCTCAAAGTGTAAAGACCTGTGTGAACTGTGAGCCAACATAACTTGCCAGCTGATTGAGCAGAAAGGCCTAAACCTATCCCATTTACAATGTCACCCACAAATCCAAAACTATCCAATTTTAAAAAATCCAAACTAGAAGACTTGTCGCATCTTTTGAGGGTTTGAACAGCTCTCTAGCTCATTTGCCTGGTGAGCTATGGAGTTGCAAAGTGCCATGAACATAATGGATCAGGCATAATTTCAAAGTAAGATTATATTGTACACCAGCTCCCAATGTGTTAAAAAAGAGGAAAGGTTATGCGTTTCTTGTAATAGATTTTAGCTTTTTAACAGGAACTAGTGTGATAAGCATTGAAAGAGCAATAGGAGAATATGAAAAAATTGAAATAATTTTTTTCTAGTATTTTTCATAATTCTAAACATTAGAAAAATGTGCCAGAATACTGTAACTAACCATAAAATTTTACACTAATCATTTAAATTTGATAAAAAAATATAAATTTAGAAACAAGACCTTAGCATTTATGAAACCATTAACTTTATAACATTACTGTGCTTGTTGAACTTTCACTTGTGTTTTGTTGGGTAAAACGTGCATAATTGTAGTGCCCATTTCAGTCGATGGCATTCAAACATTTTGTCAAAAACATGAGATATGTATTATTGTAATCCAGCAAAAAGAATGAACTAGGTTTTGTTGTCATGAAACATAAGGGTAGAAAGGTAATCACAAAATGTTTGGAAAAACCTGTGCTGATGCATATTGGATTGTCTCACAGCTTTTGCAGCACATTGATAAAGGTGTATGCAGAGATGCCTTCTGCTGTAACTATATGAAGCAGTAACTGAAGTTTGCATGTTACAATAGTGAAAGCAGTACTAGGTGCGGTTACAAGTGGTGACAATGGTGTGTGGTTTAGCCACATTCTCATCAAACAATTCTGCCCCATGTTGTGATAGTTCAGTTGCTATTTCTTGCCAGTTAATAAAATTTCCCAAAAAGTAATCTCTGAAGAATGCAATGTTGTAACTAACAATCATGAAGACACAGTTGGACATACACGCAAAGTTTTGCTTCTTCGATTGATCTACATTAAAATTAGTGTATTGGCATTGACTAACTGAGCATGCTATTGTTAAGTGCTCAATGCATACCGCAGATCTTTTATGTACACATGTCATAACAAGACTAAGTTTCTTCAGTGTTACTGGAATCCATGCCTTGCTGCAACTATTAACCACTTACGGTTGATTTGTACTTGCTAAAAGCTGGGCTTAGTTTAAAATGTTCTGTTAGTGTGTTGCACAATGGCTGCATAAAGTTTTTTCACTTGATTCCAAACTTGTAGCAAGCATAAAAAAACACAAAATAAACAAATAAGTAATTAATTTGTCCATAGTGGATTTACTGTTTATTTTGTGTTTTGTTTTTCATAACTTGCTAACCACAAATGCTAGAAAGCCAATCAAGGGCTTCAAAGATGCAGATTTTCACCTAGTTTTTTTTAAAAAAGATTCACAAAGCTCCCTCTAATGGTCGAGGCCAGATCAAGTGGGCCAAAAAACCTAAACATACCCCGATTATGATGTAACCCACCAAAAAACTCAAATCCAAAACTTCCAAACTTTTTTTTCAATCGAAACTTTGAAGACTTCTGCATTTTAGAGGGTTTGAACACCTCTCTAGCCCTATCGTCTTGCGAGTTATGGCTGACATAGTCCAAGACTTTTGCAGTCCCTAAAGCGTTAATGAGAACTTATAGTTTCCTTGGAATAAGATGTTCAGTACATGATTACTGCATCAGCCAGCTTAGCAGGTTGAAATATGCAAATAATAAGTTTTCGTATGTATTTTTTCCAGAACAACTAACTGATGAAGTTTTCTAAAACACTGTTTTATCAAAACTTACCAGAAAAAAGCTTCAATTTAGTTGTAGATCAGCATGTGTGAAAGAATTTTAATGTTTTTTTATAATGTGCATGAAGTGGACTAGCTGCCAAAAAGTAAACAACCCTGTGCTATGATGTATGTTATCCTTAATTATTTATAAAAATGTTTATTGTAAAAATGTGTATTAACCAGGAAAGAAGTACATGTTGATGCATTGAACCGAAGTGGATGGTCTGCTTTAATGTATGCTTCATACATGGGTCATGATTACACAGTGCAGCGCCTTTTGAAGTCTGGTGCTAATCCAAACTTGCCGAGCCCACAAGGATATACTCCGCTCATCCTGTCCTCCATGTGCGGCAACGATAGTGTTATGCACATTTTAATGGAGGTTTGGCAATTTTGTTGTTGATATAGTGTACAGTTTCAACATGCTTACTGATTTTTCAAAACTGTTGTTGACATTGACACTCTCACATACCGTACTTCACCTTATGAGCTAATACTTTGTCTTTTTATGAGGGGTGGCTTTTTTTTCAGTCATTGGGTCATTGATCGATTTTTTTAATGACCAAAATAATTAAGTCATTTCAGTCATATTCCTTTTTTCCAGTCACAAAAAATATCTGTAAATGAAAAAATGACAGCTGCTTGAGCTGTTTTGGACAAATGACTTAAATATTTCAGCAAAAAAAACAGGGTGGAGTTTATATCTAACTCCAGGTACGTTTATGTGTTAAGATATATGCTGCAGCCATGTAAACACGGTTGGAACGATTTTTTGTTACATTGAAAGAAGTTTACATCAAATCTAAAAATGAGAAATATCCTTTAGTGACTGTAATGGGCTTTTTGTTACCTTCATGGGTCACAGTGAAAGTTGTCAACAAAGAAGTGACAGAAAGTCAGAAGTGTGGTGAAAGTTCGATCACAGGGTTGATTTTCAATGTGATATATTCATTGAAATTATAAACTGATCCAATATGAATAAAATTACAAGATAAGTAAACAGGGAAGAGTAGTAGGAGTTGAAGGGGATGTTGGAAAGTACAAACATCACTATGATAAAACGTACTGATGAGCTTATTACTGTGTTGCTGCAGAATTTTCTTGCGGCAACTAAATCCAAGATAATGTCCAAGAAAAGTTCCCTGATGTTGATAAATTTGACATGGAATTGACTCATTTACTTTGTTCTTACGTTGTCCTGGCCATCATTTCCACTGTGTTAATATTTGAATTCTTATCGTTAAGTACTTTGCCCTCGGTCTGTGTCCGAAGTTTGTGATTAATAATTCCCGTAACATGTTTTATTTTCAATCGTGCGAAGTGCTAAAGTACGGCTCGTTTTCTAGAAAGGGGCGAACAAAGAGGCAGTGGACAAACGTGGTTGGTCGGCGCTCTTCCACGCCGTTAGCGCCGGGCACCAGCAGAGCACTGAAGTTCTAATAAAGTGGGGTTCGAATTGCGAAATAATGTGAGTTATGTGTACAAGTGTAACGTTGCAGTCTGCCCAGCAGCTGTTTGTCCCGAATCTGACCTGCTTTTCCTTTCAGTGAGCCATCCCAAAGATTGACCCCACTCATGGAGGCCGCCGCATCGGGCCATGAGATCATCGTCACGCAACTCCTGCATCAGGTGATAACACTTGCTTGTTGTTGGGCGTTGCTAGGTCAGACTTTAAACGCCTTGTGACGCAAATAAGCAAAACCAGTGTGACGTAAAACAACGGTCTTGCTAGTTTGACGCTGTACAATTTTAACGTCTTAGCGGCGCTGGCGAGTCGATCTCTTTCGTATAATGAGAACTCTTTAATAACACGCTTGGTCAGCCATGCGCGGTAAAGTGCAGTGAGAATTGGAATTTAAAGCCGAGCTGAGTTGCCAAAAGAAACCCAGTTTGTTGATATTGAAATGAAACATCACGACCGTTTATCTCGTGTTCAGATGCTCGTGCACATGCGATGCAGTGCTTCATGGCGGACGATGCCAAGGACACACTCAATGCTAAGTTTTGCGCTGTAAAAATTTTGCTTGCCTTTGTTGGTTCAAAGTATCGATTAAACGCTAAAGGTAAGATGGAAAAGGGCATATTCGATTGTTGGAAATTTCCGCAGTTGCTGTCTTCATTTGTTTCACTGAATTTGAAGATCCACACAAAAGCAAGCGGCAAAAGTCAACCATGCCAGGTTCCCTGTTGATTGCGCTTCAAGCAGGTGTCTTGACGATTGAAGATGTCCATTATTATTAAACTCCGTCTATGACATTAAGCACCGTGTTACTGATTCCCTTCTCCATCGAGAATAAACCACGGAGTCTATTTTGTCGTAATGCAGTCGCTTCTCTGCATTCTATCCTTGCCTTTGGTAATGATTTGCCACATCCGTTGTGGCCTGAAGGCAACGATGACTGTGAGTGTTTCTACAAGCGGGAACGACAGGGCTTCATTTGCCTTCCGACAGGGCGTTGCCGGCAACCAGCCTCATTCATCACTCGCGTTCAGCCTTGCTGTTTATCGTCGAGACACATTTCGTTTCGCTTCAACTTTTTTAACAACCAACTAATCAAATTATGACGTATTTCGGGACCATGGGTTCCCTAACACTTCAATACCGTTTTGTTACAACAGCGGTTCTTCACCTTTTCCCTACCACGCCTTCCTTATTGTCCTTTGTTCCAAGCCCTTCTTTCTGACTTGTAAATTAGACGGAACACTTCCCGTTCAAAAACTTCCCATGTTGCAGAGCGCGCAACGTCTCAAGCCCCCTGCGAAGTTTATTGACGTCCCCCTGGGGGAGACGTGCCCCCCGGAACCACTTAGTTACAGGATGAGTGACTCCGTTGTTTTACTTATACGATACATTTATGAACAAGAAGTGTTTGTAGAGAGTAGGTGGTCATGAAGTAACGAACGCTCAATATATCTTTTAAACAAAGTTTGACTTGCAGGCAGCTTGAATCTTGAATGCTCAGTTCCTTGGATTCCTTGACCTGTCATCTCAGTGTGGATTAAAGCCGCGTGTTTGGCGCTATCAACAATTTATGCTTGCTGTGGAAAACAGCAGATTTCACCATGTCGCTTTTTGTGCTTGCAGATGCCACATATCATGCTCCTACAGCGCCACTGTTGCTGTGCTAAGTTTAACACACGTGTTTTTACGTTCGCGAAGCGTGTGATACGTGTGCTTGTCACGTTGGCCTGGTGTGACAAAAGTGCAGTTGACCGATGGTGCAGATAAAAGCAATCGATTTACAAAACGACATTAGATGCAATCAGCTACTATTCATGTGTGGCACGCTGTTGTCTGGGCTTGAGTGGGCTGCAGTTTGATCCCATTGTTTCAAGGGTCACCACAAACAGCTTTTTACCGAAAAGATATTTGTTTGTCATGTCGCTCAGCAGTCATGCAGCTTACAAGCTGCCCCGCATTGCTTCGTATCTATGCGATGGTGTAGCCCGGCTCTTCAGTGAACTGGAGAAGCCCATCATCTCAGCCCTTGTCCTCCGCACTCCATTTGGGCCAATCCTTACACTGTTTTTCATTTAACTACTTGCTTGATAAGAGTTTGTTCCAATGCCCATGTTGAGGCCATTGTCATTTCAACAAAAAAGCCGGAATCATGGTATTATTTGACAAATTAAAAAAAAAACATGAACATTTTTTGCCATCAGAAAGAGAATTAGTCCTGGGATCTAGGTATTTGGCGAATAGTTGCCATGACAAAAAGTGGAATGCTCCGCCTTGATTTTTTACAAAATCAGTCGCATTACGTCACTTCCCAAACTGAAACGCTTTGCACGTGAGCTACGAGAAACTGTAGGAGTAAAGCTTCGATATCCGTCTTTGTTGCGTCATTTACAAACAATCGGGAGCCTTCGTGCTTTAAAGAAAGATTTTTAACTTCGAACTTGGCATGCTTGATGACGTAGGCGCAAATGCAGTCAAGCGTGAAGTAGTATTTTGATACCTGTTGAAAAACTGGATTATGATGATTAAGGCCTTTCTATTGTGACGGCATAGGGCGTGGACACGACAAGGCGTGACTGCAATGGTGACGACGCCCACTCCCTCGCTCTGGTCTACGGTCACATGAAAATAGCGAGCACCATCGAACACCATAAGAGGAGCAGAAGGAATCACAAGCCAGGTACGTGCTGGTTGTTTCTCAACTATTTTTTCGGTGAAGAAAGAGGGTTGCCGCGTTGCGTAGTAACCATCGCCATTTACGTGAACTGCGTCTGGTCGGTCAAGCGTATCTTTCCCAGGCGACCGAATGCTTTGCCGTGTGCTGCAGACTTCAAAATCAATGTTTGGTAGTCAGTGTTTTCTTGGGACAGTGCTAAGCAACCAGGACCGAAACAAAGCGCTTCAGGCGCATTTGCGAGATGTATTGTGCGCCGGCGAGAGCCTGACGATTTTTACGTAACATTCGTGTTTGTTTGATATTTTCATCTCTCTTCGATGCAAGCAAAATATCCAACTACTAAACGCAGACATTTTCGCGGCATTTCATTTGCAAGCTTGTTGCTGTTGTTTTTAGGATTTCGTTGTCGATAAGCCGTAGGCCGTACTCCAAGCTACAGAAACGCCGTTGAAAAGCCCCCCATGCTTTTGCGCAAATGAAAGCTTTTAAAATTGTTTTCTTTCTGAGCCGTCACTGCGACGGCCAGACAACGAAGGATAGTGTTTGTGATCGGCATTTGAATAACATTCTCGGCCTGTGCCGCGCTTTGAGTCGCCGCCGCTTCTGACTCACTTCAGGACTCAATTCACCTGTGCGTTGCCCTGGCAACCGTTGACGTCCTTGTTTACGCAGGTCACGCTCCATCGAACCTGAGAGGCAAGTCGTACCAGGACGATCCCTCGCAAAACCCCTGCGCCCAATCCGGACCCAGCATTCACGATGGACCCAAAGCTTTCGCCCAAATGACTGGCCTCGGTGCCGATGGTATCCCCCATCCGAATGGAGCCTTGCCCCTCTGTGAGTTGTTAATTTTTTTATAATTGTGGTATACTCGTTCAGTAAGCCCTGTTCTGACTGTACAATAATGCAATGCCGTGCCACTTTTTATTGCAGTCCTGCAAGATCAGACAACGCCACAGGTTCCAGAGATCCGGCCCCCACGCGCAGAATGGGACGGCCCGAAGGTAGTTGGGGCTCATCCGGTTGATTTTGTGGCCCGCGGCGTCTTGTGCTTCGTGCAACTATGCTTGGTTGTGCGTCGTACTGATCAAATGCTTTCATCCTCGGCGGCTCGACAGCAAGTCGCGATCCAACCCTTGCTGAGATTTCAACTGAAGAACGATCGACCCCTCCGCATTCATCCATGACCAGTGACGTCATGGCGCAATGATGCGTGACCTGAATAGTTGCTACAGCCTGAACTTCTCTTGCTTTGTGCCTATTTTTCTATCGTCTGAATTGATCTGAACACGCCTTGCGACCACTTCGCAGGTCGTGACGGCTACCTGTGTGTGTTTGCTCAGTTCTAGGCTTGCATTTGTTGTTTATCTTCAATATATTGCTGTGGTGAGTCGGCGATTGCTGGCGGGGGCTGGAGTGTGACGAAACTTAGCAGTGTGTGTGTCTCTGAGAAATCCAAACCCCAGCTTGAGTTTGCTGCTTACACAGGCCTGGTGCAAATGTTGCTGCATCAAGAATAACTTCATATGGTGCTGGCCGCGGCTGATTCAGTGCCACCGTAGATCCTTAGCCTTGAACCTGGATAACACAGTTCTAAATTTCACAGGCCTATGTAGTTTTCGCAAGTAAGCTGTTTCAGAGCTCTTAAACAAACCTTGTGCGATATTCGTGTTAAGAATTCTAACTCTACGCTAACGCTATGTTTTCGTGAAATCCAGGATCTGGAAACCCTGTTGGCGGATCTCGGATTCACGAAGTACCTCTCTAAGTTCAAAGCTCAGGATGTGGATCTTCACGTTTTCTTAACTTTAAACGAAGCGGATTTGAAAGAAATTGGAATTGAGTGAGTTCGTACGAAATATTTAGGCGTTTTTAGAGACCCTTAACAACTATTTCTTGATTGCTTTTGAGATGTGCAGCGGTCCGTTACTATCTGAAGTAAGGTGTTATATCGCTGCAACGGAATTTCTTCTGAAAATAGTTTGAGTGAAATGTTCAGTGGCCATAGCCCAGGGGTGAAATGCTCAGTGGCCATAGCCCAGGGGTGAAATGCTCAGTGGCCATAGCCCAGGGGTGAAATGTTCAGTGGCCATAGCCCAGGGGTGCACGACCTTGCCGCAGTCCTCGGTAAAAATGGATGGGGCCGAGCACACTTATAAAATCTAAGTAATGGCGACCGTTTAAAAAGAACTCTTCGTCTATCTGTTGAGGATACTTAGTAGATTGACGGCTAAACAAGCGTGTGGAAACAGAACAGCAGCAGTGCAAAACATCAAAACAATTTGAACTAACTGGCGGCCGTAATTAACAAAAGAAATGCGATGCGGTCGTGCATTAATAAATACGCTTTGCCTACTGTGTATGTGGATACTTAGTAGAAATATTATGGAAGCAGGGTAGGCCCAGTGTGTGGAAGCAGAACAGAAGCAGTGCAAAAAAATAAAAATATCTTCAACTCACTGGCAGCCATAATTTGTAAAAATAAATATATGGTGGCCGGAAACAGCAAGAAGGTCGTGCGCTTATGTCTTATCCATCCTGTGATGGTTTCCAATAGTAAAGACAAAGCAGCAGAAAAAACTGTTACCCATCCAAACTGTCAATGGCGGCGAACCACATGATGATAAACTTGCATTCCAAACCGACCGAAATAGCTTGTCGTGACTTCACCGATTTATACGTCACCGCCTGGTCTTGGAGGCCACGTTTGACGTTTGAGCTTGAAACTGCATTCCAGATTATTCGGACCTCGCCGAAAGATGATGTCGGCGATCAACAGGTTGCGTTCCGATGTTCAGACGAGCATTACGGACTCCGTCGAACACATCTACGCCGACTCCCTCAGCGCCAAGCTGCAGACCTTACAAGCCGAGCTGAACAGGGTGTGTTGCTTGTTGCCATGACATGCTTGGAAGTAGTTTTGGGTGAAGTTGTGGGAATGTGACGTCATCCGTCGTAAGAAGCTTTCCTTGACCCATGGTGCAGTTTTTCAATATTTCTATTCAACCATTTTATCTGATTGACTTCTGTTCTTCGCTATACATCACCAAATTTAGATTTTATGCTTTTTTCTGAAAAAGAACGAGTTTCAGAATCAACTGATTTTCGGTTCATTCGTTGCCGGGCAACATGTGGTGGAAAGTACCAGATCCATGGCCCATGCACGCGTGCCAGGGATAAGGTGTGATATGATGTTTGCCAGGTTAGGAGTATAAAGTCTGCAGCGCGATAAATTTCGGGTCCACGATTATACGGATGCTTAAGAAATAACAAAATTAACGATTTTGAAACACTGATTATTGTTCTCATTTTTCCTGCATTTTTTTAACATCAGATTTTGGAAGACCGAATTATAAAGTTAAACTAGAAAACTTTTGTTAATCTTATATCGGCAAATTAAACAGTTTGTTCTTCACGTCCATACTTTTTGAACTGAACTGTTTTAAGTGTGGGGAGGATTGCCGGGTATAAATATTTCTTCCCCCCCGCATCAAACACTATGCTGCATGAAAACAGCCAGACCATGACTTACTTTATTCCACGATCTTGATCCCCTTCTTGGCGAAGCGCCATTCCATCTCTGCCAGACAACAAAACTGTTCTAGATTTAGTTTTGACTCAAAATCAGTTTGCGACAACTGCAGGTTTCATCCCTGGCCCTGGTTACAGCAAGTACTGGCAGCGTTTTTTTGTGTTTGAAAGTCGATAAAAGAGAGTTGGTAACTCGTTGTGTTCAGCATTTTCGTCTGCAGTTTTGTAGCAGTGTCGTTATTTGTGTTTTCAAAAGGTCATTTATATTTTTAGCCTGTTTCAAGCAATCACGCCTGGGTTGAAAGTACATGAGCGGTGGTGGCAGGAACGACGTTTGTAACTCCACAAGTTGCTCAAGCTTCGCCTCTGGCCACAAACCACAGTAGAAATCTTTCTCTGTTCTTCAGTGAGGCGTTCAAGCGAAAAGCCTGGTTGGCGCGACAGGAACAAAAAGCTTCGGTTGTTTTGTTTTTCAGCTGAAGGAAGAGAGAGACGCCCTCTCCGCGCAGCATGCGCAGGAGCATCAGCTGCGGAGGGTCAGCGAAGACGTGCTCGTGGAGAAGGAGGAGAAGCTTGCGAACTTGATGCGGCTCTGCGAGAAGTGCAGCGCCAACCACGTGCGACTCCTGCAAAGTGTTGAACAGATCAAGTAAGTTACTGCTCTCGGTTGAGTGGTGGTGGGGGGTCGACAATGCCCGCCATCGGATGCGAGGTCCGCTGTGATACAGGTTATGTTTAACTCTGAAACAGTGGTTCTCAGCCTTTTTTGGTCCATGCAGCATCTTTTAAAAAAAGTATCCGATGGATCATTTTGTTATGCTGGCATTTCATGAACAACTGGTCGAAACTGTATTGCACCTACATAGGTCAAAGAACGTTTTATCAAAGATTTATGGAACTCTCTGTGGACCACTGGAAATTAAAGGTGGACCACGTTGACAGTCACTGGGTCTCAATTCTAATTTGATCTAAGATTGTCTGGCAGCCTAGTTTTGAATACAAGCACTGGTTCTCAAACTTGCTGTGAAGAAGGCAGAGTCGACAAATCTTTAATTTGAAGCGTTCTTATTGAGTTGTACCGAAGATGGTGACCTGCAAATAATGTTTCGCGGAATCTTTTATCATTTTTTAAGCAATTGTTAGAGTTAATCGATCACTTAGAATATTCTTTTCTATAAGACAGTGTTGAACGTGGGTTCCAGGCAAATTGACGGAATTCAACAAAACGAAAATTGAGCTTGGATCAAAAAGTTCCAATGTGAAATTGAATAAAAAAGTCCTTTTTCTCCAGCTGCTCTGCACCAAGGACGTTTTCACTTATTTTTCCAGACTCCACACTTTGAACATCTCGCATAGTGACAAACTCCATAGTGACCGAAGCGGCAACACGCATCGGAGGGGGGTAAGTCCGCACGCTGGTCGTATACGTTGAAGCAATACGTATTTCCGGTATTGACGTTTGCTTTAAACCAGGGGTCGGGAACCTTTTTGACCAAGGGAGCCATGAAACCTACATATTTGTATTTGTATTTCCGTGAGAGCCATATAATATTTTTCAACACTTAATGCAACTAACTTACTTAACTAACGTACGTGCATTTTTATGCAAAATCAACAATTTTAAGCAATGGCAAATGTCTGAATTTTCTCTTTAATAATATGCTTCTTACTATTAACGCGACTTCTGGTCCTGCATGGTGTTGCTGATGGCTTTGTAGGAAAATTACAGAAAAAATTTCATCCGTAACAATCGTGTTAAGAAAATATCAAGCGAGCCTGATGCCGTCATCAAAAGAGCCACATCTGGCTCGCGAGCCATTAGGTTCCCGACCCCTGCTTTAAGCACTATTGGAGGTGACCTCGAGCTTTGATAAAGAACCTAGTCTCGAGGCAGCAGTATTTCTTGTTTGATGTTGTATTTATCTCTTCCATCCTCTGCTTCACACCCTGGTGGTGGAGAACATGCCCTTGAGCTCAGTGTCTGCTGAACTCATGGGACGTAACGTTCTGACGTAATGCACTTTCGCTCTGACGTAATGCACTTTCGCTCTGACGTAATCCACTTTCGCTCTGACGTAACGCACTTTCGCTCTGACGTAACGCACTTTCGCTCTGACGTAACGCACTTTCGCTCTGACGTAACGCACTTTCGCTCTGACGT